>OIAD01000948.1_pt1 | contig 10834 bp, 9 predicted proteins | sample 1580601 | NCBI WGS metagenome assembly OIAD01 (sample SAMEA3882554, study PRJEB24775) | human gut metagenome | biome: human-associated habitat; feature: intestine environment; material: feces | place: Netherlands | collected 2009/2010
CTTGTACCGGATATTCAGATAAAAGCTTTGCACAGGAATATCTGCAATATGCTGTTCATTTTTTAACAACGACTGTGTCTGATCATGAGAAAGTTCAAATACAATCCTGAAATTCAAAGGTGTGCGTCTGCCGCGTATGATAGAAAAACAATAAGGTTTTACATCATGCCAGAGGGAATATTCTGTGGAATTCTCCTCAAAAGCAGCCTTTGTGTCAGTATCAAAGAAATCGTAATGAAGTTTTCCGTTTATGGTAAAAGTGTTGAAGGTTGTCACAGATGCCTCGACAAGAGAAAAACGGTCAAATACCTCACCGATCAGGAGTTTATTCATAAAATCTTTTACATCAGTAATTTTTAAAGCAAGCATACAACACCTCTCTGATAACATGATTTATAGCTGTTCAGAATTAAAAAAAGACTTCTGGATTGCTGCATATTTCTGAACATATTTTGTGGATCAGGCAGCGCTTCCTGTACTTTGCGGGAAGCGTCTTTTTATTATAAAGCACTTTTGAAAAAAAGAACAGTGTTTTTATTAAAAAGTCTTTTCAAACGTAAAGCGGTGTGATAAGATATATCTGGTATTGAATACTACATATAATGGAAAAGAGGACGATATAATTGAGATATAAGATTATCATAGATAGTTGTGGAGAACTTTTGGACGAATGGAAGAAAGATGAATGTTTTGAATCCATTCCACTGACGCTGATGGTAGGAGCTGAACAGATCATAGATGATGAAACATTTGATCAGGCAGAGTTTATTAATAAAGTGGCAGCCTGCCCGGAATGTCCGAAATCAGCCTGCCCGTCACCTGAGAGATATATGAGAGCATATGACTGCGAGGCTGAGCATATTTATGCAGTGACTTTGTCTTCTGAGCTGAGTGGTTCCTATAACAGTGCAGTATTGGGGAAAAATCTGTATCTGGAAGAACATCCTGAAAAGAAGATACATGTTTTTAATTCCAAGTCAGCATCCGGTGGCGAGAGTCTGATCGCTATGAAGATCATTGAATGTGAGAATAAGGGACTTTCTTTTGAAGAGGTTATTAGTACAGTAGATGAATATATTGAAGAAATGAGCACTTTTTTTGTACTGGAGAATCTGGAAACCCTGCGTAAGAATGGCCGTCTCAGCAGAGTGAAGGCTCTGGTTGCCAGTGCATTAAAGATCAAACCTGTAATGGGATCCACACCAGAGGGGAATATCTGCCAGCTGGATCAGGCAAGAGGCATGAATCGTGCTCTGATCAAGCTTGTAGAGCAGGTGATCGAGAAAACCCCGGACAGTGCAGAGAAGGTTCTTGCCATCAGTCACTGCAATTGTCCGGCAAGAGCACAGGTGCTCAAAGAGGCTTTTGAAGAGAGAATGAAACTTGCAAAGATCGTAGTCCTTGATACAGCGGGTGTAAGTTCTATGTATGCAAATGACGGCGGAGTGATCGTTGCAGTATAAACTAATTGTTTCCTTTTGCAGTAAAGTGTGCTATAATCAGAAAATACGAAATATTGATGCAAAGGAGATCTATCATGAGCCAGAAGAAAGTCGATGCTTATAAGGCCAGAAAAGGACTGCATAACAAAACAGACAGAAAAGAAAAAGTACTTTTTGGACTGGAAATGTTTGCCTGGGCATTCATTTGTGTTGTGATTGTTGCATGGATTGGTTATTCTGCATATGTAAAAGTGACAGGAGCCAAAGAGAATGTGGTTCAGAATACAGTAATGGATACTACTGCACTTGACAATTACATTTCGAATCTGTCAACAGATGCATCCGATGGTACAGACAGCACTGATGCAGATACAGCGGAGGAAGAAGATACAACAGCTTCCACTGATACAGACAGTGAAGATGCTGATGCAGCAGACACAACCGCAGATGATTCTGAAACGGAAACCGCAGATAAATCTGAAGAAGCAGATGATACAAATGTAGCAGACGATAAAGCTGCAGAAACAGCAGATTCAACAACGGATACAGACAGCGCAGATGCCAAATAGAAATTGAATCTCTGATGGATTCACAGAAGAAAAGCAATAAAAAATCCCCGGATAATCCGGGGATTTCAGACTGTAGACAAAGCCCTGCTTTTGCAGGGTTTTGCTATTGTTGGAACCGCTTTTCTGATATAATAAATATCAGAAGGGCGGTGTTTTTTATGATGACGAAAAATGCAGATAAAAAAAGAGAACAAATGATGATGTTTTCCATGGATGACATGGTACCTCAAAACCATATGCTGCGATTGATTGATAAAGCAATCAATTGGAACTTTATTTATGATCTGGTTGAAGAAAAATACTGTCCGGATAACGGCCGTCCCAGTATGGATCCCGTTATGCTGATAAAGATACCATTCATTCAGTATCTCTATGGGATAAAAAGCATGCGTCAGACCATGAAAGAGATCGAGGTAAACGTTGCATACCGTTGGTTTCTCGGACTAGACATGTTAGATCCAGTACCTCATTTCTCTACATTTGGAAAGAATTATACCCGCCGTTTCAAAGATACAGACCTTTTTGAGCAGATCTTTTCAAAGATTCTGGAAGATTGTATGAAATATAAGCTTGTAAATACAGAACAGATCTTCGTGGATGCAACACATGTAAAAGCCTGTGCAAACAGTAAAAAAATGCGTAAGCGGGTTGCACACGAACAGGCTCTCTGGTATGAAGAGGAATTAAATAAAGAGATTGAAAAAGATCGTCTGGCACATGGAAAAAAGCCATTAAAGAAGAAAGATGATAACCAGCCACCTGCATCCGGTGGAACCGGAAATGATAAGGATTCTATATCTGAAGAACTTCCTGAAGATGTGAAAACACAAAAATGCAGCATCAGCGATCCGGAAAGTGGATGGTTTCGAAAGGGTGAACATAAACACGTTTTTGCATATGCAGTAGAAACTGCCTGTGATAAACATGGCTGGATCCTTGGATATACAGTACATCCTGGTAATGAGCATGACAGTCGTACTTTTAAAGCATTATACGATAAGATATCTAAACTGAATCCGCAGATGGTAGTTGCAGATGCAGGATATAAAACTCCGGCAATCGCCCATCAGCTGTTGGAAGATGGAATTCAACCACTTTTTCCGTATACCCGTCCCAAGACCAAAGAAGGCTTTTTCGGAAAACACGAATTCGCATATGATGAATACTATGATTGTTATATATGTCCGGGAGCACATATATTGACATACAGTACAACAAACAGAAGTGGATATAAAGAGTATAAAAGCTGCGGTGAACATTGTGCTGAATGCCAATATCTTTCAAAATGCACAGAAAGTAAGGATCATGTAAAAATGATCACACGTCATGTATGGGAAGAATATATGGAAGTGGCAGAAGACATTCGGCACACGATAGGAAACAGACAGATCTATCAGTTAAGAAAAGAAACCATAGAGAGGATATTCGGTACAGCGAAAGAACAACATGGATTTCGATATACGCAGTATGTAGGAAAGGCGCGGATGGAAATGAAAGCCGGGCTTACCTTCGCATGCATGAATCTGAAAAAACTGGCAAAAATTCTGGAAAAACGAGGCTGGAATACAGCCAGATTTTTGTTGATTTTGAAAAAAATAAAAAGAAAAGAAGTTTTAAAAGAAAAATGGTGCTGGGCATAACACCCAACACCAAGTTTGTCTACAGTCTGTAACAACCACCGTTTCAACCGGTGGTTGTTTATCAGCTCACCTTCAGATTCCCAGAACAGCAGATATCTTAATCTCTTTTTCCGTTTCACTGAGATCAAAATCTCCACTATCTTCCACAGTCATATGTACCTCATACAGTACGTCTTCGGATAATGTATCCGGTGTTTCACCATCTTCTGTCTGAATATGCCAATTCTCTGCCGGAACTTCTTTCAAGGTACCATCTGTACCATATGCATACAGCTTCAGAGAACCTGTTTCCCCGGAGATTCCTTTCATACGTATTGCAACGGTTGTATTCGGATGTACGTTCTCAATTGTGATCGTATTCAGCCATCCTTCCACATCTCCCTGTCCACCGTCTGCCGCAAATTTCTCCTGACTTAACACATTGCGCATTGCCTGATCCAGATCAACCTTACGATAAGGCATTTCCGGCAGATAAACAAACCTGTCCTGAAGCCTCAGAAGTTCCAGATAACCGGTCGGACAATAGAGCGCATTTCCGCTGTTTCCCGCATACATACCGATAGCCATGTTGTTGTATCCCGGTTTGTCAGAAATATCCATGGTAAATGCAGTCTCGCCTGTCTCAAAATCAAGCATAATATACTGCCACATACCAGTTTCCATATCCTGAACATATCCGTAAATATATCCTGTTGCAGTGGACAGCTTCATCATGGAAGTGTCAGACAGATCACTTCTGCACCAGATACTCTTCATCTCATATCCGTCCTCCGTCTTAACTGTATCCACACGTTCTATACCCGGTGCGATCATTTTATTGCCCTGTCTCAGCCAGCCCACATCATAAATATTCTCATAGCTTTGTATTGAGGAATCATTATCTGCTTCTCCAAGCTTCGCACTTCCTGCACCAAACCAGTTACATACGATCGTGCTTACTGTTCCCTCTCCATCATCATATACAATTGCAGAATTTTCCACAGACACCTGTGTACCTTCCGGAAGCTCATCTATAACAGGCATACTCGCAACCTGTTCTCCTGTTTTCATATCCACCGCAATAAGATTTACCGGATCCTGATTATCTGTAAACATAACCAGATCTTTGGTCAGAGACGGGGAACATCCACCTCCCCATGCAAGACCGCCACCTGTCGTCTCATCGCCTTCTTTGCTTTCCTTGGCACCCACACTTTTATAGGAAGTTTCCCAGACTTTTTTCACACCATTATCCGCCTGGAGCAGATAACACTTCAGATTTGTCAGAATGACCGCACCCTCCTTAGATGCCGCAATACCATTCTCTGCACCCTCTCCCGGTTCCAGTTCATATACAAACACTGCATCTGACAGATCCACATCTTCTCCATTCAAGATCTTATCGATAGCTGCACGTGAAACATAGCCAAAGGTTCCCTGCTGTTTTCTGTCAGGATAAATGCGGAAGCCTCCTGTTGCAAACCAGAGATTTCCCTCATAATCAAAAACTACAGATAACAGATTCTGATCCAGTGTTTTTCCAAGTGCAGCCTCTGCTGCCGCTTTAATATCAATATCCAGCACTTTCTCAAATTCCGGAAGTACATTTCCCTCCTCATCTGTAGCCTTAAGCATAAGTACCCGATTATCGTTCGTCGGACACACAATGCGATTGCTCTCATCTACAAAAGAATATGAACTCTGTATCAGATAGCTTCCATTGTCATGCTGTTTTGGTGAAAAATAGCCCAAGGTCTGTGCCTCATCTGCATTAATATCACGGATCGCCAGGCCACCCAGAAGCGGAACCACAGAATGTCCATAGGAATCAAAAAAGACTGCCGGGGAAGCATTGGGATTAACTTTTTCATAAGAAACATTGATCTCAGAATAAATATCAACAGGCAATACCTCATCTGTTGAATCTGTATTATAGCAGTCATGATGAATATTGGAATCACTTGCTGCCATATAAGGATTCACATCCATAACCTTCGGTGTAAGTGTCTTTATAGGCAGTTCTGATGTCTGACCTGCATTTTCCTCTGTCTGTGTTTCTTCTACCTGTGTTTCCTCTGCACGTACCATATTTATTGACGGTTCAGATGTTGTAGCTGCTATAAAAGCGATCATTGCAAGAATTAAAGCTCTTTTCTTCATAATTGTTTTTCCTCCTGAGTGTTTTTGTCATATTACATTTCTGTGTTCAAACCAGATGGAGAGTCCTTCTTTTATTTTCTGCTCTTCCACAGGTTTCATAAAAAAATATTCTATCCGCATCCTGAACGCATGAAGCGAAAAATCAAGATCACTGCACCAGATAATCCCACATTTCGGATACAGGGAACGGAGATGTTCTGCCGCATTCAGCCCGGACACACCTGGCAATGCAAGAAATACCACTGCCGGTACTGTTTTTCGTGTCCGCCCCAAAAACCGTTCCTGATCCTGATAGATTTCAATCAATGGAAAAACTTTCTTTTCTGTACAGTAATTTCTGATGTATTCCGCACAGTTCTGTCCTTCCTGTTCCTGATCAGTCAATATGGCAATACAATACACGACATCCCTCCTCTTCCATTTGATGTACTCCCATTTGTTATCCTCATTATAAAAAAGTCAGAAATTTTTTCAATAATTCTGTCACGAAACGACAGAAAATGACACGAATTGTAAATCTATGGTATTGTTTTGTGATATACTTATAGCAGAATTTTATAAACATATAAATAAAGGAAGATTTACTATGAGAATTGCAATTGTTGATGATATTTCAGAAGAACGGACACTGCTTTGCAACAGACTGGAATCTCAATTTTCCAGGCGCAATGTCCACGTAGATATATTTGAATATGAAAATGGAGAAACTTTCCTCACTGCAGCGAAGGAATGTCCTTTCACTGTAGTGTTTCTGGATATTTATATGAATGGTTCTAACGGGATTGATACAGCAAAAGAACTTCGCAGATCAGATACTGACTGTCTGCTGATCTTTACAACAACTTCTACCGACCATGCATTAGAGGGATTCCAGGTCCGGGCTCTGCACTATCTTGTAAAGCCCTACAGTGAAAATGATATTTCCGCACTGGCCGATGAAATCCTTTCCCGCATCCCGGATTCCGGGAAATACATAGATGTAAAGGTAAACGGCAGTAATATTCAGATTCCCTTCCGGAAAATAATCTACGCAGAGCATTTTTCCCACATGATCCACATCCACACTGCCGGTGAAAGGGAATTGGTCACCCGACAGTCCTTTGACTCCTTCATAACCTCCCTGAAAATGGACTCACGTTTCTATCAATGTAACCGGGGCGTTGTGATCAATCTGGAGCATGCCGTTGATTTTGACGGAACAGGCTTTCGCCTTGATAGCGGAAACAATGTCCCTGTCAGCCGGAAGCTGCTGAAAAACGCCAGACAGACATTTATGGAATTTCTGTTCCAAAGGAGGTCCTGAAATGACTGACATACTTCGCCCTGTACTTGAACTTTCCGTAATCATTCCCGGTATACTGCTGGCATATCTGCCTGTAAAAAGCTATCTGAGGCAGACACCGCTTAAGCTGACAGCATGGCTTCTTCCCCTTCTTCTGGGAATCTGTATTTTGGGAGGGGCAGTTTGCTGTGCCCTGCAAATTCCCACCAGATGGTTCCTGTTTCCTCTGCTGCCTGTCATTATGCTCATTTACCATAAAACATTAAAAATCTCTGTCTGGAAATCCGTCAGTATTTTTCTGGCAGTCTTCGCAGTTTTTACATGTGTCAAAAGTCTGTCCCGGGCAGTCAATGCACTTATGACTGCTGACCTGCATATTGCAGAAAACGAACTGTGGTTGCACACTGGTGCCGGAATTTTTTATAACGTCATCTGTCTGCTGTTTGTTCTGGCAGCCTGGTATCCTGCCTGCCACTATGTACAGACAATGATCGCAGACGAGAACTTTGCCCAGACCTGGTATGTATTCTGGATTCTTCCGGTGATCTTCATAGGAATGAATCTTTTTATGATTCCTAAATACCGCAGTACTTTATATACCGGGCGGGTCCTGCAGTGTTATATTGTTTTAAGTCTTGTACTGCTCATAATCCTGCTTCTGTTTTATGTCATGTTTCTTATGATGGCAGTCAGCCTGAACAGAAATGCCAGACTTCAGCAGGAGAACCTTTTTCTTTCTCTTCAGCAGGAAAGGTACGAGAATCTCTGCATGGCCATCGAAGAAGCAAGACAGGCCCGTCACGATGTCCGCCATCATTTTGTCCGACTGTCCGCTCTGGCAGAACAGGGTGACATGGAAAAAATTAAAGAATATCTCTCTGCTGCAACCGGCAAAATCTCTGACTATAACCTGCATTTCTGTGAAAATCAGGCTGTTGACAGTATTTTCGGATATTATTCCGCCCTTGCAGAAAGAGAAAACATTCCTTTTCATGCAGTGGTTTCCCTGCCTGCTGAGCTTTCCTTAGATGAGATTAATCTGTGCCTTGTGTTTTCCAATCTGCTGGAAAATGCCATCCAGGCAAGTGTAAAAACAGCGCCCGCCCGCAGAAAGATTAACGTGGAAGTTTATCCCCACCATAATCATCTCCTTCTGATCCATGTGGAGAATACCTTCGATGGCAAAATACAGCAAAAAAACAATATTTTCCAATCCTCCAAACGCTCTGGAAACGGAATAGGAATCGAATCTGTCCGCCACATTACCGACAAAAACGGCGGTGCCTGTGACTTTACCTATAAAGATGGTATTTTCTCTGCAAAAATAATGCTCCGGATATAATCAGTTATTGATTATACCCGGAGCATTTTGCAAAAATATTCAAATATCTCTTGAAGTATCTAAAATTATTCCATACACTCATCCAAAATTGCAGCCATCTTGTCGATGTGTTCTTTTGTGATCACAAGCGGAGGTACGATTCTCAGTACATCACTGCCTGCAGAGATCACCAACAGTCCTTTTGCCAGCGCAGCCTTTACAACTTCACCAACCGGGCGGCCCTGGATCACGATTCCCTGCATGAAGCCCATGCCTCGTCTTGTTGCAGCGCATTCATGTTTTGCAACAATTTCATCCAGTTTCTGTTCCAGATATGGAGTCATTTCCTGTACATGTTCAATGATCTTATCATTCTCATAAATGTCAAATACTTTGCTGACTGCAGCACATACAAACGGGTTTCCACCATAAGTTGTACCATGATCACCTGGCTCCAGAGAAGCTTTGGCAGCTTTTTCGCTCAGTACAAACGCACCTACCGGCACACCACATCCAAGAGCTTTCGCACTTGTCATAATATCCGGCTGTACACCGTATGCCTGCCATGCAAAATAATGTCCGGTTCTTCCCATACCGCACTGGATCTCATCTAAAATTAAAAGAATGTCATGCTCATCGCAAAGTGCACGCACACCCTTTATAAATGCTTCTGTTGCAGGATAAATTCCACCCTCACCTTGTACTGTCTCAAAAATAATAGCACAGGTTTTGTCATTAATCAAAGCTTTTACGCTGTCAAGATCATTAAAATCTGCAAATTTTACTCCGGGAAGCAGTGGTTCAAACGGTTCCTGATAATGTTTATTGCCTGTCACAGACAATGCTCCGATACTTCTTCCATGAAAGGAATGGTTCATTGCAATGATCTCATGTCCTGCATGTCCGTCTCTGGTGTAAGCATATTTTTTTGCCGCTTTGATTGCACCCTCGATCGCCTCTGTACCGCTGTTGGTAAAGAAAACACGATTCATCTGGCTTGCTTTTAATACCCTTTTTGCCGCATTCATGATCGGGACATTATAGTACAGATTGGATGTGTGCATCACTTTATCGATCTGCGCTTTCAGTGCGTCGTTATACTCTTTGTTGTTGTAGCCAAATGCCTGCACGGCGATTCCTGCTGCAAAATCCAGATACTCTTTTCCGTCTGTATCATAAAGGTACACACCATCCCCATGATCAATGACCAGTGGAAAACGATTATATGTATGAAGAAGCGCACTCTCTGCTCCATCAATGTAATCCTGTTTATTCATGATAATACTTTGTCTCCTTATCCCCTAAGATTGCAGTTCCAATTCCTTTGTTGGTAAAGATTTCCAACAATAGACAGTGTGCGATACGTCCGTCTAAAATATGCACTCTGGAAACTCCGTTTTCGATCGCATCAATACAGTTGTTTAATTTCGGAAGCATTCCGCCGCCGATGTATCCGTCTTCGATCAGTTTTTTTGCCTCTGAGATCGGCAGTTCCGAGATCAGTGTGGACGGATCTTTCGGATCTTTGTATACACCCTCAATATCAGTTAAGAAAGCTAATTTTTCTGCGTGGACTGCTCTCGCAATCGCACAGGCTGCATCATCTGCATTGATGTTGTAGCTGTCATAGTTTTCATCCATGCCGATCGGGCAGACGATCGGAAGAAAATCTTTTTCCAGAAGATCATATAAAATCTGTGGGTTGACCTGTGTGATCTCGCCGACGTAACCGATATCCTGTCCGTTGGAATATTTTTTCTCCACCTTTAACATTCCGCCGTCTTTTCCGCTGATGCCGACAGCATTTACACCCAGCTCCTGCACCAGTTTTACAAGAGATTTGTTCACTTTATTTAATACCATCTCCGCAATTTCCATCGTCGCCTCGTCTGTCTTGCGCAGTCCGTTGACAAACTCCGGTTCCATGCCGGCTTTCTCTACCCATCTGCTGATCTCTTTGCCGCCGCCGTGCACGATGATTGGCTTGAAACCTACCAGTTTTAATAAAGTGACATCCTGAATGACGTGCTGCTTTAATTCCTCATCCACCATGGCACTTCCGCCGTATTTGACAACGATGATCTTACGGTTAAAGCGCTGGATATATGGAAGTGCCTCGATCAGCACCTCCGCTTTTTTCAAAAGTTCGTTCATGTTTTTTTCTTCCATTTTTCTATCCCCCTAAGAACGGTAATCCGCATTGATTTTTACATAGTCATAGGTCAGGTCACAGCCCCATGCGGTAGCGGATGCATTGCCCATTTTGACATCTGCGATTGCAGTAACGGCAGGCTCGGACAGGATTCTGGTTGCCTCCTCCTCGCTGTAATCCACCGCAACACCGTTTTTGATGATCTGCATTTTTCCTGCGGCACTCTCAAAGAATAAATCTACTTTTTCCGGGTCAAACGTTGCACCGGAATAACCCATTGCACAGAGGA
>OIAD01000952.1_pt1 | contig 10816 bp, 10 predicted proteins | sample 1580601 | NCBI WGS metagenome assembly OIAD01 (sample SAMEA3882554, study PRJEB24775) | human gut metagenome | biome: human-associated habitat; feature: intestine environment; material: feces | place: Netherlands | collected 2009/2010
ATCGCTGACAAAATGCGGCTGGATAAACGGCAGAGAGCGGTGTGATGGATGCACGCGCCAACGTGATATTTTGCGCGCACATCTGGCAATTCTGGGAGGCTGAAAAATGTTTATCGCTATGGAATTATAGAATTATGGATTCCGTAGCGATAAACAGAAACCTTCTGTAGCGATAAACCTTCTGTAGCGATAAACCTTCTGTAGCGATAAACCTTCTGGATTCATTGGGGTGGCAGCAGATGATCCAGGAGGTTGTTTTTATGTTGGAACGTGATGTGGAACTGTTCATAGAGCACTGTGAATTGAAGGGGTTGAGCCAAAAGACGATTAGAAGCTACGAACAGACGATGCGATTATTTATTAGATTTTCCAACGAACAGGGAATTGTGCAGACGGAGAAGGTGACGCACATGATGGTACAGAACTATATTAGCGTCAACTAATGCGGTTGAACGAGGGTTGATAAAATGACTGCTCTATGATAAAATAAACAATAGAAACAGGAGCTATGCGCGGGATGTTCAAGGATAATATTCCATTGGCAGAACTGGTGCTCCGCATCATTGTGGGTAAACCTGATCTGATACTGACCAAATGTGAAACGCAGGCCGACCTGAAGCGCGTGACTGGAGCACGGTCAATTTGTCTGGATGCATATGCCGCCGACAGCACGGGAAAGAAATATGATATCGAGATTCAGCGCTCTGACAATGGAGCTGACCCGCACCGGGCAAGATATCATTCCAGCGTGATGGATGTGGAAAATCTGGACAAGGATCAGGATTACCGAGAACTGCCGGATACCTATGTCATTTTCATTACGGAAAAAGATTACTATAAGGCCGGAAAACCTGTATATGTCGTTCAGAACATGAACCTGACATTAGGAGAGCCATTTGAAGACGGAACTCATATTCTGTATGTGAATGGCGAGTACCGTGGCGATTCGGACATCGGAAGACTGATGCACGATTTCAATTGTACCAGTGCAGAGGATATGAACTTTGACCTGATGGCAGAACGAACGCGCTACTTGAAAGAAAACCCGAAAGGAGTGGGCAGTATGTGCAAGGCTATGGAAGAATTGAGAGTTGAAAGCTATGCCGAGGGAAAAGCTGAAGGCGTAGAAATCGGTAAAATGGAACAGGCAAAAAAGACTGCCTTGAGACTCAGTCGGAAGGGAAATTCCGTAGAAGAAATCGCAGACCTTCTTGGCTATGATGTTGATACTGTAAGCAGTTGGATCGCCCCGAAAGCATGTTGAGCGAAATGTGCAAGGCTATGGAAGAGCTGAGAGTAGAAAGCCGAAAAGAAATGGCAGTTGAGATGGCACAGAGCCTTTATGAACAGGGTGTATCGATTGAGCAGATTGCAAAAGCAAGCAAGGTCGATGTGGACACTGTAAAAGGGTGGCTCACACCGAGGGCTGGGTAACAGCAGAACAATAAGACACCAGCGTATCGTGTTGCGGAAACATGGTACGCTGGCGTTTTTGCTTGAAGAAATTGCTATGTTCTCTTATTGCTGGTAAAATAGGGGCGGATGTACGAATAAGAATGAATGTGGGAGCGTGATGGAAAGTGGATATCTCTTTTAAGATGGGCGATGAAAAGTTCAATTACAGAGTGAGTGCAATCATAATTTCTAACGGAAGAATTTTGGCAATGTCCCATGACAAACCGTCAGAGTACTACTCTCTGCCCGGGGGTAGAGTGATGATGGAGGAAACGGCTGAACAAGCGATGATACGGGAAGTTCGGGAAGAGCTTGGTGTTTCACTGAAGATATCCCGGCCATTATGGTTGAATCAATCTTTTTTCACAAAAGATACAGACGGTCTCCGATATCACGAGATATGTATTTATTTTTTGATGGATACCGCAGATGCTGGCCTGCTGGAAAGGCAAAACACGTTCACTCGAACAGAGGGAACCGATACGCATATATTTAAATGGTTAGAGATTGCTCAATTAAAGGATGAAACTTTTTATCCATTGTTCCTGAAAAAAGAAATTTCCAACCTTCCGGATGGGTTCACGATCCGAACGGAAGTGCGATGATGAATCTGTGCTTTCGATGTTGACGCTTTTGTTGTACAAAATTGAGGAATTTATCCTAATGACATTTCTTCTGTTGTGATATAATTGTATCGATCAAAAGGAGGAATGCAAAATGATCCATCTGCTGTTAGCGGTGATCTATGTTTCTTTTATCAGTCTGGGCCTGCCGGATTCTCTGCTGGGGGCAGCGTGGCCTTCGATCTATCAGGGATTTGGGGTTCCGGTCTCCTATTCCGGCGTGATCTTCTGTATCATATCGGTGGGGACGGTGCTCTCCAGCCTGCAAAGTGACCGGATGACCCGCCGGTTTGGAGCGGGCGGCGTTACAGCCATCAGCGTTGCCATGACCGCCGCAGCACTGTTCGGGTTCTCTGTCAGCAGCTCATTCTGGGCCATGTGCCTGTGGGCGATCCCTTATGGACTTGGAGCTGGAAGCGTGGATGCTGCACTCAACAACTATGTGGCGCTCCATTTTGCCAGCCGCCACATGAGCTGGCTCCATTGTATGTGGGGGATCGGAGCCTCGGTCGGGCCCTACATCATGGGCGCGGCGCTTTCTTCCAGTGCCGGGTGGCAGACGGGGTATCGGGTCATCAGTGTGATGCAGATGGTGCTGACGATCATTATTCTGCTGAGCCTCCCGCTCTGGAAAACGAAATCGGGTGCGAATGCCGAGGAGCGGGAAGCAGTCCCGGCAAAAGCGCTGACCCTGAAACAGATTTTCCGGATCTCCGGCGTAAAAGAGGTTCTGGTCACATTTTTTTGCTATTGTTCTCTGGAACAGACCACCAGTCTGTGGGCCAGCAGTTATCTGGTGCTGAACAGGGGAATCGCGCCGGAGACCGCCGCCGGCTTTGCCAGTCTTTTCTTTGTCGGCATCACCGTGGGACGGGCGTTGTGCGGCTTCCTGACCTTAAAATTCGATGATACCCAGATGGTTCGTATGGGGCAGGGGATCATCGCGATTGGGATAGCGGCGTTTCTTCTGCCGCTTGGGGAAGCAGTGACACTAGCAGGGCTGCTGCTGGTTGGTCTTGGCTGTGCTCCGATCTATCCCAGCATCATTCATGCAACGCCGGGCCGCTTCGGTGCGGACAGGTCACAAGCGATCATTGGGGTCCAGATGGCCAGCGCCTATATTGGCAACTGCCTGATGCCGCCGTTGTTCGGCGTGATCGCAAACCACACCACGATCGCGATTTTTCCGTATTATCTGCTGGTGATCCTGATTTTGATGGGATATATGCACGAAGCGCTGCAAAAGAAAACAAAAGCGGCGCAATAAAATACCGCTGCTCTTGCATTTGGGAAAATGCACAAGAGCAGCGGTATTTTTTGTATGCATATCAATCCCGCACCTGCACCGGAACAGTCGGCAGGTCTCGCAATCGGATGCGGCGCACCACGATGATGGTTCTGGATGCGGCACTGGGAGAAACCCTTTACTCAGACGGCCCAGATCGCTGGGGTTCTCTTGCCTGTATGCGTCGGCAGGCATCCTCCTTCACAAGCTCAATGATCACCGCCGTCAGGGGGATAAAGAAGATGATGCCGATGATGCCAAAGAGCTCTCCGCCGATCATAGCAGCCACAAGGGTGTACAGCGGAGAAAGTCCCACGGATTTTCCCACCACCCGGGGGTAGATGAACTGGTTTTCAATAAACTGTACGGCAAGGTAAACAATGAGACAGCGCACGGCCAGAACGGGATCCACCAACAGCACGAGGAACACGCTGACCACGCAGGAGATCAGCGCTCCGACGTAGGGGATGATGGCGCAGATGGCGGTCAGCATTCCCACCAGACTGCCGTAGGGGATCTTGAAAACGGAAAACGCAAGAGCCATGAGAACGCCGAGGATCACGGCCTCGCTGCATTGCCCTGTCAGAAAGTTTGCAAAGGATTGCCGGAACAGTCGGCAGAACTTCAGCAGCCAAGCGGAGTGGCTGGGTTTCAGGTAGGCACAGACCAATGTGCGGGCGTGGTGGCAGAGACTCTCTGAGCCAACGGACATATAAACAGAGATGATCAGGGCAAAGGATGCGGTCACCACGATATTTACCGTGGCAGATACGGCACCTACCGCATTGACCAGCACGGTATCGATGCTGTCGGTGACCCTGTGAAGCAGTTGCTCCCAGTCGATGCCCTCCAGCCAGCTCATCAACCACCCCATGTCGGCATCCTGTGCGCTGAGATAGGCGGTCCAGCGGGGGATGTTTGCTTCGATCTGTACATAGAGGCTGTGAAAAGACTGCACCAGCTCCGGAATCAGCAATGTCAGCGCCAGTAACAACACCAACACAACACCCAGCAGGGTGATGAAGAAGCTCAGGAGATGAAGCCCTTTATCCGAGGGCTGTTTTTTGGCCTTGCAGAACAGGCGTTTCAGCCGTTTTTCCAGCCCGGTCATAGGCACATTAATAAATAGTGCCAGAATGCCGCCTGCCAGAATGGGCAATACCAGGTCTACCAACTGTGTAGCAAATGCCAGAACGGAAGAAAGCCGCAGCAGCGCCACAAAAAGCGTGACTCCTACAACGGTTATGAGCAGATATTGTTTTGTTTTTGGTTCCATGAAAAAATCCTTTCCCGGAGCTGATGGCTGAAATATGCAAAGAGAACGTCTGCGAGCTCTTTTTTCGTATTGTAATCAGAAGCAGCTGACTTGTCAAGAAGTCGGGAACTGCGGGGTTTTCTTTTTGAGCTGGCTGTGATATAATATGTAGGTCGCAATTCCGTGAAAAAACTCAAAATAAACGGGAATGCGTGGAAAAGCAAAGGAATATAACGGAGAGTATCTTTGCTGCTTACATAAGGTTGAACGAAAATCAACTTAATACAAAACTCCATAGTACAGCCTGTATAAAACCGACACGAAAAAAGCTGAAATTTCCTCTTGCTTTTTCTGAGATCTGTGCTATAATATTAAGGCAATCGTTTCCAAGGCCGCTCGCGGGGGTAGCCGATATTGAAGGTTGTGATGGGCACATACATTTATAATATGGCCCCAATAAGTCAGAACCAGAAATGAGGTGAAAAAGAATGAAACAGGGTATCCATCCGAACTACGTTGACTGCACCATCACTTGCGCTTGCGGCAACGTCATTAAGACTCGTTCTACCAAGCCCGAGATCCACGTCGAAGTTTGCTCCAAGTGCCATCCCTTCTACACTGGTAAGCAGAAGCTGGTTGACACCGGCGGACGTGTTGAGCGCTTCAACAAGCGTTTCGGCCGTAAGTAATTACTGGTCTTTTCAGCGCCGTCTCCTTTGGGAGGCGGCGTTTTTTGTTGTTATGCCGCACAAAAGCTCTCTTTCTGTAATTTACACGCCGTTCCCTTATTTTGAACACATTTCCGGACTAAAATAAACCAGTATCTTCAAAAAGCGCTTTGCGCTGCCTTAGAAAGGAGCGTTGTGAACGTGATCGAAGTTTCTCATCTCACCAAACAGTACGGCAATCATCTTGCCGTGGACGATGTCTCGTTTACCGTGGCAGATGGCCAGATCTGTGGTCTGCTGGGGCCCAACGGCGCGGGCAAATCCACCATTATGAACATCCTCACCGGCTATCTCTCTGCCACCAGTGGGCAGGTGACGGTGGCAGGGCACCCTTTGCCCGAGGAGGCCGATGCCGCCAAGGCCTGTGTGGGCTATCTGCCCGAACAGCCGCCCCTTTACCCGGAAATGACGGTGCAGGAGTACCTGACCTTTGCCGCCGAGCTGAAGGGTGTGAAAAAGGCAGAACGGAAGGAGCAGGTGTGCAGGGCTGCCCGCCGTACCGGGCTGGAAGCCGTTCTGCCCCGGCTCATCCGCAGCCTTTCCAAGGGCTACAAGCAGCGGGTGGGCATTGCACAGGCATTGCTGGGCAATCCCAGGCTCATCATTCTGGACGAGCCGACGGTCGGCCTGGACCCGGCACAGGTCATCGAGATCCGCAACCTCATCCGGGAGCTGGGCCGGGCGCATACGGTCATCCTGTCCAGCCATATCCTCAGTGAGGTGCAGGCAGTCTGCCAGCAGATCCTGATCCTTTCCAAAGGGCATCTGGCGGCGGCAGGCAGTCTGGAGGAGCTGACCGCCGATGGCAAGAGCCTGGAAAAGGTGTTTCTGGAACTGACCGACGGTGAACCGGAAGAAGCAACCGGAGAGGAGGAAGCAGAATGACAGCTATTTTCAAGCGGGAATTCCGCAGCTTCTTTCACGGGATGCTGGGGTACGTCCTCACGGCGTTTCTGGTGGCGAGTTCCGGCCTGTATTTTCTGGCCCGGTGCCTGATCTACGGCCTGACGGATTTCAGTTACTACACCCTCTACCAGACCATTTTCATGCTGCTGCTCTATATCCCGGTGCTGGCGATGCGCTCACTGGCCGAGGAGCGCCACAGCCGCACCGACCAGCTGCTGCTCACCAGCCCGGTCTCAGTGTGGGGCATCGTGCTGGGCAAGTTCTTTGCCATGGCGGCTGTGTTCGCTCTGCCCTGCGCCGTGGATGCGGTGATGATCTTCATCCTCTGGGCGCTGGGCAGCACCGTGTCTGCTCTGCTCGCAAACCTTGCGGGGCTGCTCTGCTACTTTTTGCTGGGCTGTGCGGCCATTGCATTGTGTGAGTTCCTCTCCGGCCTGACCGAGAACCAGATCATTGCCGCCGTGGCGGGCTTTTCAGCCTTGCTGCTGGCCTACCTGATGCCCAGCCTGCGCAGTATGTTCAATGCGGGCAGCGCCGTGGCGCTGGCAGTGTTCACCGGGATCGCAGGCGCGGCTTCTCTGGCGGCCGGTCTGCGTACCCGCAGCTTTGTGCTGGGGTGCCTGACCTTTGCGGCGCTCTGCCTGGGCCTGACGGGGCTGTTTCTGCTCCGCAGTGCATGGCTTACCGAGGCTTTCAGCGCTGTGCTGAGTGCCCTGTGCCTGTTTACACCCTTTGAGGATTTTGTCAACAACAGCTTCTCCATCCCTGCCGTGGTCTATTATCTGACCGTGACGGCGGTGTTCCTGTTCTTTACGGCGCAGGACATTGAGAAGCGCCGCTGGAACTGAGAGGAGGGAACACAGATGAAGCTTTTTGCAAAGCAGAGCTCCTCGGGTGACGGGCGGGTGTTCCGCAGCGGGGTGTGGTCGGCAGCCCTTGCCGCGGCTGTGATCGTGCTGGCTGTGCTGGTCAATCTCATTGTCCGGGCCATTCCTTCCAGATATACCGAGTTCGATCTCTCCGAGGCTGGGCTCTACACCCTGAGCGAGAGCTCCAGACAGGTGGCCGACGACCTGACGCAGGATGTGACCATTTACTATCTGGCCCAGACCGGCAATGAGGACCAGATCATCTCCAAGCTGCTGGACAAATACGCCGCCCAGAGCAGCCATATCACCTGGGAGCTGAAAGATCCGGCAGTCTACCCGACCTTTGCGGCCCAGTACGGCGCACAGGATCTGACCTCCGGTGGGCTGATCCTGGTCTGCGGGGAACAGAGCAAGGTGCTGGATGCCGCAGAGCTTTACGACTACGATTACAGCGATTATGCCACCACCGGCGCGGCCAACGTGACCTTTGACGGTGAAAGCAGGATCACCTCTGCCATCTACCAGCTGACCAGCGGAGAGAGCCGCCATGTGTACTACACCACCAACCACGGCGAGCAGGCGCTGACTTCCACCCTGACCGATGCGCTGGAAAGCCAGAACCTGACCGTCTCGGCACTTGACCTGCTCTCCCAGACCATCCCCGAGGACTGTGACCTGCTTGTCATCAACGATCCGGCGCAGGACTTTTCCGGCGCAGGCAGTCTGGTGGATGAGCTGGGCCAGCTGCGCAGCTATCTGAGCAACGGAGGCCGCGTGCTGCTGCTGACGGATTCCTATTATAGTACCCCCAATCTGGATGCTGTGATGGCCGAGTTCGGCCTGACCCGCACCGAGGGCCTTGTGGTGGAGGGCGACACCAACCATTACCTCAATGGCTACCCGGCCCTTTACCTGCTGCCGGATTATGCCAGTACAGAGGAATCCACCGCGCTGGACGGTGTGAACACCAGCCGCAGAGTTCTGCTGCAGATGGCACAGGGCATCACCCTGACCGAGACAGAGCATGTGGTCTCGGATGCCCTTCTGGTCAGCTCGGACAGTGCTTACAGCAAACCAGAAGGCTACGAGATGACCACCACCGAGAAGGCGGACGGCGACATTGCCGGTCCCTTCACGCTGGCAGCATACGCCCGCAATGAGGACACGGGTGCCCAGGTCATCTGGGTCAACTGCGGCAATATGGACAATGAGGGCATCTATCAGGTCATCCCGGGCAATGTGACCTTCCTGCAGGGGTGTGCAGCCTCGCTGGCCGGGCAGGAGAGCACTGTCCTCATCGACAGCAAGGCACTGGAAGCAGCTCCGTTGGAAGTGCCAGGCATTGCCGCCTCTACGCTGGGCCTGCTCTTTGTCATCGTTCTGCCTGCGGCCCTGCTGGCTGTGGGTGCCGTGGTGGTCGTGCTGCGGCGTAGAAAGTGAGGACCTGTCCATGAAAGCAAAACAGCGTACCCTCGGGGTGCTGCTTTTCCTCATCCTGCTGGCAGGCGGCGTGTTTGCCCTGCTGACGCTGCGGAATGCCCGGGAAGAACAGGCTGCCAGTGCGGCCGCAGATGGAACCATTCCGCTGGCGGCAGTTTCGGGCAATGACCTGACGCAGGTCGTGCTCCATTATCAGGACGAGACGAACACCCTGCTCTATACCGCCGATGGCTGGACGCTGGCTGAAGATCCCGCTTACCATCTGGACACCTCTGCCTGCAACACGATGCTCACCGCGCTTTCCTCTTTGAACGCAAAGCAGGAGCTGAGCCCGCAGGCAGGGGAGGACTACGGCTTTGCGGAGCCTGCGTTGACCATAGAGGTGACGGCAGCGGGCGAAACGGAAACCTATACCTTCGGGGCCAGCAATACCATGACCGGGGATCTCTATGCCCGCAAGAATGACAGCGATACCATATATACGGTATCTGGCACCAAAGCCGCCTGCTTTGAGCTGACCAGGGCGGAGCTATTCGGTGCCTTCAACCCGGCGGGGCTGACGGCCTCGGAGATCGAAGCCGTCTCCTATACGCTGGCCGATGGCGAGACCGTGACCCTGAAAGCAAACTCGGAGCCTGCGGCAGAGAGCGGCAGCAACGCCTACCAGACTGTCTGGCGGCTGGCGGGGGATACCGCCGCAGACCTCGACGAGACAAAGGTGGATGCCATCCTCTCGGCGCTCTGTGCCTATGTCTCGGCACAGGCAACAGATGCCGACCCGGCGGCGTATGGTTTTGAGGCCCCGCTGGTAACAGCAGAGGTCGCCACAGCCGATGGCACAATAAATCTGACCTATGCCATGGGGACAGACGGCTGTTACCTGATGGTGGAAGGCGACAGCTCCGTTTATACGGTGGATGCCAGTGTGGTGAGTGCGCTTTTGTACCCCGCAGATCAGCTGAAAGCAGAATAAAACGTTTCACTCCCGCGCTGTGCGAATTCTTGGTACAGCGCGGGATTTTTTTGCGCCGGATGTAAAGTTTCGGCAAACCTCGACAGAGTGATTGACATTTCAGTTCGGATTGTTTATGATAGGCGATGACAGGGCAGAATAACTGCACAATATTACGGATGTCATGGATGTTGTGCGGGGCTGGGTCGCCCTGGTACGAAGGATGGGGTGGATGCCCTGTCTTTTTTCGTATCTGAGTTTAAGGAGGAAAAGTAAAAAATGGACAACTCGGTGATCGTTTCACTGCGCGATATCGTGGTGGAATTTGACGGTCAGCGCATTCTGAATGGGCTGAACCTGGACATCCATGACAAAGAATTCGTAACGCTGCTGGGTCCTTCCGGCTGCGGCAAGACCACCACCCTGCGCCTGATCGCAGGCTTTCTGGAACCCAACGCGGGTCAGGTGCTGCTGAAGGGCCAGGATATTACCGGTGTGCCCCCCTATAAGCGTCCGGTGAATACCGTGTTCCAGAAATACGCGCTGTTCCCGCACCTGAACGTGTTTGAGAATGTGGCCTTTGGCCTGCGCCTGAAGAAGATGGACGAAGAGACCATCCGCCGCAAGGTGCGCGATATGCTGGAGGTGGTCGGCCTGAAGGGCTTTGAGCGCCGCAGCATCGGCCAGATGTCCGGCGGCCAGCAGCAGCGTGTTGCCATTGCCCGCAGTCTGGTCAACGAGCCTGAGATCCTGCTGCTGGACGAGCCTCTGGGTGCACTGGACCTCAAGCTCCGCAAGGAGATGCAGCTGGAGCTCAAGCGCCTGCAGCGTGAGATGAACATTACCTTTATTTATGTTACCCACGATCAGGAAGAGGCCCTGACCATGTCCGATACCGTCGTTGTGATGAACGGCGGCAAGGTGCAGCAGATCGGTACCCCCGAGGATATCTACAACGAGCCTAAAAATGCCTTTGTGGCGGACTTTATCGGCGATTCCAACATTGTGGATGGCGTGATGCACCGCGACTTCCTGGTCTCCTTCTCGGGTGTGCAGTTCCCCTGCGTGGACCGCGGCTTTGCCCGGGAACAGAGCGTTCAGGTGGTGGTCCGTCCCGAGGACATTGAAGTGGTCAGCCCCGTGGAGGGTCAGCTGGTGGGCGTAGTCAATGATGTCATCTTCAAGGGCGTTCACTTTGAGATGCACGTTGAGTGCGAGGGCCGTGAGTGGCTGATCCACTCCACCCGCGCCTGCACCCCCGGTGAGACCATTGGTATGCGCATCGGCCCCAACGAGATCCATA
>OIAD01000955.1_pt1 | contig 10788 bp, 10 predicted proteins | sample 1580601 | NCBI WGS metagenome assembly OIAD01 (sample SAMEA3882554, study PRJEB24775) | human gut metagenome | biome: human-associated habitat; feature: intestine environment; material: feces | place: Netherlands | collected 2009/2010
CCTATGGTCATATCACCTGTTCCAAGGTCTGGCAGGCAGGCGGCGAGAACAAGTACGAGATCAATATTTCGTCGGCTACCCTTGACCGTCCCATTGAAGAGACCGCTTCCACCCTGCTGCATGAGATGGTGCATGAGTACTGCATGGAGACTGGCATCAAGGACACCAGCAACAACGGGGTCTACCACAACCGACGCTTTAAAGAGCAGGCCGAGGCACACGGGCTGACCGTCGACCACCACGAGAAATACGGCTGGACCATCACGAGCCCGTCCGAGGAACTGTTGGACTTCATCATCTTTCAAGGCTGGCAGGACATCCAGATGGGTGAGCGGCTGGCATGGTCGGATATGGCAGGCACCGGAGCAGGCAGCAAGGCACCCGGCAGCAGTCAGACCGGAGCCCCGAAGCCTCCCAAAGCAAAGAGCAGCACCCGGCGGTGGGTATGCCCCAAGTGCGGTACCATCATCCGGAGCACCAAGGAAGTGCGGGTCATATGTGCGGACTGCATGGAGCTGTTCGTGAAGGCTGACTAAATCATAGCAGGACAGAGAGCGAGGGCACGAGTGAGAGTAGTGCTATATATAAAAACAGGAGGCTCCTCATGGATACTTATAAAATCGCTATTGACACCTTTCTTGCCGAGACATCCGAGTGCAAAGCCAGTGGGTGCGCCGTTTTTTCCGGGGCAGACATCGCGTTCCAAGACATCCAGCTGCACACGCACCGGAACAAGTCAGAGCTGCATTTCATGGCCGGACACACCATGCTTTCCATCCCCCTTGCCAGCATCCTGAGTATTGAAAAGCTGGTATTGCGAGATATCCAGTCCATCGAGTATGAGATCATCACCAAAGAAGGCGGCACCATTACCCTTGACGTTGTTTAAAAATGCACCCGTAAAGACAGAGATCCGCCGGGCTGTGAGAGGACGCCCATTATTTAAAGGAGAGCAGCTATGACCATTATATCAGAACGTTTGCAGCATCTACGCCTGACGCACGGCTATACCCAGACCGAGCTTGCCCGAACTATGGGTGTTACCCGCCGGGCAGTCTACGCATGGGAGCACGACAAATGCCCCGAGATCCCCCATCTGATCCAGCTCGCCCAATTCTATCAGGTGTCGACCGATTATCTGTTGGGGCTGACCGAGTGAGGTGCTCCCCGCCGCCGGAGGCCTTACCGGATACTTTTTGCCTGCTATAGTGCGGTCAACCATCAGTCCGCGCGACGGCAGCCAGAAAGCACCATATTTTTAACAGCACACTTGTAAGTCCATCTTATCGGACGCACTGTTTGGTAGACTTCAGGTACAACAAAAGCAAACACACTTCAAAATACAGGAGGATAATATCATGAGTGGAGCGAGTTCGTTCTTTTTAGGTCTGTTCGGTTTGGGGGCTTCTGCGGGTATTAGTGCGGAACCGTCCATCGGTCAAAAGAAAGCGGTTCATGAAGCCGTTGCAGAGATGGGTTATGTCGGCACCCCTGATGTTCTGCGGATGAGGGAGCGCGTCCGTAAGGAATGGTGGGATATGTGCGGCAATCATTATAATGCATGTCATAAGTCCAAATTAGATTATGGTAATCCTTGGAAGACGCCTATGTGCTATCTGACCAAACGCTGGTTCGTTGCCCATCTAAAAGAGAAGGACATCCCTTATGACGATGTGGTTGTGAACGATGTGACTGGCGTTTGCTATTATGAGCACCAGAAAAAAGTTTCGCAGGAGTGGATACGAAAGTTGGGTTAAGAAGGAGCAGCTACCATGGCAAGCAAGAAACACCCACCATTAGAAATGCCACCCGTCAGTAAGCATCTTTGGCGGACTCCCGGTTGGATGCCTGTGCAGCAATATCGAGAATACCAGAAAAAACGTGTAGAGACTGCTCGTGCAGAGCGCAACGAAGCAAGCCTAAAAGAAGCACGCCACAATGCCTTTCTGGAAAACGCCAAAAAGCATGGGATACCAGTCCGCAAAAGGAAGAAGTGATGGTTTTCTTCCAATTTCTAATCAGCTTTGATAAAACAGATGCCCTGCCGCTCGGATGTGAGTAGCAGGGCTCTTTTCAGTTTTTACAATATTCGGTCGGAAAGTGAACTTAAAGAGCGGCGTTTAATATCAGACGGCAAACATCCCGGCGGATTTGCGGCTCGATTATTGTTTTCATCACTTTTGAGCATATCCATTTGCATCGTGGAATACGACGGAATTATAGTACGCATCCCCTAAAATAAGGCATCCTTCCCCAGATTACAGGGGAAAAAGGAAAGCCGGAAATGCCCCCTGAAACAAGGTAGCGGTATAAGGTCGTGATTTGCGACCTTTGGAGAACATAGAGGTCAGAGCGCAATTTCATGCACACCCACTTTGGTCTACGGATAACATTCTGGGCATCCATCTATGGGGTCTCATACGGCGATTCCATCAGCGCCAACAGACCGTCTTGACCCATTAAGCTCGGTCCTCAATCTGAGGACTGAGGTCAGCAATTACATACAGACCGTCTTGACCCACTTTCATCAACCCTCAAAATGAGGGTCGGTGAAAAAAAACAGGACGAATACACGAGAATTTGTGGTGTACACCTTGAGGGGTGTCATGGAGATCTGCCGATTCAGCACTCAGCCCAAAGCCAACGCTCTTATAGACTGTATATATCATAGCCAAGCTCCCTGCTGTCGCGCTCCTATCCCCTGCTGGTGTACGCCACTGCCATACATTTGCGACATATTTTGGCACCTTATGACGCATTTAGACGCTTTTCGCCGGTTTTTGCATATTTTGCGTTACATTTATTTCGGACTGGATAAAACTGGTCCAAATATGTGTAATGGGGATGATGTCAAAATGGTTACTTCCGATTTATCCGCCTGTATCAATGATGTACTGCGCTATGTCGGGATCACCCGTAACATGAACGCCTACATTATTCTATCACAAGCTCTGACGCTGATTGCCGAGGACGAAGACCGCCTGCGAGCTGTAGAGAAAGAAATCTACACGCCTATTGCCGACAAGAAGTTGTACGAGCCCAAAGCAGTCCAGCGCACAATCCGCCGGGCATCCAAGGTCGCATGGGATCTCTGCCCTGATTGCGTTCAGGAGCTGGCTGGCTATCCGCTGAATGGTCGCCCCTCTGCCGTGACCATGCTCGAGCTGCTCTATAATGGTGTCGCCCGCTATGACGATCTCTCTATTCTAAAATAAGCGCTCCTCAACAACAAGGACCCCGCTACTCTATGTCGAGCAGTGGGGTATTTTTGTATCCTGATTCGATTTCAACTACCGTCAAAATGACAGCTGTTTTGTGGAATAGAACGGTAGAACGAGAAATCGCGTATTACAGTCAGCGTGATATCATGGAAAGCCGTCATCTACTAAGAGGAGTTTTTAGCACCCCACAAATCTATGATCAGCTCGAACAGTATTGAAGTGTCCCCATTTTGACGACAGTTGAACCCTTACCAGTTTGGATGTGGAATGCGGCTCCCTCTGACAGCGGAATTTTCCGCCATCAAACGTTGTCCACAGTGTAGACGCCCTTGTATTATACGGTAACACGATATATTCTTCTTGAGGTATGCTTTTTAATGGTATCAAAACAGAATCACACCGCAGCAGATGTTTTTCTCAATTATTTGAGATATTTCACTATGATCGAATCAATGTGGTAGGTTTCCCTCTTCTCCCACCCCCTCATCTTCTTTCCTTTTTTCGTGAATACTTTAATATCTCGCACGCTCGATGCTCGCGAGTGAGATATTAAAGTATTCACGAATCTCAAATTATAAATATATCATAAGTCTGTTATTTTCTCTTGTTCTCTGTTTTATTGTTCAGATTTGCGTCTATTTTTGTACCTATTCTATATAGAGCGAGTACAATTTTAGACGCAAACTCTATCAAATTCGAGTCAATTTCCAAAATGTCTTCTGATAATATTCGCCTCGCTTTCGCATTTTGTCACTGATGATCTTGACACCATAGATTTGAAGTTTACAATTTAATGCGTCTTGCCCCATCGGACGTCCTTTATACTCTTTGAACACCTTCAATGCCATGATGCTCTCGTACATTTCTTCTTTCAACATCGGCTGATTCAAGTGTGCGTTTATCCAGTCCACCACCGAATCAAAGCAATACGGCACCGTTTCCTCTGCTAACACCGGCGCATACTTTGTAAAGACCTGCTTATATGACGTTTCGAGCATTTCGTTAAGCAGCTCCAGTTCTCGCTTCAATTGCCGGACACCAAGCGGATTCACGCGGTATTCACCCTTTGCATCATCGAACTCCATGATCTTGCACTTTCTTATTTTGTTGTTGATACTATCGGGCGTTCCACTGTTTCGAAACACTTCAAATGCCTCCGCCCCCGCAAGATATGCCACTGCCGGCTTCAGCTCTTCTATCACGATGGCCTTAAATTTCTTCAAGTCACCATAATACCAGTCCGCATCATAATCACGGAAATAGACCGTGCAGGTATCGTCGACATCAAGTGAGCGCTTTCGACCTGTTGATTGAATGATGTCCGTCGGCTTCCATTGGTCAATATACAGGTGTTTTACTGTGCGGTCTTTGATCTCGGTGCCTATGCCAAACGCCTTTGTGGTGAACAAATATCTTTTTTGGAGCTCTCTGTCCTTGATACAGTCCGTCAGCTTATTGAACATTTTGCCGTATTTCGGGTTGTTCTCGGAGCAGTAATAGGCAGCTGTATCGCCAAATATCTCCTTCATTTTGAGCAGGTCCTCGCCGGATGATACAAATATAACGGCCTTTTCGTCTTCCGGGAGACTTTTTAGCATCATGACCAGATTTTCCCTCGAATAGAAATATTTCTGCTTGATATGCTGGTAATCCTGCGGCAGTTTGTAGATGCGGTCTTCGGGAGTCTTTGAGGTCTCCTCCAGCAGCTTATAGGTCTCCTCGCCCGTTGCGCTCATATAGATAACCACATGGTCGGCTTCGGCCTTCTGCAGCACTTCCAGCGATAAATATGTGTTCATTCCATAAGAGGAAAAATCCGTAAAATAGTGACATTCATCCGCGACGATGTACTTGAACCCTGCCAGATACTTTTTCAGCGACGCCGGATCATTCCTGTATTTCGTCTCAATATTCTGATAGGTCCGGACCTCTAGCATGTTCTCGTAGAACGCATCACAGGTCATTGCTATTTCCGCTGGCTCACCATCGACCTCGGCAATAGCGGCTTCCGTTCTGCGTTGGAGCATCTCGTCGTAAAGGGTATTCAGCGGGCAGAGGTATAAAACCCGGCCTACTATGGCCATTTTTTTCAGCATCTCATCGACAAGCCAGCTCACCAGCTTCTTAATGATAAATTCGTTCTTGCCGCGTCCGGTTCCCATATCCAAAAGAACTCTTCCATTCCCCCAATGCTGGAATGCATCACCGATCAATTCTGAAGCATACGCCCACCGCTCCTTCTCCGCCGGGGCGTCCCCTCCTATCTTTACCAATGGCACGATTGCTTCTGCGGGCACCACTTCCACCTCTGGCGCTTCCTCTGCCCCCTGAACGGCACAGCACCCTTCCTGGAGCTCAGTGGGCTCTGGCGTCTGGGGACTGGATATCCCCTCAGCCTCTGATTCCGGCTCTGCTGCCTGTCTGGTGGGCTCTGCCCCTTGTTGCATAAGCGTCTCCGCTGTAGTTGTCTCCGGTGCTATTACCCCTTGTGCAGTCGCGTTCACAGCCTCCTTCTCCGGTGCTTTCAGGGCTCCTATCGCATCTGGCACATATCCTTCTGTAGCGTCTGGGACGTTGTCTAGCACCGTGTCTGCAGCGCTCTCTGGCGCATCCCCCGATACATCACCCGGCACACTATCCACGCCCGGCGGAGCATCCACCGCCTCATCCAATACAGCGCCCTGTGGGGTGTCTGGCGCACTCTCTGGCTCTATGACGCAGGGCATATCCCCGGCGGCTTGCTCTGTGTCGCACGTGGCTGCCTTCTGTGCCTCCAGCTCCGCCCGTCTCTCCTCCGGCGTCATTTTGTTCCAGCGCAGGAACTTACCTATCTCTTCTTGCGACTCCTGCATTGTCATTTTTTTAGGGTCCTTGGAGCAATGGAATTCCAGTTCCTCCTCGGGTAGCTGCTTTTCCTCCTCACACTCCTTCAGGTAGTCCTCATATTCATGGGTTCCGTTCTTTTCATCGGACAGCTTCAGGAAAAAACCGCCGAATGGCCAATGTGTCTTCATATTATATTTATGCCCCTCCTTATAAAAAAGGGCGCACAGCCCAGCCATCTTGCCAGACTATGCGCCGGTTTGTCAGCGTTTCCCCAGAAAAACTGGTCAAATGCTTCGTTTTGTGGTATTATAGGGGCGGGAACTTACGTACGCATTTACATTCCCGTCTCTATGGCCGCTTTACCTGTTGGCGCAGGTAAGGCGGTTTTTGTTTTACTGTTGCGCATAGGGCTTTGCCTCGAGTGCTGCCGCCGCTTCTGCAAACGTCTGCGTGGCGCTGCTGTAGCCGATTTGGAACGAATGCTCGGCAACGGACGCGACCAGCCCTTCCAGAATATCAGATAGGGTCTCGTTCTGTACTTCGCCCAAATATGGTCGAACAAGCACATCCAGCTGATGAAAGCTTGCCTCCGTAGCACTTTTGAACTTTTCCTGACTCTGCTTGATCTCGTCAGCGGTCTGAAATACATCTTCTAAAAAACTCATTTTATTCTCCTTTTTAGCATAACACTGCCTCTGGACGTCCTGCCCATTCCACAGCCTGCTCATTTGCTTGGGCGCGCTGTACACTGCCGGCAGCTTGGTAAACAGTCATCTTTAGCTGTGGTGCGCCGTCCTTGTTCAGCCACGGCTCAACGCTGATTATCGTGTTTTCCGGGTTATCCGGTCTGTCTGCCAGCCGCATTATAAAGCCCTCGGCAAACGATTTTCCCCGCTGAAGCGGTTTCACACCTCCACCGTAGCAGATGTACTTGCCTTCTAGTCCGGCCGACAAGGTTGCGAATGGGTCCAAATGTTTTAGTGTATCGTCATAAAATGTCTGCATAGCATTCTCCTTTTTCATAATTATAATCATATTCTCCAGCTCTCCCCCGGCGGGGCATGGAGCAACTTCTGGTTCTCGCATATTATGCAGCGCCTCCCGGGGTGTTATTGACCTTCTGCGCCTCGAGCCATTCCATCAGCCCTTCGCGGAAGATCCGATAGCTATTGCCGACCTTTACGGCCGGGAAGCCCGGTTTATTCACCAACCGATAGACAAAATTCTGCCCGAAACCCAGCAGCTCTGCCACCTCGGCAACAGTCATCATGGGCGAGAGCGGTGTCGCAGTCGTCGGTTTCCCTGTGGTGTTCTTTTTGATTTTAGTCATAGTCTGTATCCTCCTATATAATCGGATTGTATTTTTTACAGTCAACTGGGTGTTACTTAATTACACTTTTTTGTTTTTATTTCCACATATCATCAAGCCTCCTTGTTTTATTTGTACTTATAGTATATCACCGCTTATGTTAAAAATCAATAGTCATTCGTAATTTTTTCTTTTATTTTTTTCATGAAATCTAATCCTACCTTTTTTTAAAAGGTCATATTACCTTTTTGTTGATTTTATAGCATTCACACGTCATTTTTCTGACAGTTGTAAAACAGTCTGTATAAAAGGTCATATTAGGTATTGTTTCCCGCTCCAAGAGGGCTTGGTTTTTCCCTTTTGCCCCTCCCCGACAGTCCATTCAGGCATTCATGCCATCCATAGCGCACCACCTCCTTCTGTGCTTTCATTGGCGAAGTTACACCGTTTTTCTCCTATTTACGATACTACGTTTCTTTTCCGCATTTTCCCGCCCCGCTCAACATCGCCAACATCGCCACACTGGCGAAGTTGATTTTAGGCGTATATTCGTTATTTTTACGCAACTTCGCCACACACTCTTCTCACCGCCCGTACAGCGCACAAGGACGTGATGAACTTGAACTTTCCGTCAGCCTGCCGCACCCGCTTGGTCTGGATCTTTTTCTCTTTTACAAGGCATGTATGTGCCCGCTCAACGGTGCGTTTGCTGCATCCTGTTTCGTCCATTACCAGCTTTTTCAGATCCATACCAGCCATCGGTCCCTGCTCTTTCAGAAGGGCCATGATGGACTCCTTGGCATCCTGCTGTGACGGTTCCAGCGGCATCGGCTTGTCGGCCATCAACTCCTTATAATGCTTCTCCGTGGTCGCCACCAGCACTGCCCGGACGGTTTCCACCTCTGCGCCTGCCTTGTTTTTCAAGCTTACCGTCTGGGTACGGAAGAGGATGCTGCGTGCCTTAGTGCCAACGTTCAGCTTTTCCTGCGTTACATAGGTAATGCTTTCGTCCTTCGGCAGCCGCCCCAGAATGGTCACACTACGAGCGGCATTCCACAGCTCACCAGAACCGGCCAGCAGCATCCGTGCATCATCGCCTGCCTTCTTTACCATGTGAGATACAATAACCACGCTGAACTGGTCTGCCGATGCTTTTTCCTGCAGCATATCAAGCGCTCCGCGCATTACATCACCATTTGCCGTTGCATTGCCCTCCAGAAAGCTCTTGAGCGGGTCGATGATAACCAGTGCCGGACGCAGCTCGTCAATAAGTTCAAACAGGCTTGCCCCAATAACAAGCTTTTTCTTCTTCTGCTGCCAGTACCAGCTGGGAGTGACGTAAAACACCCTGCGCGTATCCGCCCCTGCAGCGATCATGCGCGGAGCCAGAGACATGCTGGGGTCATCCTCGCTCGTAAGCACCAAAACGTTCCCCTGTGTAACTGCAGCGTCAGGGAAGAGCATTGTGGGACGTCCGGTCGTTACGGCAGCCGCCACATCCGCCATGAATACGCCCTTGCCCACGCCGCCGGGGCCTGCTACAACCGACACGGCACCCATCGGGAAGTATCCTTTAACAAGCCACTGGGTATTTACCGGCTCCACATCTCCCAAACACGGGATCATACCTCCATGGTAGACCGGCGTAGCTGAAGCAGTGGTCGTGGCAGGGATCAGAGGAAAGAAACTTAAAGAGCTCATAGTTATCTCCTTTATATTCATTTATGATTTTGACGTATTTTTTACGCTACATCGTGCACCTCCTAAAAAGTGGCAACAAAAAAGACGCACAAACTGGTAGAACAACTAAACCGTACACCCGAAAACACTTTTCAGGCATGCAGTTTAAATTCAATTCAACCAGTCGTGCGTCTTGGTCATCCAGGACGTCCGTTTATTACACTTGGAGCCGGTCAAGAGGAATCGCTACACATTAGAACCATGTGCTTAATTATAAACGGAAATATCAGCCACCCTTCGAACAGCAGATCCGCAAAGGAGTTGCCTTTACGAGCCATGCCTTCTCACGGTGGATTACATCATAAACAGGCTTTAACCGCCGCGGCCGACATCAGGCAGCTAACCCTTGCGCCGATCGTGCGATCCTCAACCGAATCACCCGTCTATGAGCCCCCGCCGGACTCTGCAGCCTTTGGACTGTATACTCCTTTAGGGGAAGCTAATTATACCACAATATTCCGTTTTTATTAAGAGAATACCGTTAGAATTTTTGGCATAATTTTCGTGTATTTTGTACATCATCACCAAAAAGAGCAGCCCCACCACCCGGCGGGACTACTCTTGATGTGTACGATTCAATTTTTACAGGTTCATCAGGGGGCTGGTCTGGGTGCCGCGATCCACGATATCCTTATCCTTGATGCCCAACAGGTAACGCTGGGTGATCATGATATTGACGTGCCCCATCAGGCGGGAGACACTGTACAGGTCCAAACCGTTCTTCAATTGCATCTGTGCGAAGGTGTGGCGGCAGGTATGAGGGCTGACCCGCACCGAGGACGAGACCCCCACCTCTTTTGCGGCGTGCTTCAGTATCCGTGCCACGGCTTCATCGGTCATCGGCTTGCCGTTTTTGCTGGGGAAAAGATTCTTGTAGCGGGTAGGGTGCTCCTTCAGGTAGCCATCCCGGAGCGTGCAGTACTTGACGAGTTGCTTGGAGAGTGCGGGCGATTTGGGCACGACCCGTTCCTTGCTGCCCTTGCCGTGCTTGACCAGAATATCGTCCTGCTTGATGTCCTCCGGCTCCATCAGGATCATTTCGTTGCAGCGCATCCCAGTATCGAACAGCAGCATGATGATGGTCTTGTTCCGTACCTCCAGAAAATCCTTGCCGTCGTAGAACTGGATCATCCGCTTCATCTCAGCCACTGTAAAGGTATCGATGATCGTCCGGGGCTGGCGGAGGCACTTTACCTTTTTGGCCGGATTGTCCCGCTCCTCCAGATAGCCCTCATTAACCAGATAGTTGAACCATGTGCGCCACACCTTGAGCAGGTCGTTGATATAGCGGGACGTGCTACCCGCGTCCTGCTTCTCCTTCATCAGGTCCCGGATGTGGCGGGGACGGACGTCTTCCAGCTCAGTGATCTGCTTCAGCTCCAGATATTCCAGCAAAAACCGGGTCGCAGCCTTATAATTGTGCAGGGAGCCTTTAGCCAGATGGCGGCATTCACAGTCATAGATAAATTCATCACGGAGATCTTTCAAACACATAAAAAACACCCTTTCCTTCATGGCGGACCACAAAAGAAAGGGTGAAAAATTGCTAGATAGGCTTATCGTACCAAATCAAGCTTGTTCGTAGTTGAGCAAGACAAACTCCGGTCGACAAATCATCCAATTTTTAACGCAGCTGCGTGATTAGCAGTTCTCAGCGAAGTACTTAATGGTACGGACCATCTGAGAGGTGTA
>OIAD01000959.1_pt1 | contig 10738 bp, 8 predicted proteins | sample 1580601 | NCBI WGS metagenome assembly OIAD01 (sample SAMEA3882554, study PRJEB24775) | human gut metagenome | biome: human-associated habitat; feature: intestine environment; material: feces | place: Netherlands | collected 2009/2010
TGCGAATGATTCAGAGGCAACCGTGTATGTGCGTATTCAGATGAATTTCAGTGAGAACAGTTCTCTGACTGGTGTAATGGGTGTGTGTATGACACCGGATAGTGAATTTAACAGTGACTTGTACAATGACAGTTACCGTTTGGCAACGCGTTTGATTCAGGGTGTTCTGGATAATACGGCATGTACGAATCAGGGAATTTACGAGACAGACCAGATGACAGCCATTAACTGGAGTGAAAAGCCGGTCGCACTGATCAAGCTTGGATATCTGAGCAATGAAGAGGAGGAATCCAAACTGATCGATCAGGATTATCAGAAAGAAATCGTTCAGGGACTTGCAGATGGCTTAGATGCATATTATGGATATTAAATTGGAGGATAGATTGTATGCGAGATTATGTCGTTACAAGTGATTCAACAGCAGATTTGCCAATTGCGGTTGTAAAGGAATTAGAAGTTCCAATCGTGCCATTTTCCTATTCGATTGAGGAGCAGGTGTACGAATATTATCTGGATGAGCGTGACGGTGACATTGGAAGCTTTTATGAGCGCCTGCGTAAGGGTGCGATGCCTGTGACGTCACAGATCAATCCGGCGATGTATCAAGGAAAGGATGTTTTATACATCAGTTTTTCTTCTGGCTTAAGTGGTTCGTATCAGTCTTCTATGCTTGGCGCGGATATGGTGCTGGACAAATACCCGGAAGCAAAGATCGTATGTGTGGATTCTCGTTCCGCCGCTGTTGGACAGGGGGCGTTTCTGTATGAGATCGTAAGGAAGAAACGGGAAGGCCTGGATCTGGATGCACTTACAGAGTGGGTGAAGCAGACACGTGGACATGTGCATCACTGGTTTATGGTGGAAGATCTGTTCCATTTAAAACGTGGTGGACGTGTGTCGACTGTCGAGGCGATGGTCGGAAGTGCCCTTAAAATCAAGCCAATCCTGAGCGTGGACGAGGAAGGTAAGCTGGTCATCCGTTCCAAAGCGCGTGGAACAAATAAGGCGATGGAATACCTTATTGCAAAGACCGTGGAAGAGGGTGGCGATTTAAGTACACTCCGCGCTGTGATCGGACATGCGGACTGCATTGAGAAAGCAGAAAAATTAAAGCAGATGGCGGTGGACGCTGGTATGCAGGCGGACAATCTGATGATTGCGCCAATTGGACCGATCATTGGTACGCATGTCGGTTCTGGTATGTTAGCGATTGCTTTTGTAACAAATATGTAACAAACTATTGACACCTTTGTAAGATAATGTTAAGATACTTCTGTAATAAAAATGTAACAATATGTGTAAGAAGTTACAAAAATATTTTGCAAGGTGAAAGAAATGAGTAGAAGAACGAAGTTAAAAGTACGGAATATGCGATTATTCCTCACAAAGAATGTATTTAACAGTCGTTACATAGTTAGAAATATTTTAGCCTTTACGATTATGGTTACAGTTGTTGCCATGTGTGCAGGCGCAGGCATTATGATTGGAAACAGGAAAGAAGCAAAAGCAGATACAGTTGTTGCTTCTGGAAATGTGGAAGAGGTTGTGACTCTGGATGGTTCGATGACTTCTATGAATGCAGCCGGAACCAATATGATCCGTGCAGATCTGGAGTCTGTTATGACTGCAGATAAGGAAGCAAAGGAAAAAGAAGTGGTTGCTGCGGCAGCTGCAGAGTTTACAGATAAGTGTGCAGCTAATCGGGATGATGTGAATGTCCGTGCAGAGGCATCTACGGATTCTGCAATCGTTGGCCATATGAATATCGGTGCTTGTGGCGATGTGCTTGCACAGGCAGACGGATGGGTGCAGATTTCGTCTGGTGATGTAAAGGGCTATGTGAAAGCAGATTATGTTACAATCGGCGAGGAAGCATATGCACTTGCAAAGCAGTATTATTCTATGACAGCCGTTGCGAAGGAAGATGGTATCAATCTTCGTGCAGCAGCCAATAAGGACGCTGAGGTTGTCGGTGCGGTTTATGAGAATGTAACTTATACAGTTACACCAGAGAAAACAGATGATGCATGGGTATGTCTTCAGGTGGCAACTGGTACCGAAGGATATGCAAGTGCAGATTATATGGAAGTCACAGAAGGATATCGTGTTGCAGAGCCAGTCGATGGTACAGCGGTAGACGAAGATACAACTTCTGAGGAGACATCTACAACTGAGACAAAGAAGGCTTCTGGCAGTGTAGAGGAGAACAAGCAGTCGACACAGACAACAACAGAAAAGACTTCTACAACACAGCAGACAACAACAGAAGCAACAACACAGGCAAACAACAGCTCGAATATCGGCTCTTCATCCAGAACACCGGTATCCCTGAGTGATGCAGATATCAATCTGATGGCAGCTGTAATGACACTGGAATGTGGAAATGAGTCCTACGAAGGACAGCTTGCGGTAGCAAATGTAATTTTGAACCGCCTGCAGTCTGGCGCATGGGGCAGTACGATCAGCAGTGTTGTTTATGCAGCCAACCAGTTCAGCGTTGTATCGGATTCCAGATTGCAAGGACTGATTCAGAACGGTGCGCAGGCAAGCTGTATTCAGGCAGCCAGAGATGCGTGTGCAGGCAATAACAATATCGGTGATCTGATGTCATTCCGTCCTGCAAGATATGTGGATACAAGTACACTTGGAACCTATAAGCAGATTGGTAATCACGTGTTCTTCAAATAGACAGAGAGATAAGAAAAGCAACATGTTAGCGGGCAGCTAAGATGTTGCTTTTTTTCTTGCTTTCTTGTATGGAATTGGGTACAATGTAGAAGTATTATGACAAAAAATAAAGGTAGTCAAAGAAGGAAAATAATGAAGGTAGCATTGATTGCTTCGGATAATAATGCAAGTTCTGGAGCTTTCCTAAGCATGACAAATCTTGCAATACAATTAAATCAATTACATGTAAAAACGATTGTGATCATTCCAAAGGAAGGACCTTATGTAGGACCTGGCGATGGAGTAAACTTATTAAGAAAACACAAAATCAAATATTATGTGGTTCCATCCATATCAGGAGTTGTATCATGTGATTTTCCAAGAAATATACTGGCAACACTGGGGCAGATAAAATATATTTTAAGAAATAAAATCTATGCACGTGGATTGGCGGGTATCCTAAAGAAGGAACATGTGGATTTGGTGCATATTAACACGGTGTATAGCTATTTTGGCGCATATGCTGCCCGTAAGGTGAATATTCCTTATGTATGGCATATCCGGGAGTTTTTGGAGGAAGATCAGGGGAATGAGTTCTATTTTCCGAAATATATGTATAAGTTGATGAACCGGGCAGATCTAGTCATTGCCATTTCCCGTAGCATTTATAAAAAATATAGTAAATCACTTCATAAAAATGTCATGAAGGTTATATATAATGGAATTGACATAGATCAATTTTATAAGCCAGAGAGACAGATATTTGAAGATTCGATATTGAAGCTTTGCTATGTTGGCGGACTTTCAGAATTAAAGGGAACGGATGATTTGATTGAGGCTTGCCGCTTGTTGAATCAGGAGGGGTATCAGGATGCATACCGGCTGATGATTGCAGGAAGAGGCGGGGAAGAGTATGAGGAAGCATTGCGCGAGAAATTAAAAGCGAATCATATAGAAAATGTAGAACTGCTTGGATTTCGAAGTGATGTGCCCGATGTGATGGCACAGGCAGATGTATCGGTTGTAACTTCCCGGTGTGAGGCGTTTGGACGTGTAACCGTGGAAGCAATGCTGACGGGAAATCTGGTGCTGGGTGCGGATTCAGCGGGAACAAAAGAACTTTTGAAAGACGGAAAATTCGGTGTGCTGTATCAATGCGGAAATCCAGAAAGTATTAAGCAGCAGATGCTATATATTTTAAATCATAAAGAAGAATTGCGGGAGACAGCAAAGACAGCCCGTGATTTCATGGCAGAGCATATGACAGCAAAGAAAAATGCCGAAAACATATATCGTGAATACCAGCGAATTTTAGGAGAGTAAAATGGCAGATATTATTTTTGCGTTTGTGGTACTCCATTATAATGAACCAAAAGTGACAGAAAAATGTGTGAAAGCAATCCGGGAGAATACAAAGAAGCACAGTTCAGAGATTGTCATTGTTGATAATTGTTCTCCGGATGGTTCAGGGGGTTATTTGGAGAAAAAATATAAAGACCAACCGCATATTACAGTTTTGAAAGCAGAGAAAAATCTGGGGTTTGCCAGAGGAAATAACATTGGGTATACCTATGCAAAGCAGACGTTGCATGCGGATTATATGTGTGTGATGAACAATGATGTATTGCTGTTACAGCCGGATTTTATAGAGCGGATTGTACAGGAGTATGAGACGTCGAAGTGTGGAATAGTTGGACCGCATATCACATTATTGAACGGCTATACCAATTATATGTATCTCAAAATACATACGCGGGAATATTTTGAACATGAATTGCAAATGTCGAAACAGATGTACCGGTATTATACTTCCAGACTTTATCCGGTTCGAAATATAATCAATCGAACACTGGACAAACTGCTCCCTGCGTTGAAGTTTCAGAAGCAACCGGTTAAGGAGACATTGGACGATAAGATACAGATGGTGATTGCGAGCAAGCAACGGCACAAAAATATCGTTTTGCATGGCTGCTGTCTGATTCTGACACCGCTCTATATTGGAAAGTTTGATACAGCATTTGACGACCGGACATTTATGTTCCGTGAGGAAGAGCTTTTATATTTGCGGTGCCGCAAGCATGAAATTGAAACGGTATATGAACCGTCGATTGATATTCTGCATTTGGAGGATATGTCTACCAATGCAACATTTAAGAAGGACTGTAAACGGGAGGCGTTTAAAAACAAATGCCAGATCGATTCGTTACAGATTTTGCTGGAGGAACTAAGATGAAATATGGAGTCGTAATTGTAACATATAACCGGTTAGAATTACTGAAGGAATGTATTGAGAATTGTAACAGACAGACAATCCCGTTTGAAAAGATTATTATCGTAAATAATTGCAGTACCGATGGAACGGACGAGTATTTACAGCAGTACAAAGCAGATACGCGGTTTGTGATTTCGGAACAGACGGAGAATCTGGGCGGTGCAGGCGGATTCCGTGTAGGATTGGAGCTTGCAGGTAAAGAAGATCTGGACTGGGTGCTGATCATCGATGATGATGCGATGATCGCAGAAGATTATATTCAGAAATGTGACCGCGTGATTCGCCGGTATCCGAATGTGGTAGCATGTTCGGGAACGGTTTATACGGATGGAAAGATTCAGACGATCCACCGGAGAGTGATTGCAAACCGGACGTTGTATCTGGAGAAGAACGTTCCGTTATCTGCATATGAGCGCAAATGCTTCCGCTACGATCTGGCAACGTTTTGCGGTTTGATGGTTCGTGCAGATATCCTTGCAAAGATTGGACTTCCGAAATCAGAATATTTTATCTGGTATGACGATACCGAGTTTTCGATGCGCCTGCGGAAGTATGGCGGCATTGTAAACGTCAATGCGGCACATCTGAATCATAAAACGGTGTTGCCATCGGGTGAACAGAAGGGCTTTTTCATGCGGATGGGCTGGAGAACCTATTATGGACACCGGAACCGACTGGATGCAGTGAAAACGCATTGCAGCAAGGTGACACAGCTTGTGATCTATGCAGAGTTTATGGTCTTTATTGCATGTGGCGCAGGTATGTGCCTGATCCCGAAATACCATCGTCAGGGAAAATATATCACACGAATGTTGTGGGACGCGTGGATGGATGGGAAAGCAGGAAGATTAGGAAAAAATAAAAAGTATGTACCAAACTAGGAGGGGAATTATGATTATACAACCGCTTTTGTTTCCGAAGCAGGAGGTCTGCCCGGAGCAGAAAATGTATTATAGAATTAAGGAAGACAAGATATCGTTAGAGACATATTTTAACGCATTTTCAATTGGAAAGTGGAAGAAATATACTGATCTGGATAACCTTTATTTTGAGGTAGAGTCCGAAGAAGCATTGCAGTTTACCTGCGTACACGCAGTCGGTAGTGTAGCAGCCGGACATGATTGTACACGGGAAATGATTCAGAAAGAGTCGCCATCTAAGTATGTAGCAGTTGTGCGTCGTAAAATTCCGTGTTCCGTGTCAAAGGATGGAAACAAATATCATCTGCAGTTTGAGGAATTGCCAGACGATGGTATTTTGTATGTGAATATAAAATGCCAGAAAGAGGTATCTGATATCTCGGAGGTTTTATTGTCCGGTGGGTATGGAACAGAGGCTGTGATGACGCAGAAGCCGGTCATTGCACTTGGAATCTGTACATTTAAGCGGGAGGAGTTTTTAAAACGAAATGTTAATCTGGTATTGAATCACATTATCAATAATCCGGACAGCCCGCTTTATGGAAATCTGGAGGTCTATGTATCCGATAATGGACAGACGATCGAGCCGGATACCTTTGACAGCGATAAGATTCATGTATTCCCGAATATCAATGCGGGTGGTGCAGGTGGATTTACCCGCTGCATTATGGAAGCTTTGTTTTATAGAAAACCATCGCCATTTACGCATATTATCCTGATGGATGATGATATTCTGCTTGATACAGCCGTAGTAGAACGGACATGGTTGTTCCTGTCACATGTGAAGAAGGAATATCAGGGCGCAATCCTTGGTGGCGAGATGTTTGAGCTTGACCGTAAATATATGCAGTTTGAGGCAGGTGCTTTGACACATTGGCAGCTGAATGATTTCTATCATCGCCATTATGACATGCGCAAGCCGGATATGGTAAGTGCAAACGAGCAGGAGACACCGATCAATTACAGTGGCTGGTGGTATAACTGTATTCCAACAACAGAGATACAGGCAGACAATCTCCCAATTCCTGCATTTATTCATTTCGATGATATTGAATACGGTGTGCGCCATTCAGACAAGGGTGTCATCCTGATCAATGGTATTTGCGTATGGCATCCACAGGCACCAAACAAGGCGTCTGTATCGATGTCATATTATGACATGCGAAATGCATTGATTGCGGAGGCATCTACGATGAAAGAACTTGGCTCACCGTGGAAGCTGCTTGGATATATGACGATGATGATGGGAATTCATGTAGTTGATTACCGGTACAATCTGGTAGAGTGTATCCTGCAGGGATACAATGATTTCCACAAGGGACCGGAAGCATTTATGCAGATCGACCCGGTACAGAAACATGCAGAGCTTGCAACACTCAATTACAAGTTTATCTCACCGGAAGAAGCAGGCATCAAGGAGCCGGTGAAGATGAAGAAGAATTTCTTCCCGCCGTTTGTCAATGGAATCATCTGTATGTTTTGCTGGTTGTTGCCACCATTGCGGGATATCAAGGCAGTATCTGCGATCGGTATCGAGCAGCCACATATCTACAAGCGGATGTTCCTGTACGATGAAGAGAAGAATGCAGGCTATATCCTGCAGAGAGATTACAAGAAAGGTTTCCATTATCTGGGCGAGTATTTAAAGACAGCCAAGAATATCCTGCTGTATTACAAGCGGGACAGAAAGAAATGGCATAAAGCAAGACCACAGTTTACTTCTTTGGAATTCTGGGAGAAGTATCTGAAGCTTGATAAATAATCAGACAAAAAAGAAGAACCCCGGCATTTGCCGAGGTTCTTCTTTTTATAGAACACGTAAATTTATTTATCGTTATTCTTATCCTTTTCTTCACGCTTCTGGTCGAGCATTGCACGAACCTTCATAGAAAGACCGAACAGATGGATGAAGCCTTCTGCGTCGTGATGATCGTACAGATCGCCAGTTGTAAAGCTTGCAAGTGACTCAGAGTAGAGTGTATAAGGAGAAGTTGTACCAGCCTTGATGATGTTACCTTTGTAAAGCTTGAACTTCACTTCACCTGTGATACGATCCTGTGTGCTTTCGATAAATGCCTGCAATGCCTCACGGAGTGGGCAGAACCATTTTCCTTCGTATACAAGATCTGCATACTTGTCTGAAACTGTCTTCTTGAATGCAAGTGTATCTCTGTCGAGGATCAGCTCTTCGAGCTGCTTGTGAGCAGCTAAGAGGATGGTTCCACCAGGAGTCTCATAGACACCACGGGACTTCATGCCAACGACACGGTTTTCTACGATATCTACGATACCAACACCATGCTTGCCACCGAGACGGTTCAGCTCACGGACTACGTCGGACATCTTCATCTGCTTGCCATTGACTGCAGTCGGAACACCCTTCTCGAAGTTTACAGTTACATATTCAGCCTCATCTGGTGCCTTCTCAGGATATGTACCAAGTACAAGAAGGTGATCCCAGTTTGGCTCCAGAGATGGATCTTCAAGCTCCAGACCTTCGTGGCTGATGTGCCAGATGTTACGGTCACGGCTGTAAGATGTTGTCACATCAAATGGAAGATCGATGCCGTGCTTCTTACAGAATGCGATTTCATCCTCACGGGACTGCATCGTCCACTCTGGCTGTCTCCATGTTGCGATGACATTTAAGTCTGGTGCAAGTGCCTTGATATTGATCTCGAAACGAACCTGATCATTTCCTTTACCAGTAGCACCGTGGCAGATCGTTGTAGCACCTTCCTTACGTGCGATCTCTACCAGCTTCTTTGCGATCAGCGGTCTTGCAAAAGAAGTACCAAGCAGATACTCATACTCGTAAGTTGCATTTGCCTTTACACCTGGAAGGATGTACTCATCACAGAATTCATCAACGACATCCAGAATGTAGAGCTTCTCAGCTCCTGAATATTTGGCTCTCTCGTCGAGGCCTTCCAGCTCGCTTTCCTGTCCGACATCGATACATACACATACAACATCGAAATTGTAAGTTTCCTTTAACCAAGGGATGATTGCTGTGGTATCCAGACCACCAGAATACGCAAGAATAACTTTCTCTTTACCCATCAAAGTTTCCTCCATAAAATATGTAATAATTCACGTTGCGACACGTTTTGTCTAGTATACTTCTTTTTTCTGCAAGATGCAACCAGAAATTTTGCATATTTCTGCATAATATATGTATAAATGAATAAAATTATGCATAAAACAAGATTATCCTGTGAAATTATACATAAAATATTGAAATAGGGTTGCATAAATAAAACTACGGATGTATAATGAGACAAATTTGTGATTACGGAAAAGAGGCAGGAACAATGGTAAAGGTCGGAATTATAGGAGCAACCGGATATGCCGGTCAGGAATTAGTACGTATTTTGCTGGGACATAAGGACGCAGAGATCGTCTGGTATGGTTCCAGAAGTTATATCGATCAGGAATACGCATCTGTATATCGGAACATGTTTCAGTTAGTCGATGCGAAATGTATGGATGATAATATGGATGAGCTTAGCAAGCAGGCGGATGTAATCTTTACTGCGACACCGCAGGGGCTTTGCGCATCGCTTGTAAATGAGCAGATCTTATCGAATACGAAGATTGTGGATCTGTCCGCGGATTTCCGTATCAAGGATGTAGCGACGTATGAGAAATGGTACAACTTAGAGCACAAGAGTCCACAGTTTATCGAAGAGGCAGTATATGGACTGTGTGAGATCAATCGTGAGGATATCAAGAAGGCACGTCTGATCGCGAATCCGGGCTGTTATACAACCTGCTCGATTCTTTCTCTGTATCCACTCGTAAAGGAGCGTCTGGTTGATGTCGATACGATCATCGTGGATGCGAAATCCGGAACATCCGGAGCGGGACGTGGCGCCAAGGTTGCAAACCTCTACTGTGAGGTCAATGAGAGCATCAAGGCGTACGGCGTGACAACACACCGACATACTCCGGAGATCGAAGAGCAGCTTGGTTATGCTTATGATGGTACACCGCTTACAATCAACTTCACACCACATCTCGTACCGATGAACCGCGGTATTTTAGTAACAGCATATGCAAAGCTTGTGAAGGATGTCTCTTACGAGGATATCAAGGCAGTGTATGATAAATATTATGGCAAGGAGCGCTTCGTGCGTGTGCTTGAAAAGGGCGTCTGCCCGGAGACTCGCTGGGTAGAAGGCAGCAACTATGTGGATGTGAATTTTGTGATTGACCCTAGAACGAAACGTGTCGTTGTGATGGGTGCGATGGATAATCTGGTGAAGGGTGCTGCCGGACAGGCAGTCCAGAACATGAACCTGATCATGGGCTTACCGGAAGAAGAAGGACTTCTGATGCCACCAATGTTCCCATAACAAGGTAAGGTTTAGCAACAACGATTTATACAAAAAGAATTTGTGATTAATATGTGGATAGAGACGGATGCAATTACGAATTCTAAAGCAGACCATTGAAGCACGTTGGTACTTAATGAACGGCAAACTTGTTTGACGTGAATTTAGTACCACTACGTGATGAAGTGAGCGGGAGCGCGTCTGCGTAGAATCGTAATTGTATCCGTCTCGATACAAATAATAAGGAGGAAATCGAGATGAAGCAGATCGAGGGCGGCGTAACCGCCGCAAAGGGATATACAACCGCCGGCACAAGAGCCGGAATCAAAAAAGGAAAGACGAATAAGGATATGGCAATGATCTTCTCAGAGAAGCCGGCGGTCACCGCAGGTACCTTCACGAAGAATCTTGTCAAGGCAGCTCCGGTACTCTGGGACAAGAAGGTCACAGATGCTGGTGTGGCACAGGCAGTTGTAATAAATACCGGTATTGCAAATGCATGTACCGGACAGGCAGGCTATGAGAATGCAGCAGAGACAGCA
>OIAD01000962.1_pt1 | contig 10725 bp, 11 predicted proteins | sample 1580601 | NCBI WGS metagenome assembly OIAD01 (sample SAMEA3882554, study PRJEB24775) | human gut metagenome | biome: human-associated habitat; feature: intestine environment; material: feces | place: Netherlands | collected 2009/2010
TTTTTGCTTACTTTCGAGGTAAGCAAACGGCAACTTATGGGGTATGAATTACTAAAATAGCTCACAAAATCGCTTTGCTATCACTCTAATACAATCCTGTGGAAAAGGTCTAGGTATTCATTTGAGAAAAAGCTATAAATATGATAAACTAGAAGGCGGTTTTCTTTAGGGAAACCTTAGAAAAGTTGAGGTAAAGACATGATAAACATGATAATTTTAGTTGTCTTTGCACTCATTGGTTTAGTCGTTGGATATTTAGCAATTTCTATCAAACTTAGCAAAGCTAAGGAACAAGCAGAAACTATCTTGCTAAAGGCAGAACAAGACGCTGTGAACCTTCGTAGCCAGGCGGAACATGATGCAGATCATCTGCGTGTGACTGCTGAACGCGAAAGTAAGGCTCAACGTAAAGAGCTCTTGTTAGAGGCAAAAGAGAAAGCTAGAAAATATCGAGAAGATATTGAAGAAGAATTCAAATCTGAACGTCAAGAGCTTAAACAAATGGAGAATCGTTTAACAGAACGTGCAACCAGCCTTGATCGTAAGGATGAAAATCTATCAAGTAAAGAACTTGCCCTCGAGAAGAAAGAGCAGAGTCTTGCTGACAAATCTAAACATCTTAATGAGCGTGAAGAGAATGTGACTCAGTTGGAGGCTGAGAAGCAAGCTGAACTTGAACGTATTGGTCAAATGACCATTGCAGAGGCGCGTGAGGTAATCTTAACAGAGACTGAAAATAATCTTACTCATGAGATTGCAACACGTATCAAAGATGCAGAAGCACAGATCAAAGATACTGTTGATAAGAAGGCCAAAAACTTGTTGGCGCAAGCTATGCAACGTTTGTCTGGGGACTATGTTACTGAACAAACCGTAACCACTGTTCACCTCCCAGATGATAATATGAAAGGTCGTATCATTGGTCGTGAGGGGCGTAACATTCGTACCCTTGAAAGCTTAACAGGTATTGATGTTATCATCGATGATACTCCAGAAGTGGTTGTTCTTTCTGGTTTTGATCCAATCCGTCGTGAGATTGCTCGCATGACTCTCGAAGCCTTGATTAAGGATGGACGTATCCATCCAGCTCGTATTGAGGAGTTGGTTGAGAAGAGTCGTAAGGAAATGGATAACCGTATCCGCGAATATGGTGAAGAGGCAGCTTACGAAATTGGGGCTATGAATCTCCACCCTGACCTAATCAAGATTATGGGACGATTGCAGTTCCGTACTTCATATGGTCAAAACGTACTTCGTCACTCAGTTGAAGTTGGTAAACTAGCAGGTATTATGGCCAGTGAATTGGGTGAGAATGTGGCTCTAGCTCGTCGTGCTGGTTTTCTTCATGATATGGGGAAAGCTATTGACAAAGAGGTCGAAGGTAGTCACGTTGAGATTGGTACTGAGTTTGCACGTAAGTATAAAGAGCATCCAGTCGTGGTTAATGCCATTGCCAGCCACCATGGAGATGTGGAACCTGAGAGTGTGATTGCAGTTATTGTAGCTGCAGCAGATGCTTTGAGTTCGGCTCGCCCAGGAGCTCGTAATGAATCCGTTGAGAATTATGTCAAACGCCTTCGTGATTTGGAAGAGATTGCATCAAGCTTTGACGGTGTTCAAACAAGCTTCGCCCTTCAAGCTGGTCGTGAAATTCGTATTATGGTTCATCCAAATAAAATCTCAGATGATGAAGTTACGATCTTGTCTCACAAGATACGTGAACAAATTGAGAAAAACTTGGATTACCCAGGAAATATTAAGGTTACAGTCATTCGTGAATTCCGTGCGGTTGACTATGCCAAATAAGAGGCTCTTTGTCAACTGTAGTGGGTGGCAAAGTTAAGCTCTAGCGAGAACAAATGATGTTCTCGCTTTTTTGCTGTTCAAAGCGATGTAAATACGTTTTTTAAAGTTGTTAGAGTTGTTTTAAATGAGTGATTGAGTTGAGGTAAAGCTTCCTGAATTAATCCAAAAAATTGTCGTGTTTAAAAATCTTGTCTAAACACTCTTTAGGTGTTAAGGTTTCCCTGAAAGTCCTCGAATAAAAGGCGTCAAGTAATAGTTTTCGACTATCCTTTTGAATGAGTTTCCAGTAATATTTTAGAACACGATATTCAAGAGACTTCTTCTCAAATTATTTCATTATTTGAATGCGTGTCTGTTTTAGCGTTCTGTTCATATGTTGGACAATGTGAAAACGGTCAAGAACAATTTTAGAATTGGGAAAAATAGTTTTGATTAAAGGGATGTAATTACCAGACATATCGATAGTAACAATTTTCACCCCTTCTCGAGCTTCTTTAGAGTATTTGAAAAAGTGACTACGAATGGTTGTTTGTCGTCTGTTATCAAGAATAGTGATAATTTTCTTAGTCTCATAATCCTGAGCAATAAAGGCTAGCTTTCCCTTTTGATAAGAGAATTCATCCCAAGACAGTACTTCAGGTAAGGTAGAATGGTCATCCTTGAACTGAAATTGTTTAAGCTTACGATACACAGTTGAGGTCGAGATGGCAAGTTTTTCAGTGATGTGCGTCAAAGCTTCTCGATTAAGCAAGAGTTGAGCTGTTTTCTGCTTCACTAATTCAGAGATTTGACAGTTCTTCTGAACAAGGGAGGTCTCAGAAACCGTCACTTTATGGTAGTCTTTGCATTGAAATCTTCTCTTCTTCAAACGAATAAGACTAGGGAGTCCACCAATCTCAATAAAAGGAATCTTATAAGGCTTTTAAAAGTCGTATTTGATTTGTTTTCCTTGACAATGACAACACTTAGGAGGAGTGTAATCAAGTGTAGCTTGAACCTCAATATGTGTCTCGTGTTGAAAAACTTTAGTTAAAGTGATATTTTTGTCTTTAATTCCGATTAATTCTGTAGTATGATAGAATTGTCTTATATAATTCTTTCTATTTATGGTTTCGTCGCTTTAAATTTTAAGTCAGATGGGACTTTTTGTATACTCAAAAGCTCCATAACTTCTTAGCAGGTTTTACCCACTACAGAAATTATAGAGCCAAATAAGCTAAGAAAGCCGAAAGGCTTTTTTTTATTTTGTAGTAAAAGTGAAAAGATTTACCCTGTTAAAAATATATGAACTTTCTTATCAAATTGCTTCATTTTGATAGGTTAGCGTTTTATAATGAAATATTTTGATTTTTTTTGAGGTTTTTTATTGACAGCTATTAGAAATTTAGTATAATAGATTTTGTAAACGATTACAGAAGGAGAGATTATGCTAAAGTCTGAACGTAAGCAGATTATCTTGTCTCAGTTGAAACAAGATGGTTTTGTCACTTTGGAAAACCTGACAGTTTTATTAAGTGATACGTCTGAGTCGACAATTCGTCGTGACTTGGATGAGTTAGCGGCAGATGGCAAACTTAAACGTGTTCATGGTGGTGCTGAAAGTATTCATGGTCTAAAGGAAGAAATTGCCAATAGCCAAAAAGCTATCAGAAATGTTCAAGAAAAGGCTCAATTAGCTGGCTATGCTGCCGATTTGATTAAGGAAGGTGATGTCGTTTTTCTTGAGGCTAGTACAACGAATGAACTTTTGATTCCACATTTGAGCAATCGTCAGGTGACGGTTGTGACTAATTCTATCCATCATGCTGTTAAGCTGGTAGATCTCGGTATTAGTACTAGGATTATTGGTGGTAAGGTTAAACATTCAACAGATGCCTCTATTGGAAGTACAGCTCTGGAACAAATCAGACAACTGAATTTTGATTGTGCTTTCATTGGTGCTAATGGAGTTGATGCCAATTATTTCACAACGCCAGATATGGAAGAGGCGGTTATTAAACGAACAGTGATAGCTAATGCGCAAAAAGCCTATGTTCTAGCTGATGCCTCTAAACTTGGTCAGATTACCTATGCTAAGGTAGCCGAGGTTGAGAAAGTAACCATAATCACAAATGCTTCGGAAGAAGGGCTCCTTAAAGAGTTAAAAGAGAAAACGAGGGTTATTGAAGTATGATTTATACTGTAACACTAAACCCATCAATCGACTTCATTGTTCGTATCGACAAGGTAGAGATTGGTGAAGTTAACCGTATGGAGAGTGATGATAAATTCGCTGGCGGTAAGGGTATTAATGACAGCCGTATTCTACAACGTTTAGGAATTGACAATACTGCTACGGGCTTCATCGGTGGTTTTACAGGACGTTTTGTTACAGACAGTTTGGATGCTGAAGGTATTAAAACTAAGTTTGTAGCTGTCGACCAAGATACACGTATCAATGTTAAAATCAAGGCTGACCAAGAAACTGAAATTAACGGTACTGGACCTGTCATCAATGATTATCAGTTAGCTGAGCTTGAAGCTATCCTTTCAAGTGTAAGTGCTGATGATGTGGTTGTTTTTGCTGGATCTGCACCAAGCAATCTTGGAAACAAGGTCTATAACAAATTGATTCCACTGGTTCGTGAAACTGGGGCACAGGTGGTTTGTGACTTTGAAGGACAAACCTTGCTTGATTCATTGGTCTACCAACCGCTCTTGGTTAAGCCAAATAACCATGAACTTGAAGCCATTTTCAATGTTAAACTTAATGGTTTGGCTGATGTTGAAAAATATGCGCGTGAAATTCTTGCTAAGGGGGCGCAAAACGTTATTATTTCAATGGCAGGTGATGGAGCTCTGCTTGTCACACCAGAGGCTGCATACTTTGCCAAACCAATCAAGGGAAAAGTGAAGAACTCTGTTGGTGCAGGTGACTCAATGGTTGCTGGTTTCACTGGTGAATTTGTCAAATCAGGGGACCCAATTGAGGCTCTCAAGTGGGGGGTAGCATGTGGAACATCTACAGCTTTCTCAGATGATTTGGCGACAATTGAATTAATTAAAGAAACATATAATAAAATAGAGGTAAAAAAACTATGAAAATTTAGGACTTACTGAACAAAAAAGTCATGTTGCTTGACCTTCAAGCAACTACAAAGGAAGCTGCTATTTATGAAATGATTAACAGCTTGGTTGATAATGGTGTCGTGACTGACTTTGATGTTTTCAAATCAGGCATTATGGCTCGTGAAGCACAAACATCAACTGGTTTGGGTGATGGAATTGCTATGCCACACAGTAAAAATGCTGCAGTAAAAGAAGCAACTGTACTTTTTGCTAAATCTAATAAAGGTGTGGATTACGAATCATTTGATGGTCAACCTACCGACCTCTTCTTTATGATTGCAGCTCCAGAGGGGGTAAATGACATTCACTTGGCTGCACTTGCTAAATTGTCAAAATACCTCATGTAAGATGATTTTGCAGACTGCTTGCGTCAGGTAACATCTGCGGATGAAGTGATTGAAGCGTTTAATATTGGCGAAGAAGAAGCGCAAGCTGAGGAAGCTAAGAAAGCACAAGCTGTTAAAGAAGCAGCTTCAAGCGACAAACTACTTATTGTATCAGTAACAGGCTTGTACGACCGGTATTGCTCACACTTACATGGCTGAAGAATCATTGATTAAAACAGGTGAAAAAATGAGTGTCAATGTTCGTGTTGAAACTAACGGTGCCTCAGGTGTTGGAACACCATTGACCGCTGAAGAAATCAACAAGGCTGTTGGTGTTATCATTGCAGCGGACAAGGCAGTTGAAACAGCACGCTTTAATGGTAAGAATTGACTTCTAAACCAGTTGCTGCAGCTATTCGTCAACCTCAAGAATTAATCCAAAACATCTTGGACGGTAAAGCTGAAGTTTTCCACGCTGAAAATGCCGGAGCTGCTCAAGAATCAACAGAGAAATTGAGCCTCGGTGGTGCCTTCTATAAACACTTAATGAGTGGGGTATCACAAATGCTTCCATTTTCGTTATCGGTGGTGGTATCATGATTGTGCTTGCCTTCTTGCTTGACCAAATCATGGGTGTTCCTAAAGATCAATTGTCACAACTTGGTTCTTACCACGAAATTGCTGCTCAATTCAAAGCAATTGGTGGCGCTGCCTTTGGCTTTATGCTTCCAGTGCTTGCAGGTTACATTGCTTACTCTATCGCTGAGAAACCAGGTTTGGTTTCAGGTTTCGTAGCTGGTGCTATCGCTTCAAGTGGTGCTGCCTTTGGTGGAGTTCCGTTTGCTGCAGGTGGTAAAGCAACCCTTTCACTTGCCGGTGTATCTTCAGGTTTCCTTGGAGCTCTTGTTGGTGGTTTCCTTGCAGGTGGTGTTATCCTTGTTCTTCGCAAACTCTTGGCAGGTATTCCACGTGCCCTTGAAGGAATTCGTTCTATCTTGCTCTTGCCACTTCTAGGTGTATTTGCTACTGGTTTCTTGATGTTAGCAGTCAATATCCCAATGGCAGCAATCAATACTGGTCTTAACAACTTCTTGTCAGGATTATCAGGAAGCTCAGCAGTTCTCCTTGGTCTCCTTGTTGGAGGTATGATGGCAGTTGATATGGGTGGACCAGTCAACAAAGCAGCTTACGTCTTTGGTACAGGTACTCTTGCTGCATCAGTCACTTCAGGTGGTTCCGTTGTTATGGCTGCAGTTATGACCGCTGGTATGGGTTCCTCCATCGGCAGTCTTTGTAGCAACACTCTTGTTTAAAGATAAATTTACTGAAGAAGAACGCAACTCTGGTTTGACAAACATCGTTATGGGGCTCTTATTCATCACTGAAGGTGCAATCCCATTTGGTGCAGCTGCCCCAGCACGCGCTATTCCAAGCTTTATCGTTGGTTCAGCTCTTACAGGTGCTCTTGTAGGTATGGCAGGGATTAAATTGATGGCACCACACGGAGGTATCTTCGTTATTGCCCTCACTTCAAATGCCCTCCTTTACCTTCTCTTCATCTTGATTGGTGCTGTGGTATCAGGTATCCTCTTCGGATTCCTCCGCAAACCACTTGATAAATAAGATATGACCAAACAATCTCGTTGTGATGGGATTATTTTTTTTGTATCGTAGCAGATTTTTGTCAGGGTACCTATTTTATGATACAGTATAGGCTGAAATGGTTTATCTAGTGGCTAATGCTCTGTATAAAGAAATATAAGAGGTAAATTATGGTAAAAGAATACGATTATATTGTTATTGGTGGGGGCTCTGGTGGAATTGCCAGTGCCAATCGTGCTGCTATGCACGGAGCTAAGGTTATTCTCTTTGAAGGGAAAGAGGTCGGTGGTACCTGTGTTAATGTAGGTTGTGTGCCTAAAAAGGTCATGTGGTATGGTGCTCAGGTTGCTGAGACTCTTCACCGTTATGCGGGCGAGTATGGCTTTGATGTGACGATTAATAACTTTGATTTTGCGACGCTTAAGGCCAATCGTCAGGCTTATATCGATCGTATCCATGGTTCTTTTGAGCGCGGTTTTGATAGCAATGGTGTTGAACGTGTCTATGAGTATGCAAGATTTGTTGACCCTCATACGGTTGAAGTAGCGGGCGAGCTTTATACAGCACCACATATCCTAATTGCAACAGGTGGTCATCCCCTTTATCCAAATATTCCAGGCAGTGAATACGGAATTACCTCAGATGGTTTCTTTGAGCTAGATGAGGTGCCAAAACGTACAGCTGTTATTGGTGCTGGCTATATCGCAGTCGAAGTTGCCGGCGTTCTCAATGCTCTTGGCAGTGATACTCACCTATTTGTTCGTAAGGATCGCCCATTGCGTACCTTTGATAAAGACATTATCGATGTTTTAGTTGATGAGATGGCTAAGTCTGGTCCTACACTTCATATGCATGCTAATGCAACAGAGGTAGTGAAAAATGCAGATGATTCTCTGACTATTAGCTTTGACAATGAAGAAACTATTACAGTTGATTGCCTTATCTGGGCTGTCGGACGTGCAGCGAATACTTCTGGCTTTGGTCTTGAAAAGACAGGCGTTGAGTTGACTGAACGAGGTAACATTTATTCAGACGAGTTTGAAAACACATCTGTTCCTGGTATCTATGCTCTTGGAGATGTGACTGGTAAACTTGATTTGACTCCAGTTGCAGTGAAGGCTGGTCGACAATTGTCAGAGCGACTTTTCAATAATAAAGTTGATGCTAAGCTTGATTACACAGATGTAGCTACTGTGGTCTTTAGTCATCCGGCCATTGGTGCTATTGGGTTGACTGAGGAAAAGGCAATTGCTAAATATGGTGCAGAGAATATCAAGGTCTATAAATCTAGTTTCACTCCAATGTATACGGCTCTTGGGGATAATCGTCAGCTGTCAACCATGAAATTAGTAACGCTAGGTGAGGATGAAAAAATCATCGGTCTTCACGGTATTGGGTATGGTGTCGATGAGATGATTCAAGGATTCTCTGTGGCTATTAAGATGGGAGCAACTAAGGCTGATTTTGATAATACGGTTGCCATTCATCCAACCGGTTCAGAAGAGTTTGTAACAATGAGATAAATAGGTGAAGTCTGTCTACTTAAATGGATAGACTTTTTGTGGCTAAATGGTAACCTATATCTTTTGTGTCACTTTGGCTTGTCTTAACGAAAAAAGGCCTTTAGGCCTTTTTTTCATTGATTAGGTAGTTCCTGACTTCTGAAATAAAGTAAAGGGATCCAGTGACGACAAATAAATTATCAGAATTTGCAGACTCAGATTGGGTTAACCAGTCTCTGTAGTCAGTTGAGCGTTCTAAGTGTTGAGGGTAATCATCCAAGGGCAGTGCCTCAAAGAAATTGAAGGAGGTTACTGTTATATGATAGTCTTTAAGCTCATCAAGTAAGTCAGTCAAAGGTTTTCGTCGAAGTCCTGCAAAGAGGATGTGAATTCGACGGTTGGCAAAGTTATCTTTTAATACCTGTTTTAGGCTGGCAATTCCTTGAGGATTATGGGCACCATCTAGGTAAATGTTGTTTCCAATCCACTCACTACGACCAGGCCAGTGTGTGTCACAAATACCATCTTGAATGCTTTGATTGGTAATCTTAGGAAATCTTTGAGTTAAGAGATGGGCAGCAGTGACAGCTAGGCCAGTATTATTTTCCTGATGTTTTCCTAGCATGGGGAGATTAAGATTTGGGCTCTCCCAATCACTATAAATAACTCGAAGAGTTTGATTGTCTGTGGAAAGAAGCTGGATTTCTCGATCAATGTTTGCTATAGGAGCCTGAAGTTCTTGGGATTTTTGTTTGAAGAGATGTGAAACTTCTTCAGAAACGCGACCGAGTAATATAGGAGTGTTTTCTCGCATGACGCCCGCTTTATGTCTAGCAATATCTATTAGGCTATCGCCCAAAGTTTCAGTGTGATCAAAGCTAATTGAAGTGCAGATGACAAGCTCCGGCGAAAGCACATTGGTTGAATCAAGCTGTCCCCCAATCCCTGCTTCAATGATAGCAATATCAACCTGTTTAAGGTCGAAGTAGAGAAACATGAGTAAGGTGACCAATTCGAATTCCGTTGGTCGATCCAAATCAGTGTTATTTTCTAAATCATTGAGAAGAACTCGAGCTTTCTCAACAATGTTAATTAGATCCTTGTCCGGAATCTCTGTGCCGTTGATACTAATACGTTCGTTAAAGCGAGTAATATAAGGGGAGGTAAAGGTCCCGACCTGATAGCCTGATTTTGTTAGGATGTTTTGTAGGTAGCTAGTCGTTGAGCCTTTACCATTGGTTCCGACAACATGGACTGTTGGATAGTGCATTTGAGGATTTCCAGCTTGTTTCAGGAGCCAGCGCATACGTTTAAGTTGGGGGCGACGTCCATTGCCTTTGAAGGAGTGGATGAAATTTAGAGTTTCTGTATAGTTCATAGGATTATAGAAAAAAGTCAGGGGTTTCCTAACCTTTTCTTTGTTTTAGTTGGAAACAGCGCCACCAGTTGTGGCGTCACCAGTTGTCGTATTGCCAGTTGTATTTCCACCAGTTGTATTTCCACCAGTTGTTTTGTCTGCAGTGGCTGCGGATGAAGAAGTAGTTGTATTTCCACCAGTTGTTGTATCTGCTGATGAAGAATAGGTGTTATTACCAGCTTGGCTGCTTGTCTCTGTTTCTGAGTCAGTTGCATTGCCATGGCTAGATGAGGCGACATTTGATTCTTGGGTCTTATTGTTGCCTTCTTTAATGACCACAGTTGACTGATTGGATGATGAATCAGAAGTGTCCTTTTTTTTAGATGATGTGAAATTCATAATAGTGATGGAAGCGACAATGATTGACAAGATTGTCCCGATAACAGTGAGTACTTTTTGGAAGACAGTGAAGCCTTTTGTAACGTGTTTGGTCACCTTTGGTGCAGATTTTTTTTCTTCTTTTGATGAATGGTTACGACGTGAGTAATTTTCAGACATGATTCTCTCCTTAAAAATATTTCGTACTCTCTATTATATGATTTTCTCTCAAAAAATGCTAAAAAAATTATGCTATAATAGGGAGTAACTATTATTTGAGGAAAAAACATGATTTATTTTGATAATTCAGCCACAACCATGCCCTATCCAGAGGCACTTAGAACCTATCAGGAAGTGTCCACGAAAATTTTTGGGAATCCATCCAGTTTACACCAATTAGGAACATCTGCGACACGTATTTTGGAGGCTTCTCGTAAGCAAGTTGCGGACCTTATTGGAAAATCAGCCGATGAGATTTTCTTTACGTCTGGTGGAACCGAAGGAGACAATTGGGTTATCAAGGGTGTGGCCTTCGAAAAAGAGCCTTATGGCAAACATATCATCGTTTCCGATATTGAACACCCTGCGGTAAAAGAATCTGCTAAATGGCTTTCAGAGCATGGTTTTGAAGTGTCCTATATACCCG
>OIAD01000965.1_pt1 | contig 10718 bp, 10 predicted proteins | sample 1580601 | NCBI WGS metagenome assembly OIAD01 (sample SAMEA3882554, study PRJEB24775) | human gut metagenome | biome: human-associated habitat; feature: intestine environment; material: feces | place: Netherlands | collected 2009/2010
CACAGTTTCCCCATCTGTGAGTGCCACGATCCCATTTCGCTCCACTTTGTAGCCGGTAAGGATCGTCTCTATGCTGACTTCGTCTTCCTGCTCTGCCTTCTTTGAAGCATTTTCATAACACACAACGATTTTGTCTGCATCACCATCTGACATTGCTGTGTAGTAATAAGTCTCTTCCTCATCCGTTACGATCTGATCAGTCAGAACTCTGTTTTTATAGGAAAATACATTCTGGAGATTCTGATTACGAAATGCATTTTTCCAGAGACTTGTCGGGATTTTTTCTGTACAGATATTCTGGATGATCTCAAGGTCTTTATCAACAAGCAGGATTCCTGTCAGACGCTGCTCTTCCAGATATTCCTGAAATTGTTCCTCGTCCATGTCTTCCTTCTGCATACATCGTTTCAGTTCCGTCGTCTTCTCTATAAGATCTGTCCGTATCCGCACTTTACTGTTTGTAAGAATATTATCATAACGGATACACTGTTCTTTCATGAACTTGATGATCCCCTCGATCTCACTGTTCTGCCCCCTACGAAGCATTTTCCACTGAAGTTTCATACTTCTCCAGAATCCTGTCAATGGTTCCGTCCAGCTTCATTTCATTCAAAGTTTCATTCAGTTTATCGACCAGTTCCGGGTCTGTATCTTTTGAAAAAGCCACTGCCAGCTTGGAAGTTTCCAGGCTTTCATCAAGAATACGGAACCTGCCCGGATAGTCCTTCATATAAGTCTCAAGATACAGCTTGTCACCCGCAACAGCATCCACATACCCCTGCCGCAACGCTGTCAGGCATTCCTTCATCAGCTGAAAACTATATATATTCCGGGGATAAATCTCGGGTGAGATATCCAGCTGCAGAAGAATATCTTCTGCACGTGTATTAACCAGAGTTGCTATGTTTTTGTCATTGAGATCATCCAGACTGTTGATGGAACTATCCTCATTTACGATGACAGACTCCTGACTGTACATATATGGTTCGGACCAGAGATAACTGTCTTCTCTTCCGTTCAGAGAATGGGAATCCCAGATACAGTCTATGATCTGTTCATCAAGATAAGCTTCTTTTTCCGTCCACTTCATGATAACATAAACCGGCTCATATCCCATCCGATGGCAGGCTTCCTCTGCAAGATCCGCATCAATTCCTACCAGATTTCCGTTTTCGTCAAAGTAATTATATGGCTTATATTCATCACAGCCTATCATAAGATCTGTAAGAGTTTCTGTGCTCTCATCTGATGCCAGAATACTCTGTATATTTCCTGTCAGCATCACAGCTCCGAGAAACAACGGGCATAGTTTTTTAATAAAATTTCTCATTTCTTTCCTCATTTTATATACTATTTTCAGTATACTCTTCCTCTTCTGCCTGTGTCAAATCATATGGATCTGCTTTCCATTTTTCTCTATGATTCCTTCGGCTTCGAGGTTCTTAAGTTCTCTCGTCATGGCACTGCGGTCGACACTTAAATACTGTGCCAGTGCGGTATAGGACATAGGAAGTGTGAGGTCTTTGCTGTGTTTTTCTGCGGAAAGTGTATTGAGATAGGTTATCAGTTTCTTACGTGTACTGGATCTGGAAAGCATGTAGATCCGCTCATTCTGCTGCCGGGACTGGATCGCGGTAAGCTGCAACAGATTGCTGACCATCTGGCTGTGATGGTGGCATGCCTGGTCGCAGCGTTTGATCACATGCTCGTAGTCGATAAATATGATCCTGGTCTCCTGTGCCGCACGGACATAATAATGCTGTGAATCCGTCGGAAGCAAAAACGGCTCGCCAAAAACGGCATCTTTATTGAGTTCATCGATCATGTACTCATTTCCCTCGGTGTCACAGCAGTAAAGTATCGCCCTGCCATAGAGGATCAGACCGATCTTTTTCATGGAGTTTGAATATTCCATGATGGTTTCTCCGTTTCGGAACGTCATTTCCCTTGCATGAAAACAGACACGCATTCTTTCCTGTTCTTCGGGCAGAATATCTGTAAAAAGTGTGATGTGCTCCATTTTTCCCCTCATCTCTTTCCATTGTTTTTCCATTATTATAACATTATTTTTCTCAATTAAGAGCATTTTTGTGACTTTTGCAACAGAATTCTCTTCTGTATTCTGTTATACTTTTAACAAAGTCAAGGATACAAAAAACGTTTTACATAAAACTCATAACAAATTGGAGGGTACGAAATATGAAGATCACAGATACTATCAGATACGCAGGTGTAAATGACCATCAGGTTGACCTTTTTGAAGGACAGTATAAGGTTCCGAACGGAATGTCCTACAACTCTTACGTGATCCTGGATGACAAGATCGCGGTTATGGATACCGTAGATGCCAACTTCACACATGAATGGCTCGACAATATCCAGCAGATCCTCGACGGACGCAGACCGGATTACCTGATCGTTCAGCATATGGAACCGGACCATGCAGCAAACGTGGCAAACTTCCTCAAAGTTTATCCGGACACCACAGTTGTTTCCAACAAAAAAGCATTCAACATGATCCAGAACTTCTTTGATCTCGACCTCGAGGGACGCAAGATCGAAGTAGAAAACGGCGGTACACTTTCTCTTGGATTCCATCAGCTTACTTTTGTATTTGCACCAATGGTACACTGGCCGGAAGTTATGGTGACTTATGACAGCACAGAAAAAGTTCTGTTTTCCGCAGACGGTTTCGGCAAATTCGGTGCGCTCGATGTAGAGGAGCCATGGGATGACGAAGCAAGACGTTACTTCATCGGTATCGTAGGAAAATACGGAAAACAGGTTCAGGCGCTTCTCAAAGTTGCCGCAACACTTGATATCCAGAAGATCTGTCCGCTTCATGGTCCTGTACTCACTGAAGATCTTGGCCATTATATCGGGCTCTATGACACCTGGTCCTCCTACACACCGGAGACAGACGGAATCGTGATCGCCTATACTTCCGTATATGGTCACACCAGAGACGCTGTATATCTCCTTGCAGAAAAACTCAAATCCAAAGGATGTCCGCGGGTTCTCGTCTATGACCTTGCAAGAGACGATATGTCCCAGGCTCTCAGCGACGCTTTCCGTTATTCAAAACTGGTCCTTGCAACCACCACTTACAATGCGAGCATCTATCCGTTCATGAATGACTTTATCACCAGACTGGTAGAGCATAATTTCCAGAACCGCACGGTAGGAATCATCGAAAACGGCTCCTGGGCTCCTCTGGCAGCCAAAGTCATGAAAGAAATGATGGCTCCGTGCAAAAAGATCGACTGGTTAAAGAACAACGTCCACATCTGGTCCGCTGTAAAAGAAGAAAACAGAAAAGAGATCGAGGCAATGACCGATGAACTCTGCAAAGAATATATCGCCAAGAACGATACTCTCGCAAACAAAAATGATATGTCTGCACTTTTCCGTATCGGATACGGTCTCTATGTTGTGACTTCCAACGATGGAAAACGTGACAACGGACTGATCGTAAACACTGTTACCCAGCTGACCGATAACCCGTACCGTGTAGCAGTCAACATCAACAAAGCCAACTACTCTCACCATGTGATCCAGCAGACTGGTGTCCTGAATGTAAACTGTCTGTCCGTCGAAGCACCGTTCTCTGTTTTCGAAAGATTCGGTTTCCAGTCCGGCAGAACTGCTGACAAATTCGCAGGCCAGAAAGTCAACCGTTCCGGCAACGGACTTGTATTCCTGGACAAATACATCAACGCATTCATGTCCCTCAAGGTAGAGCAATATGTTGACCTCGGAACCCATGGCATGTTCATTTGCAGTGTCACCGAAGCCCGTGTCATGAGCGACCAGGAGACCATGACCTACACCTACTACCAGAACAACGTCAAACCAAAACCGCAGACCGAAGGAAAGAAAGGCTTTGTCTGCAAAGTCTGCGGCTACATCTACGAAGGCGACGAACTCCCGGAAGACATCATCTGCCCGCTGTGCAAACACGGCGCTGTAGATTTCGAGCCGATCCAGTAAAAAACCTCCAATTCAGATCATTGTGATCTGCTAAACCATTCAATCCATAAATAAAACCGCTGCCAGAAACAGATAGGAACATCTGCCTGGCGGCGGTTTTGCTTTATTTTGCTATCCTTTAATGACCTTGGAAAAAGTAATGGCAAATTAGACCATCCAAATTTCAGGCTATAAATGACTAGCAAACAGATAAGTACAAATAAAGTCCACCAAAATCTCGGAATTAATTGGCTTAAACTATAGCAAATACATAACAAGTCAATAAAATTACTCTAAACTGGTTGGTTCAAATTATAGTAAGTTCATATCAAGCCAATAAAACTCTTGAAATCGGGGCTGCTGCCGCAAAAATGATCTCTCATCTTTGCAGCAACAACCCCTTTATGTGAATGAATATTCGAAAATAAGTATGAAGGCATTATTATAAAAATAGATTTATGATCATCAATTCTATGACTCCCACTCCTGCCATAACCATGGAAACAGCCGTTTTGCATTTCAGCTGATCTTTCATTTCTGTCAGGCCAAACATTCCATTCGCCACCATGTACTGACAGAAACTGCTTCCGGAATGGAGTTCCGCTGACAATATCCCGGAAGATGTTTTATAGGATAGGAAAATCTCACAATAATTTCGTCAGTTCCTTCATATTCAGGATCACTTCATCCGCGCCTGCATCGATGAATTTTTCTTTCACGGACTGGATCTTTAATGCTTCCATATTTTTGAAGATCATATATGAGTACGGACGTCCCACATTTCCTGTGGAATCCGGGCTGAACCATGCATCCGGCTCGTATCCGTTTTCCTTTGCTTTGGCGGTCACGATCGCCATCATCTTGTCGGTATAACCGGTTGTGGAACCGATCTTGATATCTTTCTTTCTCAGTTCCTCTATCGTTTCCAGAACATATGGCTTTACTTCTGCAAACTGATCGAGGATTCCCAGAAGTTTCTCCTCAAACAGAGAGTAAAGTTTTTCTACGTCATCTTCTGCCCAGTCAAAAATTACTGCTTTATATGTACTCATTTTGCTTTTCCTCACTTATTTTTATCTGTTCTGTTCCAGAAACTCTTTGATAAGTTCTGAAACTTTCAGGATGTCTTCTTTGTAGATTTCTCCGATGTTTCCGATCCGGAAAGTGTCTGCCTCTGTTACTTTTCCAGAGTAGATCGCATAGCCGCGTTCTTTGATATACTGATACATATCTGCAAAGGAAAAGCTTGCATTTTCCGGATAGAAGAAGGTTGTGATGATCGGTCCCTGATGCTCCTCGTCGATGTATGGACGGATGCCAAGTTCCTTCATTTTCTCGATCAGAAGACGGTTATTTTCCACATATCTCTGATGTCTTGCAGGGATTCCTCCCTCTGCTTCCATCTCCTTTAATGCCTGATAAAATGCAAGAACTACATGTGTCGGAGAAGTAAATCTCCATTTGCCATCCTTGTTCATAGTCTCCCACTGGTCATAGAGGTCAAGAGAAAGGCTTCTTGCTTTGCCTTTGGATTCGATCAGTTTCTGTTTGTTTGCAATGATGAAGGAAAATCCCGGTACGCCCTGGATGCATTTGTTTGCACTGCTGATGATAAAGTCGATTCCCCATTCTCCGACCGGGATATCCACACCACCGAAACTGCTCATTGCATCTACGATCATAGTACGTCCATTTTCTTTGACTACTTTTGCGACAGACTCAATATCATTCAGGATTCCAGAGGTTGTCTCACTGTGAACCATGGATACATGTGTGATGGCAGGATCGTTCTTCAGGATCTCATTTACCTTGCCTGCATCCGGCACTCTGTCGTATTTTTCATGGTAGATCGTATAGTCGATCCCGGCATGTTTTACGATATCCTCCATACGTTCTCCGTATGCTCCCTTTGCACAGATCAGGAGTTTCTCGTCTGCTCCGATCACGCTGGTAAGTACAGATTCCACACCAAAAGTACCGCTTCCCTGCATCAGAATGGCAGTGTATTCATCCTCAGATACATGTGCAAGTTCCAGCAGTTTTTTTCTGATCTCCTGAGTGATACTTTGTAATCATCATCCCAGGTGCAGTGGTCAAACAGCATTTCTTTACCGTATCGGTAGTTGTCAGTGGTCCAGGTGTCAGTAATTTATAATTTTTCATGATGGTTTTTTCCTCTTTTCAGTTATTTTTAAATCCTCTCCAGCACCTCCCCAATATCAGAATTGATGCTGATCGCCTGGCTGCGGATCTCGTTTGGGCATTCGGCCTGGCCGTAGTTCAGGCAGGCGTAAGTGTTCTGATGGTTCTTAAGCGTCATCTGCCAGAACGGGTATTTGATGATCCCTGGCGTGTTATATCCAACGCCTAATTCCAGATAAAGTGTCTTTAATCCGTCGCGTGTACGAAGGAAATTGGAGTACCGCTCTGCTGCCTGATGCCAGCCTTCGTCCTGCACAAAGGTATTGTCATCCCGAAGATTCATCGTCATCGGCTTTCCACAGTACGGGCAGTGTGGGACGAGTTCTGTTGGAACCCTCATATCTTTCTGCTGCTGTACCATCTCACAGACGAGCTCTTCATTATCATAAGTTTCCTGACAGCACGGCTCGCTGCACTGAAAAAGTCCATAGTCCCCCTGTGTATAAAACAGTCGTTTCTTATCAAATCCTGCCTTCTGGAAACAGTGATCTACATTCGTTGTCAGCACAAAATAGTCCTTGTCCCGCACCAGTTCCAGCAGCTTCTCATACACCGGTTTCGGTGCATCCATGTAACGGTTGATATAGATATAACGGCTCCAGTACGCCCAGTATTCTTCCAGCGTCTCATACGGATAAAAACCGCCGGAATACATATCCGAGAAATCATATTTCGCCGCAAAATCTGAGAAATGTGCCCGGAATCTTTCTCCTGCATACGTAAATTCTGCCGATGTCGATAGTCCCGCACCGGCACCGATCACAACTGCATCAGCCTCCTCAAGCGCTGTCCGAAGTCGCCCGATCTCCTTCTCATAATGTTCCTCTGTCATTCTGTTCCTGGTCTTTGAAAACATCGCAGACACCTCTCTTATCTATTTATTTCGTAAAAAAACAGCCTGTATCATCAGACTGTTTTTATTTTTTCTATATTCTATAAATGAGCAAGTTCGTGATTTTGCATAAAAGAAAGACATCTTAAATCTGATTATGTTGTATAATGAAAGTGACGAAACAAACATTTGCAACATTCACAAGAAAGAAGGTGCCTCTCGCAAATACTATACATCATTCGTCATTCATATACAACCAGTTTAAGAAATTAAATTTATGCAAATTCTATTCGAACCGGGTCATAAATCATCTTATGAGTATCCTGATCAGCATTTTTATCTCAGGATACCATGGAAAAACCACGGATTTTGCTAAAAACAGCTCCTGCCACAGAACTACGATCGCTCATTTCCTTAATTCCGGGAAATGGGATGATTCATTACTTTCAGATGCATTAAAACAGCCTGTCATTGAGATTATTTATTCAGAAGCTGCACGTACCGGAAATCCTGTTTTCTGCATTGTGGATGATACGATAGCTTCAAAGACTAAGCCTTTGTCACGGGCATTACATCCAATTGAAGATGCGTACTTTCACCAGTCCCATTTAAAGAAAAAACAGGATTATGGACATCAGGCAGTTGCTGTCATGCTTTCCTGCAATGGCATTGTACAGAACATTGCAAAGGAACTGCCTGTTCCACCAGTAATGTCTTATTTCCTTTGTGACTGCTGGTATGTTTCTGAAAAAATAATCAATACTTTTGTACAGAAAGGGTTCCATACCATTGGTGCTTTGAAAACAAACCGTCTGCTGTATCCATCAGGAATGAAAAAGAAACTCAGTGAACTGGCTGCTGAACGATCCACAACACATAAAGGATTTGACCTCGTCACAGTCAAAAAACGCAACTATTATGTGTACCGGTATGAGGGAAACCTCAGCGGCATAGAAAATGCAGTTGTTCTTTTAAGCTATCCTGAAAAAGCATTTGGTAATCCTAAAGCACTACGTGCTTTCATTAGCACAAATGTATCCTTATCTACACAGGAGATCCTTTCCTGTTATGTTTGTCGATGGCCGATTGAGATATTTTTCAGGCAATGCAAAAACCATCTGGCCCTGGATACATACCAGATACGCTCCTCAAAGGGAATACAGAGGTACTGGCTGTTGATGTCACTGACACATTATATTTGTGTCACAGGAACTGGCGGATATCGGTCTTTTCAAGATGGATATCATCGAATCTGTAGTGCCGTTCATCAGGAAAAGTATCAGTATCTATTCCTATGTGCAAAAGCAAGTGATGATTTTGAAGCATTTATGAAATTAGCAGGATAATTTTGTGCATTTTTTCAAATTTGCTCATTTATAGATATATGCTTGAAAAGCAAATCAAATAACATTTGTTGGTTTTGAACTAGCCTCTATAAGTTCCAGTAAAATATTTTTATTTTAAATACACGGATTAAAAGGGAAACCGGTCGAATTCCGGTACGATCCCGTCACTGTGATAGGGAGTTGCGAAACATAATCCACTGGAGTGGCAGTCGCCAGTCTGGGAAGGAGTTTCGGAGCAAAGATCTTAAGTCAGGAGACCTGCTTATGGATGATCAGATATGATTCTTACGGTAGATAGGAAACATTGTTTTTTTGTGCAAACGTCCGTATTATGTTGTTTACGGATGTTTTTTTCTGCGCTTTTATTCAAAGGTGTATTTCCCCTGCCATTTTTAAAATTGAATCTGATCCAGTTAAAGTCGCTGATACTGTGAACGAAGTAAACAGTAACAAAACCTCTACAATGTAGGAAGGAGAAACAATGTCAAAAAAACAATTTGGAAAAAGGCTTCTGCAGATCCTGATCGTTCTGATCGGTGTAAGTTTCTTTACATTTGGACTTACTTACCTTTCACCAGGTGACCCGGCGGAGATCATGCTGACAGAGTGTGGTAACCTGCCGACACCGGAACTTCTCGAACAGACGAGACATGAACTGGGCCTTGACCAGCCGTTTCTGGTGCAGTACGGTTCCTGGGTAAAAGGAGTACTTACCGGAGACATGGGAACTTCATATGCATTTAAAGTTCCTGTAACTGAGAAACTGATGAAATGTTTTTGGCCGACCCTTCAGATGTCGCTCTTCGCGCTTCTTCTGATGATCCTGTTCTCCATACCATGCGGAATCCTCTCCGCGGTATATCAGAACAAGTGGCCGGATTATCTGATCCGCGGAATCACGTTTTTCGGGGTATCTATCCCGAGCTTCTGGATCGGCCTGATTCTTCTGAGCATCTTTGGAGTGCAGCTTCGCTGGATCAACGTAGCAGGAGGTACGACTGATTTCAAGGCAATGATCCTGCCGTCTGTGACACTGGCGCTTTCCATGTCTGCAAAATATACCAGACAGGTACGAAACGCAGTGCTGGAAGAACTCAGACAGGATTATGTCATTGGAGCCAGAATGAGAGGGATCAAAGAAAGCGTGATCCTCTGGAGACATGTACTTCCAAACGCAATGCTTCCTATTGTAACACTTCTTGGTCTTTCCCTCGGCTCTCTGCTCGGAGGAACAGCAGTTGTTGAGATCATTTACAACTGGCCTGGAATGGGAAGCATGGCGATCAAGGCGATCGCCTGTCGTGACTACCCGATGGTACAGGCATACGTACTTATGATCGCGATCATGTACATGGTCATCAATATCATCGTTGACCTGTCCTATACTTATCTGGACCCAAGAATAAAGGAGGTTAAGTAAATTGAAGAAACAGAATTTTTTCCTGGCTCACAAACAGTTTACCTTATTCTTTATTCTGGCTCTCGCTGTTGTAGGTGTGGCAGTTTTTGCCCCGTGGGTCGCACCGAAGGATCCTCTGGAAGCAGTGATGATCGATTCACTCAAAGCCCCGTGTGCGGAATACCCTCTTGGCGCTGATAAACTCGGACGTGATATTCTTTCCCGTGTGATCTATGGTACCAGAACTTCATTGGTGTCTACCCTGATCCTTGTGGCAACGATTTTTGTTGTAGGTACTTTCCTTGGAATCATTGCCGGATATTTTGGCGGCTGGATCGATCAGGTGATCATGCGAATCGCAGATATGATGATCTCTTTCCCGGGAATGATCCTGGCTATCGCAATTGCAGGTATGCTCGGACCAAGCCTTCGTAACGGAGTTATCGCGATCACAGCGGTAAGCTGGACAAAATACGCACGTCTGGCAAGAAGTATGGTTTTGAAAGTAAAACGTAATCTGTATGTGGAAGCCGCGATCGTAAACGGCACAAGCACATTCAAAATCTTATGGAAACATATTCTCCCGAACATGCTGACGATCATGACTGTAACAGCAGCGGCAGATATGGGAACCATGATGCTTGAACTTGCATCTCTTTCTTTCCTGGGATTCGGAGCCGTGGCACCGACACCGGAATGGGGACTGATGCTGAATGAAGGAAGAACTTATATGGCAAAAGCACCGTGGCTTATGATCGCACCGGGTATCGCCATCGTAATCGTAGTAATCGTATTTAACATGCTCGGCGACAGTATCCGTGATATTCTTGACCCGAGACAGGACTAACACAGATACCAGGGTGAAAAGAGCTGAATCCACATGAGCTTGCTCATAAGTGGATGAAGAATCTTGGAACCCGCCCCGATATGAGCATAAAAGTGGGATGATAATCCCACGATATGCGAAGAG
>OIAD01000970.1_pt1 | contig 10686 bp, 10 predicted proteins | sample 1580601 | NCBI WGS metagenome assembly OIAD01 (sample SAMEA3882554, study PRJEB24775) | human gut metagenome | biome: human-associated habitat; feature: intestine environment; material: feces | place: Netherlands | collected 2009/2010
ATCAATTCCTGATCACTGACGTCCAGTCCATACAACTCCCGCATCGCATGAAATGCCGCGGCGCAATCCGTACTGCCACCTGCCATACCGGCTTCGACCGGGATTCGTTTCACCAGCTCCACATGGACATGCCCGGTCAGATGATACGTTTCCCCCATCAGTGCGATTGCTTTGTAGATAAGATTACGCGCATCACACGGCACGAATGCCTTATCACACGCCAGTGTGATTGTCAGCGTATCCGCTTCCTCCACTGTAAATGTCAATGTATCATATAAGCTTAGATTCTGCATGATCATGCAGACATCATGATAACCATCCTCGCGTCTGCGCAAAACATCCAATGCCAGATTCACCTTTGCATATGCATTTCTCGTTAACGTTTTCATCCTTGAAAGCCTCCCGTTACAAACAATCTGTTTTTATTATACCAACGCAAGCGTTTCTTCACAATCTATTTATTTTCTCATAACGGCAGAAATCCATGCCGCATCTGCAACATGGATTTCCGTGGTTTTCTATTTACTTTGTATAATATAGGAAGATCTAAGATTTCACGATCAGCAGCCGGTCACCTTCCGATACATAATCAGACTCCAGATTGTTCAACTGCTTGATAGCATCAATGGATGCATAATATTTTTTCGCAATGCTCCACATGCTGTCGCCCTTCTGCACGACATATCCAACGATGCCCGGCTGTGCCGCCTTCTTCGCCTCATCAATCGGCAGGATCTGCAAATCCGTCATCGCCTGACTCTCACCCTTTGCAAAGACGGAGATGTTCAGGTTGATCTGTGCCTTAATCTCGATTTCTTCACTATTTAATAACGACGCAGTAAGCTGGTCGATGCACGGATGGATACGCACCGAATCCTCCTGCGCGAGCGGTACAGTATCCGCCGTATACGAAAATGGAATCTCCACCTCGACACTGCTCATCGGATCATCTCCGGTCGCAATATACAGCACACAGCATTTTACAACGCCTGTGATCTCTGCCCCATTTTCCCCGACAACAACATCATCAATATCGACATCGCCATACACATGACAGATCTGCAGCAGCTTCGCCTTATCTCCACCGATCTGTTTTCTGGCAGACACCTTCGCCTTCGCTGCATTGCGCAGCAGCAGGTTCTCATAATCCATCACCTCAAACTGCGGTACAAGCTCCGCGCTTGGCGAATACACATCGGACAGCATCCGGCATGAACAGTCCTCATACAACTTGATATTCATATCAATATTATAGTCACAGCCAAACACGCGATCCTCACCATCCGCATCCTGCCGGATTGTGATCTCCCCCTTGCCAAGCACATAATCGACATCCAGCACCATGCCCTCTGCTGCACCACTGCAAGGCACCTCACGATAGAGCGACCGCACCGAGAAAATGGATTGTACCGGGAGCCGTTCCTCGCCCCCTTTATATAAGATGAAGATTTCGATTTCTCCACGCACCAGAAGCTTCTCATCGCCCGCCTTCGTCTCCATGTTCCGAAGCGCGACACATTGCCATAAAATCTCCTGGATATTCGGTTTGTTCTGCGGGATTTCCAGCTCCTCCCGCACCTTCAGGACATCGCGCTTGGCGAGCACGACCTGACTATATGTAACGTCGCGATACTGACAGGCAACGCCTTCCCCCTGCTCAATCCCTGTCGCCGCATCGATGCACATCTCTTCATACACATTAACACTTGTTCCGATCAGTCCGCGAACCTCCAGCTTGCGCGAATTGATCATGCTCACCGTCAGATCCTCCAACTGGCTGTGGCAATCCACCTGGCTGGAGGAAGACACGCCATCGCAGTTGACAACATCCTCAAATGGAATCTCACTCTGGAACTGGCACAGCCGCGGGATATCGCCCCCGGTCCGATACAGCACACGCACGCAGACCGATCCGGTGATCCGCACTTTTCCATCCTCCGGAATCATGGACTCCAACAGAATATGACCTTCCTTGGCAACGATTTTTTCCATATCGCCTTTACTATCCGGAATCGTAAAATCATCATCGACTGTTATCTGTGAATATTTGGACTGCGTCAACACGCTTGTATGTATTTCCTTCTTCGAAAATTCCATAGCTCCCTCCACCAAACTAGATTCTTACCCTCTGCTTTATATGTATTCCAATGCTCTCTGAATTATGATAATTTACCGTAAATATTTTTGCGCGCATATAGAAGCCGTACTTACGATACATTCAATACCGGCAGCTCCAGCCGCGGCAACCGGATTACAATATACGGGTACATCGACGATGTTCCTGTCTGCCCGTCAGGCGTGTTGGAATCTGTCCCTGATGCAACACCTGAAATGTCCCCCTCCATTTCAGCCTCGGTCTTCAGATCGGTCTTTATATAGATTGCCCGGTCAGTCTTATACAGCTCCTCCACAACCACACACAGATTGGTACGGTCGTGTTCCCCATATCCAACCACAATATACAGATGATCCTTCGTCGTATAACTCATCTGGAATGCATGCAGCTTCTTCTCCTCTATGATCTGCCGCAGATCATCCGGCAGTTCTGTCTCTGCGCACACCGTAAAATCCAGATCCTGTCGTTCTCTCGCCTCCTGCTTGCGACACCCGGATGACACACACGCCAGCGCAACCAGAACCAAAATCATAAACTGCCTCCTGCTTCGCCCTTTATTCAACATTTTCTCATTACAATCCCCCATGATCCCCCATTTCTTCATCCGCGTTCTATCTCAAATCCTTGCAGATGATAAAACGTTTCATCTACGCAGGTTGCGCAAACGAAACTATTTTGCTAAAATATATGTGGTTTTTTCCGCCCTATGCGTAAAACCACAAATATAAATATAAGAGGCGTAATCATGTCAAAGAAAATTAACCGAAACGATCCTTGCTGGTGTGGCAGCGGCAGAAAATACAAAGTCTGTCATGAAATGTTCGACGATAAGATTGCAAAAATTGCACATCAGGGGCACATCGTTCCTACTCATAACCTAATCAAAAATGCAGAGCAGATTGAGAAGATCAAGGAAAGTGCAAAAATCAACATCGCTGTACTGGATGAGATTCAGAAGACAATCCATGAGGGTATGTCTACCGCAGAGATCGATAAGATCGTCTACGATATGACAACCGATATGGGCGGTATTCCAGCACCATTAAACTACGAAGGATTCCCATACAGTGTATGTACTTCCGTCAACGATCAGGTCTGCCACGGATTCCCATCACCAGATGTTATCTTAAAATCCAGTGATATCATCAACGTAGACTGCTCTACAATCCTGAACGGCTATTTCTCCGACTCCTCCCGTATGTTCTGTATCGGTGATGTCAGCCCGGAGAAGAAGAAACTCGTTGATGTCACAAAGGAAGCAATGCTCAAAGGTCTCGAACAGGTAAAACCTTGGGGCTTCCTCGGCGACATGGGGCAGGCAGTGCATGATTATGTCTATGCAAATGGATATTCTGTTGTCCGCGAAATCGGTGGACACGGTGTCGGCATCGAGTTCCACGAAGAACCTTGGGTAAGCTACAACTCTAAAGCAGGTACAGAAATGCTTATGGTTCCTGGCTTCATGTTCACGATCGAACCGATGGTAAACATGGGCAAGCCGGACATCTTCGTCGACGAAGAAAATGACTGGGAAGTTTACACCGAAGATGGACTTCCATCTGCACAGTGGGAGATTCAGGTACTTGTCACCGAGGATGGATACGAGATTATTTCCTACTAAAAATACGCGTAGTCGGGCTACAGATTTACACGACTACGCTTACTCTTTGGTTAAAATGATTTATCTATGAATGGCAGTCCGCGGTGTATATACGTGATGTCTTCTGCTTCATCGTACGTGAAAGCAATATTCACATTTACCTTGTGATCATTTTGATACACATATTCCGGGACATTATCACTGTAGCCGTAGATGCATAAGGTATCCTGCAGTTCAATCTCGTTTCGTTTCTTCGCATGCATCGTCTCCAAGAAATCCGCTGTCACTTTCTGCATCTCATCTTCGGTCATCCGCCCTTTTTCCTGACTGCACAGATAGAGATTGCTGCTGCCAGAAAGCCCCAGATCTGTGTAGATCTGATCGAGCTGTTCCTTACACCGGTAGATATTTTCTGTCGACTGATTTTTCAATGCAATCTCTGTCATCAGATAATTCTCCTGTATGGTCGAACCATCGGCGTTTGTCTGTTCCATCGAAATCAACCGGATTGTCGTATCTCCATTTTCACCCTTTTTCACAAACGTTGTCGAAGTATTTTCACCTTCAGTACTTGTAATTATGTCATAGCCAGATATGATTCCCAGCTTTTCTCCAACCCGTTGCAGGATTTTCTCTCGTGCGGCTTCGGTCATCGTCTCATCGCCATAATGCGCATACAGTTTTACCTCTGCCGCCGTCACATTTTCCACGCCATCACTCATGACCTGTGTCACCATCTGGCTCTCCCGGTCAATCCGCTTCGTAATAAAGATTTGCAGCGCAACTGCTGCCCAGATAAGTACAACAATATATAACTTCTTTTTCGTGCTCATAGACCTTCCCCTTTTCAAGGTATTCCGCAACTTTGCATTTGCGCCTGTTGCGTACTAGGAGTGTTGCCACGTTTTACCAGTCTTATACATTTAAATTTTTGCTTTACTTTATCGCGTTAAAGCATTATACTGTTGTCGATGATTGAAGCTGTGCCAATCTTACCATATTTATTTGAATTACAGTCACAGCATGGAGGTATATTATGACAATCGGAATTGTTGGACTTGGACTGATCGGTGGTTCTTTTGCAAAAGCATACAGTGACAACGACGAACACAAGGTTCTTGCTTATAACCGCAGTAAAGAAGTGATTCAGGCTGCGTATAACGATAAAGCCATTGACGGCGAATTAAACGAAGGAAATATCAAAGACTGCGATCTGATTTTGCTTTGTCTGTATCCGCAGCTTTGCATTGACTATCTGACAAAGATGGCACCTTATATCTGCAAAGATGCGATGGTGATCGACTGCTGTGGTACAAAAGAGCTGATCTGCCAATCCTGCTACCCTATCGCCAAACAATATGGCTTTACTTTTATCGGCGGACACCCAATGGCTGGCCGTCATTTCTCCGGCTACGCATACAGCACAAAGACAATGTACAACGGAGCTTCTATGGTACTTGTGCCAGAAGATCTGAATGATACGAAATCCATCGAGCGCGCGAAGAAACTGCTGTCTCCGATTCATTTCGGTAAATTCACAATCTGCGATTACGACCGTCACGACGCGATGATTGCATTCACATCCCAGATGGCACACGTTGTATCCAATGCTTACGTGAAAAGCCCGACAGCAAAAAATCACGATGGTTTTTCTGCCGGAAGCTACAAGGATCTGACACGTGTTGCATGGTTGAACGAAACGATGTGGACAGAGCTTTTTCTGGAAAATAAGAAACATCTGATCAAAGAACTTGACTATTTTATCACGGCTTTGCAGGAATACAAAACTGCAATGGAGAACGACGATGCAGAAACATTAAAAAAACTCCTTGCAGATGGTAAACACTGCAAGGAGGAAATCGATGGAATCACTGGCGAATAATTTACGCCTGATGATTGGATACAAAGCAGCTGGCGATACCACTCACCAGCCCCGCTGCAAGCAGGTAGATGCCTGCCTGAAAGCTCTTCCAGATCGTCGCCCCGGACACAGAAGAACCGGAGGATACCTGAGAAGAGATGAAACGAGCAAGCATCTTAGAGATCCATGCCGTTACATTTTCCATATCTACAAGCGCTATGATAATCATACACACAACAATCATACAGGGTATTGCCTTGAGGGGCGGTATCCTGACAAAGGATAACACGAGCATCCCCACCGCGGCAATCAGGATTCCAATCGGAATTCCTCGCCACATATCAGAGATTAACCCCACATTTTCACAGATCTTCATAATGCTGTACCGGATCTGTACCTGTGCATGATATGCGGACAGATCAATAGCAGGTACAAATAGGCTCACTGTCAACAAAACTGCGGACAGGATGCCTAGCAGCATACTCGCTGTCACAAATTTACTTTTTCCATATTGATTCTGATTATCCATTTTTACGCTTCCGTTCCAAAAAATCTCCAACCGTTCCAAGTGTATAGATCACAAGACCTGCCACATAAAAGACCGGTCCAAGTCCCCTTCCGGCATCATAATTCGATGAGGTTCCAAGCTCTTTTGCAAGTCGGACATTGTCCTCTAACACACGCAGCGACTGTGTGTAATGCTTATTGTTGATCACGATAATAAAGATGACAAGCATCACAAGAATTGGTGCAAACCGCATAATCGGATTTGCCGCATATTTCCGCAACCACTTGATATAATCGCAGGCAGACAACAACAGCATCCAGACTCCGACTAAGATTGCAATGATACCAAGCACCAGCACAATGGTTTCTCCCATCGCCAGGATGCTTCCATCTTCTTCTACCATGGAGCTCTTCATACCGATCTCAAACAGATTCGCCTTACGCTTCACATCAAAAAGCTTCTCCCATATCCAGTTCATAAACGGCGCCAGATATAACAAAATCGAACCGACAAACGCCAGCAACAGGTTCATATCTCCACCGATGGACTGGAAATATCCAACGATGTCGATTGCCTTGCTCGTATCGGCAGCTTTACGATGATGCTTTTTCTCTGGCACCTGCTTTACCGTATTTTTTGCAGCAAGCTTTGCCCGCTCCTTCGCCTTTGCCTTCTCTTCCTTTTCTGCCCGCTTGATATCCTCTTTCGATACCTTCAGAACAATGGGTTCTTCCAATGGTGCACCGCAAGACTCACAGTAAAGCGCACCCTCTGGAATCTCTTTTCCACATTCCTTACATACCATGTTCTATCACCCTCCAGACCATCATATACAACGATGGCTGCCGAACCATACCGGCTCGACAGCCATTTTCTTACTTATGTATTATTTGTTTCCGATCTTGATTCCAAGCTTGTCTAACACTCTTGGAGCTGCGGCAGCAATCACACCAAGGTATGCAAAAATCACACCGGCTGAAATACCTACCTTAATACCATACTCCCTGAAGTTAATCGTCGTACCATCTGAATGTGCATAACCGTGACGAATTGTTGCGATCAATACAAATACAAAGATGACACCAAGAAGAATAAACTCAAAGTATGGAATCGCCTGTAACTTTGCTTTCACATTTGCAATCTGTGGAACAGGAATAAAATCTGCAACCTCCCATGCAATCAGTACCAATGAAAGCAGTAACACAATGATTGCGATGAAGCGGTTAAATCCACCTGCCTTAAACAGATTCCAATGCTCTGTAACACCCCAGTAAGTTGCATGTGCCCATGGGATTAAAGTTGCAAGGAACACAAAAAATGCTCCAACGATCTTCAGGATATTCATAGGATTTTCCTTCACATATCCAAGATATCCATTGATTCCTGCACCAAATGCCGCTGCGTTATTGCTTCTAGGCTGATAATATCCGCCCATCGGCTGCTGTGGCTGCTGGTATCCCATCTGTGGCTGCACCGGCTGTCCTGCTGGCTGCTGATATCCCATCTGTGGCTGTACCGGCTGTCCCATTGGCTGCTGGTATCCCATCTGTGGCTGCACTGGCTGTGCATTATCTGCAGGTTGCTCTGCCTGAACTGGAGCTCCACACATTGGACAATTTGTCTGTCCGGTTGGTATAATCGCTCCACACATCGTACAATTCATAAATCTTCCCTCCTAAATAACCCTCTTAATTCTAATAAGAAGTGATAAAAAAATAATAGCATAAACCCCTCATTCATTCAAGGAATTTATGCTAAATTGTGACTATTTTATTACATATTTTACATAATCTTCTTTTTTAGAGATCATATTGAAGAACTTTACAATTTCCCAGATTAAACTTGAAAAAGTCTTCATTATCCAGACTCTCAAAATATGAGTTGATCACCCGGCACACACCGCCATGACTGATCACCATGACCTTTTTATCCGCATAGCGCTGCTTGATATCATCTAGAAAATTATACACACGCTGTACAACTTTAAGCAGCGACTCGCCCTCTGGATACTGGTAACCAAACTGTACCCACTGCTCCATGAATCCCGGCGTTCCCTCATAGGTTCCATCGATCACGCCATAATCACGCTCTGCAAGGCGATCATCCACTTCTACCGGCACACCGATCGCTGCACCGACAATATCTGCAGTCTCCTTTGCACGCACAAGCGGTGATGAAATGATGAGATCCACATCTGTATCCTGCATGCTCTGTGCCAGCTCATGTGCCTGTGAGATTCCTTTTTCCGTCAGTCGCACATTTGCTCTTCCACAGATTCGAACCTCTATATTATACTGTGTCTGTCCATGTCTTGTTACATATAATTTCATAGATACCCTCTTCGGAATAATGCTATTTATATCCAATCTCCGTTATGATACCATAGGAACTTTCTTTTTTCAACAAAACAGCCACTCAAAAAGGCTTTCCTAACTTATGAAAGTTATTTTTTTATTTTATTTCTTTATTTATGAAATATGCCGTCAAAACATCCATAAAATAATATTTTTCTTCTGAAAATGGCCAGACGCACCCACTCCGATGCCGGAAAACAAGCTTTCCCGCCTTCTGTGCCTGCATCAGATGCAGTTCAAATTCCCGGCTGCCTGCAACCTGACAAGTAATGCCTTCTACATCCTCTGGCAGAATCTGTGTTTCTGTCTTTGCTGTCAGAAGCTGTTCCCATTCCTCCGTCCAGATCTGAGCATATTCTGCCAGCCGTTCTTCGCGCGCAGGCAACGCTGCATATATCTCGTTTGCCGCGAAAACAGCTCCGCTTGTTGTCACCATAATGGCATCCATCAACCGCCCTGCTGCCTGCACATTCATTTCCTTCATCATGGCAGCCGTCCTTGGCAGTCTGCGCAGATCTTTTCCATATAATTGCAGCAGCCCAGCAAACCGCGCATTTAACTGACTGGCAAGTCCACACACGACACTGAAATCAAATGCCTTTTCATATCCCGCAAATGTTGGCTGTTGCTCCGCCACTGACTCCATGACCTGACGCAGATATTCTGACAAATGCAGATCGTCCCCATTCGCAAGCAATGTCTCAAAAAACCGTTCCTCTTCCTCATAGATTTCCCAGAATCGCAAATCCACACAGACACACTGTGCCTCTGATAATCCATATCGCGCCCGTGCCGCCTGTATATCCTCCATCGTCCGGTCAATCAGTACAAACCGCACATAGGGTGCCAGCATTTCCAGATCCAGATCATTGCATCGACCGGCACCCCAGATAGCAACTACCGGTTTCGCTTCCAAAGGTACATCCGCCTCCAAAGTAAACGCCTGATCCCGCAATTTTCCCTGTCTTGCCAGATGTGCCCGCCGGTAATAGCTCTCAATCCCCTCTAAGACATAACTGGTCAATGTCTGCCTGTAATCTGTCCATGCGGTTCGCATCGGATCTGAATTTTCAGTTTCAATCATCTTTTCATAAATCATCTTCTACACGCTTTCTGCACTTACATTGTAAATTCTGCATGATTCTCTGCATTTCATCTGTGTAAAACCGAAAATACAAAAAAAACACCGACTCCGCAGCTTCTTCTGCAAAACCGATGCTTTTACAAGTGGGCCGCCGGGGGCTCGAACCCCGCACACCCTGATTAAGAGTCAGGTGCTCTACCAAATGAGCTAGCGGCCCGTAGTGAATTTTCACTTACCATGTGTTCTTCATCAGAACAATATGGAGTATACAACATTCATTTACAAAATGCAAGCTTTTTTTCACATTTTTTTCAGATTACCTATTGACATTTTCACTTTCGTGCGATATTATAATATCAACAAAAGAAAAGGAGGACGGACCACCAATCAGTTAAATCTTTATTTAAAATCTAAAGAAAGAGGTACAGTCCAATGCAGAGGACAATCTAAACTGAAAAGAGTCTAATAAAGAAAAAGGAGGACAAACCACCAGGAACGTAAATTTAACATCATTTAAAAAATGATAAAAAAACAAATCGAAGAAAGAAAGAGGTATAGTCCATTGGATGAAATATCATAAAAATCCATCGTATTTAAAAAATTATTAAGTACGGTGGATTTTTTATGCTTCTATTTATTTTTATTTCTAACTAATGTACTCGGTTACCTGATCATCTCGACCTCCTGAAATGCCTTGATAAATTGTTTCTTTCCGTAATTTGGAAATTCTACTTCTACCATCATATCATCTTCCGATGTCACAATACCGGTTCCATATTTGGGATGTATCGCTTTTTGTTCCTGAACATTTTCTGTTTTCTCGGATTCCGTTTTTTGTTCCTGAACATTTTCTGCTTTCTGTGCTTCTGCTTTTCGGATTTCTTCTTTTGCCCTTCTCGTTAGTTCTTTAAGATTTGTCCGCTTTTCTTCATCACTGCGTATTTCTTTCCACTCAAGTAATTCCTCCGGGATCATTTTCAGATAATTACTGTAACTGCCCAATACCCCCGGTTCTCCCGGATTCGTGTAATAAGAAAGTTCCAGGTGATTTCTTGCACGCGTGATCCCTACAAAGAATAATCTCCGTTCTTCCTCTTCCTGATCAAAGCTACTGCATCTGATCGGCAGCAGTCCCGGATTTACTCCGATAATGAATACCGTAT
>OIAD01000975.1_pt1 | contig 10656 bp, 9 predicted proteins | sample 1580601 | NCBI WGS metagenome assembly OIAD01 (sample SAMEA3882554, study PRJEB24775) | human gut metagenome | biome: human-associated habitat; feature: intestine environment; material: feces | place: Netherlands | collected 2009/2010
TTTGCCGCTTCTTTCAATATCACCCCGCCTTACCAGATGCTGGTGCTTCACAGCAGTAAGCTGATCTACCCCCGTGAAATCTACCAGCGGGGTGTGCAGCGCAAGCGGGTGGAACTGATTGCTGCTGACTTCAACGAATACGTTGCGAATGAGCCGAAGATCAGCTTCCGCAACGGCAAGTATTATGTGGTGGATGGCCAGCACACCATCGAAGCGCGCATCCTTCGTAACGGCGGCAGAGCCTTGCCGATTCTCTGCAAGGTCTACACCGGTATGACCATGCAGCAGGAAGCCCTGCTCTTTGCCGAGCAGAACGGCCATTCTGCCCCTTTGTCTGCGGGCATCAAGCTGCGAGCAAAGGTTGCAGGCGATGATGCTCCTTCCAAAGAATTTCTCGCTGCTACCAACCGGGTGGGGCTGGCATTCAACTATGACAGTTTGCAGTTGAGCGACTACCGCATCAGCTGCGTGGGCACCGCGCTCAAGCTGTATAACGAGATGGGCGAAAAGATCTACTGCGAATCCCTGCGGTTGATCGTGGCTGCGTGGGATGGCAAACCCGATTCGTTCCGTGCATCTGTCCTGCGTGGCATGATGCACTTTGTGGAGTTGTATCACGGCGAGTTCAGCGAGGAACGGCTGGTTCGTGCGCTTGGCAGCGTCCATCCCATGGAGATTTACCGTGTTGGCAGGGATAACCCTGCAAAGCTGCCCGGATGGAAGAAATACGTTTTCCCCATCTACATGGCCTACAACGGCAAAGGCCGCAAGGATGCATTGCCGATGAAGTTCTAAAACATATTTTCTCTGTCAAGAGGCACCTGCAAGCTGCGGGTGCCTCTTATTACATAATTATATCGCGCTATCGCTACTTTTGAAAGAAGGGCTAGATATGACCAATATGAATGTGATTCCTGTGTCGCAGGATTCGTATATCGTTAATGGCTGCAAAGTGAAAATCACTTATGCAGAAGATGGTGACAGCATGGAGGTTCTTCAGAAACTGATTCATGATACCCTCTGCGAAGAAGCCAAGAATTGCAGTTGAACCGACATCCTTGCAACAAGGATAGTCCAGCACTAAAATAATGGTACAGTTGATGCAGCAACCAATTCAAACAAACGAGTGTGCGCACAGTATCGTTGTTTTAGTTTTACATAAGGAGTAACAACGATGAAAAAACGTGTATATACCTTATACCGTGTTTCGACCATTGGACAGGTCGAAAAGGATGACATACCCATGCAAAAAGAAGCCTGCCACGAATTTGCAGAACGGCAGGGCTGGGAAATCGTCAAGGAGTTTTCAGAAAAAGGCGTTTCCGGTTTTAAGAAATCTGCAAAAGACCGCGATCAGCTCCAACTGCTTCAGCAGGCTGCTGCTGCTGGAGAGTTTGATGTTCTGCTGGTGTTCATGTTTGACCGTCTGGGTCGGCGTGACGACGAAACGCCCTTTATCGTGGAATGGTTCACGAAGCAAGGGGTCGAGGTCTGGAGCGTAAATGAAGGCCAGCAGCGATTTGATTCTCATGTCGATAAGCTGATGAACTACATCCGCTACTGGCAGGCATCCGGCGAAAGTATCAAAACTTCTATCCGTACTCGTACCCGTATAGAACAGCTTACGGAGGAAGGCCACTACACTGGCGGTACGGTGGCATTTGGTTACAAGCGTGTCCAGAAAGGTCGCTTGAACAAAAAGAATCAAGCTGTCTGTGATTTGGAGATTGATGAGGAAGAAGCGGCAATCGTGCGCCTGATCTTTCAGAAGTATGTTTATGAAGGATACGGCGTGAAACGAATCTGCAACTACCTTGTGGAAAATCATATAATGGGGAGAAATGGGAAAAACATCCCCACTACAACTCTTGTTCGGATGGTTCGGAATAAGTGCTATACCGGTTATCTTATCAACGGAAACGTTGAGAAGGAATGCCCGGAACTGAGGATCATTGAACAGGAAGTGTTCGACCGTGCACAGGAATTGCGTGATACCCGCCGCAGAGAGAAGGGCGAAGACTCTGATAGTTACAGTCCCCATGCTCTGCTTTGTGGGAAGGTGTTCTGTGCACACTGCGGAAATCGCCTGAACATCACGAGCAGCGGACGCACCAGACTGCGTGCGGATGGCTCCACGGTGAAGGAAAAGCGGTTCCGTTATAGCTGCCATTATAATGTGCGGCATCCGGGTCAATGCGATGGACAGTCCGGCTACGGTGTAACAAAACTGGACGCAATCGTAGAGAGTATCGTATGCACCAAGTTTTCGGAGATTTTAGAGTGTTCCAAAAGCAAGCTGCTTCAGGATATGCTTCGCAAGGACATGGAAGTAGCGCAGAAAGAAGTATCACGCGCAAAGAGTGAACTCGACCTCAAGGACGACGAACGGAATGCATTGAAGGATGAAATGCTTCGCGTCATCCGGGGAAAGAGCAGCATTGACCGTGATATGATCCAGCAGCTTCTGGATGAAAATCGAGCTGCGATCCAAGCAGCACAGGACGCCCTGACCGCTGCACAGAACAAGCTGGAGGAGATAGAGCGGGAAAACAAGAAAGCTGAAAATGATTGCAGCAATCTGTTCACTTGGGCAAGCACCTATCAGAACGCATCCTTTCAGCAGCGGCAGGCAATCCTCAACCAGTTCATCAAGGAAGTCCGTGTTGGACGGGATTATGATATTGAGATCATCCTCAATGTTCCGCTGGAGGAGTTTGAAGAATTTAAGAGTCATTCGCTCTCGGTGCGTACTCCGAGTGGGCGGAAAACGGACCTTAAACAAGCACCCGTTAGGGGGCTGGGTACTCCGAATGGGGGAATCGTCGTTTTTGACAAAACTTCTGGTGAAGCTATGAACATTATGCCGAAAAGTTCGGCACACGTCACTTTGCGCTGTCAAGACGAATGATGCACGATTTTGCAAAGAACGGCAAAAAGAAACGCCGTATCGTTTAACACGATACGGCGTTTTATGGACTCGAAGGGAGTCGAACCCTCGACCTTTCGGATGCGAACCGAACGCTCTCCCAACAGTCTCGCTTTTGTGCACACCTTATGCACCGTGAGAAAAGGAAAATTGACGTGTATTCGTTCATATAAAAGGTACAGCCATGCTGGCGGCCTTTCTTGGTCACAAATATGGTTTCCAAGCCGCTGATTTTCAAGATGAAGCTGTTTGGGGCGTAATATGGTTGGCGGACAAGTGAGCTACAGGCCCTTGAGATGTAACTCACATGGGGTTCAGATGTATCGCATCCCAATTTACAATAAAATACGATATAACGTAAAAGCGTGGCTTCTATTTTGAATGAAAGCTGCGCTTTTATTTCATATTAAATGTAGATTAAGAACAAGACAAGTTCCAAGAGACAGTAATCCAGGATTGACAGACATACTTATATTGAGTAAAATAAAAATGAGTAATTATATTCTAGTGGAAGGACGGTGATCTCTTGGCAACGGCTGATCAGGTTAAAAGTCTAATTAAGGCACATATTGAACAGGATGATGAGAGGTTTAAAACAATCACCCTTCAAATTGCAGCTAACGAAGCTAGGCATGGACATGATACTTTTGCTCGTGAGCTTAAGCAGTATGCAGAAAAAATTGGTAAAGGAAAAAAGAACCTAATCCGATTGAATAACAACGGGAATGAAATGTTCCTTGTCACCCATCCTTCTGAACGACTTTCGGATTTGGTTGTTTCCACGGAAATCCAAGAACGGATAGAACGATTGCTCATAGAGTACCGAAATCGAAACAAGCTACAAAAGTATGGATTGAGCAATCGACGTAAAATTCTAATTGAAGGGCGTCCGGGAACAGGAAAAACATTTACGGCATCTGTGATTGCAGCAGAGTTGGACTTACCCCTTTATACAATTCAGATGGACAAAGTCGTTACCAAGTTCATGGGTGAAACAAGTACTAAACTGCGTCAGATTTTCGATAATATTTCAACTTCAACGGGAGTGTATTTTTTTGACGAATTTGATGCCATCGGTGCCGATAGAAGTTTGGACAATGAAGTTGGCGAGGCAAGAAGAATCCTAAACTCCTTTTTACAATTTATTGAGCAGGATACTTCGGACAGTATCATCATTGCAGCGACTAATAATCAAAAATTATTGGATCAAGCACTTTTTAGACGTTTTGATGATGTTCTACATTATGCGATGCCAACAAGTGATGAAGTCAGAAGACTATTTGAAATTAGATTGGGGACGTTTGATAGTTCTTTTAAAGTATCTGATGAGGCCATTTGCATGGCCAGCAAATTGAGCCATGCAGAAATCATTCGGGTGTGTGACGATGCTATTAAGAATTCTATTTTAATGAATACAAAGATAGATAATGTGTATCTTTTAAAAATGCTTAAAGATCGTATAAATGCATATATAGCGAAGGAGGCATGATCTCGTGCCTGTAGAGAAACGCAATATTTTCCTTCATGAAACGCAGCATGCCTTACCGTATATTTCAAAACGCAAAAGATCGGGTGCATCGTTTCCTTGCCGCGAAAATCCAAAGGCGCACGCCGCTTTTATTCTTCAAAAACTTGAGGCCTGCAGACAGCAAGATTATGATCAGAAACAAGTAGCGGCTATCAGGCATAAAGAAGGAATCTATCTTGAATTTTCAGGTGCAGCAGGATACGATTTGCTTACAAAATCCTTTGACAATTATTCTTCAGGTATACGTCTGCTTAATGTACGCGAAGATGGGCAAGACGATGAAAAAATTGTTAGGGCCACTGTTTATGTTCCTGCAGAGAAAACAACATATTTCCTTGATAAAATCCAATCGTATTCAGAGTCGCTAGATACGTTAGAAGCCGGACAAAATCCAAAAAACGACAGTTTAGTTCGGAGTATTGAAGATGTAAAACTTGCTTTGCTCGAGGCGTTTTGGGTAGGAAAAGTAGAGGATATACCTTCTGATGTTCCAGCGTGGTGTGAAATATGGCTCCGATATGAAAAATCCGATCATGCAGCAGCGGAGCAAGATCTTTCTACATGCTGTGAAGAATTCGGAATAGAACTCAATTCAAAGTGTATTGTTTTTCCAGAACGAGTAGTTCGACTCGTCCGAGGTACGCGTACACAATTATCGATGCTGCTTGAGGGGTGCAATTATTTAGCTGAAATTCGTAGAGCACAAGAACCAACAAGTTTTTTTGATGAGTTAACTGGTTCTGAACAAAAAGAATGGGTAAACGATTTGTTATCAAGAACAGAATTTCATCCTTCAAGTGCTTCGGTATGCATTCTTGATACAGGTATAATGTATTCACATCCACTTCTTCAACCAGCGATTGATGAGAACAACGTACAAGCGGTTAACGACCAATGGGGAAAAAATGACCATAACGGACATGGAACCGAAATGGCTGGCGTTGCATTGTACTATGATCTCAAGGACAAATTAAGTACTTCTGACACAGTTGATGTGTATCACCATCTGGAATCTGTAAAAATTTTGCCTCCTCACGGAGAGAATGATCCAGACTTGTATGGTGCGGTGACCGGGCAAGCTGTATCTTTGGCGGAAATTTCCAATCCGAATGCAAATCGTAGCATTTGTATGGCAGTAACATCATCACAATATAATACTAACGATGGAAGTCCAACATCGTGGTCTGCTGCTGTAGACAACATTTCATCCGGTGTGGGTGAAGAAGATGCAAAGCGGTTATTTTTCATTAGTGCTGGAAATGTTGATCCTTCTGAAATGCACGATTCAGGTTACCCCAATGCCAATGAAGTACATGTCGTTGAGAGTCCCGGCCAAGCATGGAATGCTTTAACTGTTGGAGCATACACGAAAGATGTCTGTGTTGATGATGAGAACTACAGAGGTTTTACTCCTGTTGCAGATAATGGACAGCTTTCGCCGTATAGTGCTACTTCTTTGATGTTCTCTAAAAAATGGCCAATTAAGCCAGAGATACTTCTCAATGGCGGCAATATGGTGACAAACGGTACCGATTATGATTCGTGTGCAGATTTATCATTGCTGACTACAGGAAAAAATCATTTGGTAAGGCCCTTTTCAACAATTTGGGCTACTAGTGCTGCTACTGCTCAGGCGGCATATATGGCTGCTCAGATATTTGCTGAATATCCCGATGCTTGGCCGGAAACGGTACGCGCACTATTAGTGCATTCAGCTCGCTGGACACCGCAAATGGAGCAGCAATTTTGTACAGACACAAGGAAATCCAGTGGTCGAAGACACCTGCTTCGCACATGTGGATATGGGGTTCCTGATCTTGAACGAGCAATTCAATGTGTAGACAATTCTGTGAATTTAATTATTCAAGAAGAAATGCAGCCATATGAAAAAGCGAATGGAGTACCTCAAATGAAAGAGATGCATTTGCATCAAATTCCATGGCCTTCAGAGGTACTTCAATCACTTGGAACAGTTGAAGCTGAGATGCGCGTTACTCTGTCGTACTTTGTTGAACCCGGCCCCGGAGAAAAAGGCTGGAAAGATCGTTACCGTTATCCTTCTTGTGGACTTCGTTTTGATGTCATCAATAACAATGAGACAATAGAAGATTTCAAGAAAAGAGTTAACGTAAAGATGCGTGGAGATGATAAGGCTGACAGCGGTGACGGTAGTAGCGGTAGTGAGCGTTGGTTTCTTGGTTCGGACAATCGAGATGTCGGCTCCATTCATTCAGACTTTATTAAAGCAACTGCAGCAGAACTAAGCCAAGCAAAGTATTTGGCCGTCTACCCTGTAGTTGGATGGTGGAGAGAACGAAGCTACTTAGGAAAAGTTGAAAGTAAAATCAGATATTCCTTAATCGTATCTATTTCTACTCCGGATGTATCTGTGGATCTGTACACCCCAATTGTTGCACAGATTAATAATCCAATCGAAGTGGAAATCCCAACAGAATAACACCCTTATATAAAAGCGCAGCTTCTACTCTCAATGAATGGAAGCTGCGCTTTTATTTTTGACCCACAACACATTTCAAAAAGGAGGATGCCTATGGATAAAGACTTTATGCTGACCTACTATGACAAAATGGTGCGTCCTATATGGACGGAACTGATGAAAACACCTCGCTACCAGCGAGCTGCCTGTGAGCGCGACAAAATTGAACGTGAGTTCCGGAGGCTGCTGGATGAAAAACTGGGGCGGAAATATCTTGAACTGGATGACGCGCTGTTCCGGGTGATGGACGACATCGCAGAAGCCATGTATATGAAAGGTGCCGCAGACCGTGAGATGATGATTCGTTAATACCATGAGCTACGACTACTTCTACGGGCAGTCGGGCGAGTTGTTCTCCTATTTCCGCATCCCCAAGGCTCTGTTCCAAGACCACCGCTTCCGGCAGCTCTCCACCGATGCCCGGACACTGTACGGCATTCTGCTGGACCGTATGAGCCTATCTGTAAAGAACGGCTGGCTGGACGAGCAAGGTCGGGTGTATATCATTTACACCGTCCGGGAAGTGCAGGAATCCCTCTGCTGCGCCGAACACAAGGCGGTCAAGCTGTTCCGGGAGTTGGAGGACATCGACCTCATCAAGCGCAAACGCCGTGGTCTGGGCAGACCCAGCCTGATCTACGTCAAGGACTTTTCCTCCGGCTTGCCAAAAGCGCAAGTACAGAATTGCCCAAACAGCAATTCTGGTGCTGCCGAAAGCGCAATTCTGGAGCAGCCAAAACCGCAAGCAAATAAGACTGATAAGAATAAGACAGAGTGGAACGATCCTGACCCTATCTATTCCGGGGGCATCCGGGAGCAGCTTGAGGATTATTTTTATCAGGCATTGGAGGTAGACCTTCTGCTCCGGCTCTGCCCGGACGAGGAGGACACCATCTACCAGATCGTGGACTTGCTTGTGGATACCTGTTCCACCAAACGCAAGATATTGCGGATTGCCGGAGATGACAAACCTGCCGAGGTGGTACGCAGTCGGCTGAAAAAGCTGAATGCTGACCACATCCGTTTTGTGCTGGATTCTCTGGCAGAAAACACCGCCCCGGTGCGGAACATGAAGCAGTATCTGCTGGCGATGCTCTACAATGCGCCCACCACCATGAACCTCTACTATCAGAACAAGATGAACCACGACTTTGCGCGTGGTTCACCGAAGGCGGGGTGATGTTATCGCAAAGAAAGCTACGATTATCGCAGTCACCAATCAAAAAGGCGGTGTGGGGAAAAGCACCACCTGTGAGAACTTAGGCATTGGACTGGCAATGGAGGGCAAAAAAGTTCTGTTGGTGGATACCGACCCGCAGGGGTCGCTGACCATCAGCATGGGCTGGCAGCAGCCCGATGAACTGCCTACCACCCTTTCCACCCTGATGCAGAAAGCCATGAACGACCAGCCCATCCAGACCGGTGAGGGCATTCTGCACCATGCGGAGGGCGTTGACCTGATCCCTGCCAACATCGAACTGGCAGGGCTGGAAGTAGCCCTCGTGAACAGTATGAACCGGGAGAAGGTGCTCAAGCAGGTGCTGGACAGTGCCAAGCGGGAGTACGATTTTATTCTGCTGGACTGTATGCCCTCGCTGGGGATGCTGACTATTAACGCATTGGCGGCAGCAGACGCTGCCCTGATTCCCGTGCAGGCGCAGTACCTGTCCGCAAAAGGTCTGGAACAACTTTTGCAGACGGTGCAGAAGGTCCGGCGGCAGATCAACCCGAAACTGAAAATTGAGGGCATCCTGCTGACCATGACAGACAGCCGCACCAACTATGGAAAACAGATCAGCAATCTGATTCGGCAGGCATACGGAAAACACTTGAAGGTGTTTGAGCAGACCATTCCCCGTTCCGTCCGTGCGGCAGAAACCAGTGCGGCAGGCAAAAGCATCTTTGCCTATGACCCCAAGGGCAAGGTGGCAGAAGCCTACAAATCTCTTGCAAAGGAGGTGCAGGCGGATGCCGATCGACAGCGGAAACTTAGCTCTGAAAGGGCTAGATGACCTGTTTTCCACCGAGGAAAACCGACAGGAGGAACAGCGGGAGCAGGTACAGCAGATTCCCATTGATGCGCTGCGCCCCTTCACCAACCACCCCTTTAAGGTTCTGGACGATGAAGCCATGACCCGGACGGTGGAAAGCATCGCACAGTACGGTGTGCTGGCTCCGCTGATTGCCCGCCCACGCCCGGACGGTGACGGCTATGAGATCATCTCCGGGCACCGCCGTCAGTATGCGGCGAAACTTGCCGGGCTGGATACCCTGCCGGTTATCGTGCGGCAGATGTCGGACGATGCTGCTGTGATATTGATGGTGGACAGCAATCTTCAGCGTGAACACATCCTCCCTAGTGAACGTGCCTTGGCGTACAAGATGAAGCTGGATGCCATGAAAAGAACTGCTGGCAGACCGTCAAAAGAAAATTCCCGACAACTTGTCGGGAATTTCGAGACAGCCGATCTTATCGGTAAGGAAAGCGGCGAAAGTGGCAGACAAGTCCAACGGTTTATTCGTTTGACAAATCTCATTCCCGAACTTCTGGATATGGTGGACGAAAAGAAAATCTCTTTTAACCCTGCCGTAGAATTATCTTATCTGGATGAAAAACAGCAGCGGGATTTTTTAGAGGCTATGGATAGTACGCAAAATGCACCTTCCGTATCGCAAGCCCTACAGCTAAAAAAGATGGCACAGAGCGGTGAGTTCACCTATGAAAAAGCGTTCGATATTTTGGGACAGGAAAAGAAGAGCGAGCAGGACACCGTAACCATCAAAAACGACATTCTGCGGAAATACTTTCCGCGCAGTTACACGCCCCGGCAGATGGAAGAAAAAATCATACAGCTTCTGGATGCGTGGCAGAAAAAACGTCAGCGTGGCAACGAGCGTTGACGGCGTATAAGCCGATAAGACCCGCTTGGGTCTTTTATTTTTGCAAAAATTTGGAGGTAACGCCTATGAACAATACGATTCCTTTTCACTCCGCACCCAATGCTCCGCAGATCACGGTGGACGTGAACATCCTGACCATGCTGAAACAGGCGGCATCCTGCCTGACCGAAATGGCAAGCGAGAATGTCTACCTTGCCGCCATCGGCCCGGACATGGAACTGACCATTATCATGGAGGAGGATGCTCCTTCCGTTCTGCCCTGTTTCGATGAGGAGGATGCCCTGATTGCCGTGAAGGGTGCGCCGTTGTTTATCAGCTACAATCCGGCGCAGGTCCTCAAGCTGGCAGGAAAGCGGTACCTGACAGGTTCGGTCATCTTCTACCGCACCGATGGGCACAGTACCATCGTGTCCCTGACAGTGGAGGACATTTATCGCTTTCAGACCTATCTGGAAAGTCACAGCACCACCCTGATGGCAGATGGGCAGAAGCTGACCTGCATCTGCATCGACTGAGGTGTGCTATGCTGAACTTTTTTATCGGTTTCGCATTTTTTGAAGCTGGTGCCTTTTTCGGTTTCTTCGTGGCGGCTTTGATGCAGGCGGCACGGAGCGGCGAAATCGGGCTGAACAGAAAAAAGGAGGATTCACATGGAAGAGAACACCCTGTCGGTGCTGAAAATTGCACCGGGACAGTATCCGCAGCAGGTCGAGATTGATAACGACCTGAAAGCCTTGCAGCAGGCGGTGGGCGGCTCCATCGGCGCAAGCTACCCTTTTGAAGATCCGGTCGCCATCGTCTACA
>OIAD01000985.1_pt1 | contig 10592 bp, 9 predicted proteins | sample 1580601 | NCBI WGS metagenome assembly OIAD01 (sample SAMEA3882554, study PRJEB24775) | human gut metagenome | biome: human-associated habitat; feature: intestine environment; material: feces | place: Netherlands | collected 2009/2010
TCCGTATGCACAGGTCGATACGATCGCCAAGATGATCCCGCAGGAGCTGAATATCACGATCGACAAGGCTCTCAAGATGAATCCGGAGCTCAAAAAAACTTATGAGGACCAGCCGGAGATCCATGACCTGATCGATACTGCCAGGAGACTGGAAGGACTGCCGCGTCATACTTCCATGCATGCGGCAGGTGTTGTTATCAGCCAGAAGGATGTTTCAGAGTATGTGCCGCTTTCGAGGGCGCAGGACGGTTCGATCGTTACACAGTTTACGATGACAACGCTGGAAGAACTGGGACTTCTCAAGATGGATTTCCTGGGACTTCGTACTTTGACGGTTATCCAGAATGCAGTGCATCTGATCGAGCAGGATACTGGTGTTCATCTTGATATGCAGCAGATTGATTATAATGACAAAAAAGTACTTGATTCACTGGGAACGGGACGTTCTGACGGTGTATTCCAGCTGGAAAGTGCGGGTATGAAAAACTTCATGAAGGAACTGAAGCCGCAGAGTCTTGAGGATGTGATCGCGGGAATTTCCCTGTACCGTCCGGGTCCGATGGATTTTATCCCGCAGTATATCCGTGGCAAGAACCATCCGGATACGATCCAGTATGACTGCCCGCAGCTGGAGCCGATCTTGAAGCCGACATATGGCTGTATCGTATATCAGGAGCAGGTTATGCAGATCGTACGTAATCTGGCAGGTTACACGCTTGGACGAAGCGACCTGGTGCGCCGTGCGATGTCCAAGAAAAAAGCCGCAGTAATGGAAAAAGAGCGCCAGAACTTTGTTTATGGAAATGAAGCAGAGGGCGTTCCGGGCTGTATTGCAAATGGTATTTCTGAGCAGGTTGCAAACAAGATCTACGATGAGATGATCGATTTTGCAAAGTATGCGTTCAATAAATCGCATGCGGCTGCGTATGCGGTGGTTTCGTATCAGACTGCTTTTCTGAAATATTATTATCCGGTGGAATTTATGGCTGCGCTCATGACATCCGTTATAGAAATGCCGAACAAGGTGGCTGAGTATATCCAGGTCTGCCGTCAGATGGGGATCAGCATTCTGCCACCGGATGTGAATTGTGGAATTTATGGATTTTCTGTCGACCATGGTGCGATCCGTTATGGACTTTCTGCGATCAAGAGTGTGGGACGTCCGGTCATCAATGCTCTCGTAGAGGAGAGGGAAAAGAACGGAACGTACCGCTCGCTCAAGGATTTCATTGAGAGACTGACAGGAATTGTCAATAAGAGAGCTATCGAGAACTTTATCAAGGCCGGAGCACTGGACTGTCTGGAAGGCAACCGCCGCCAGAAGATGAATGTTTATGGTCAGATCGTGGACAGTATCGCGCAGGAGAAGAAGAATTCTTTTGCGGGGCAGATGAGTCTTTTTGATCTGGTCAGTGATGAAGACAAGAAGGATTTCGAGATCCGGATGCCGAATGTCGGAGAGTATGACAAAGAGATGGTTCTTGCCTTTGAAAAAGAGGTTCTTGGAATTTACCTGAGCGGGCATCCGCTGGAAGGATATCGTGGGATCATGGACAAGATGATCTCTGCCAAAACAACTGATTTCCAGCCGGATGAAGAGAGCGGGATCCCGAAGGTATATGATGGTCAGAAGGTTATCATAGGCGGAATGATCACGGAGAGAACGATTAAATATACGAGAAATAACAAGGTCATGGCATTTCTGACAGTGGAAGACCTTGTAGGAACCGTGGAAGTCGTTGTTTTTCCACGGGATTACGAGAAATGGCAGACGCTGATCACCGATGATGCCAGAGTCTTCATCCAGGGCCGCGTCAACGCAGAAGATGACAGACCAAGTAAACTGATCCTCGAAAAAGTCCATTCTTTTGAGGATATTCCGAGAGAGATCTGGATACAGTTTAAGGATAAAGCAGAGTACAGTGCGGCAGAAGCAGAACTCCAGAGTTTCCTGCAATCCGCCTCAGGAACTTCAGCCGTCGTCATCTATCTGAAAGACGTCAAAGCAATGAAGCGCCTCCCGGCAGCCTTCTGCATCCGGAGCAACGAAGAAATTCTGAGTGAACTCAAGAAAAAATATGGGGAATCCAATGTTAAAGTTGTGGAAAGAGTATTGAAAAACTTCTAAAAATGCTTTACACTATACAACGAATATGTGTAGAACAGATAACTAAGATTTCCTATTATATGGGAATCTGGAGATGGAGGAAAGAATCATGGCAGAGAAACAGATAAAAACCATCGGCGTACTCACAAGTGGTGGTGATGCTCCAGGAATGAACGCTGCAATTCGTGCAGTTGTAAGAAGAGGTCTCAGCAGCGGACTTAATGTCAAAGGTATTTATAAAGGATACAACGGTCTTCTGAATGAAGAAATCGTTGATATGACTGCCAGAGACGTATCTGATACAATCGAACGAGGCGGTACAATTCTTTACACAGCAAGATGTGCAGAGTTCCGTACACCGGAAGGACAGCAGAGAGGTGCTGAGATCTGTAAGAAACATGGAATCGATGGACTGGTAGTTATCGGTGGAGACGGTTCTTTTGCAGGTGCACAGAAGCTGGCTAATCTTGGTATCAACACTATCGGTGTTCCTGGTACAATTGACCTGGATATCGCTTGTACAGAGTATACAATCGGATTCGATACAGCAGTTAACACAGCTATGGAAGCAATCGATAAAGTTCGTGATACTTCTACTTCTCATGAGAGATGCAGTATCATCGAGGTTATGGGACGTAATGCAGGATACCTTGCTATGTGGTGCGGTATCGCAAACGGTGCAGAGGACGTTCTGATCCCTGAGAAATACGACTACGACGAGCAGAAACTGATCAACAACATCATCGCAAGCCGTAAAGCAGGAAAGAAACATCACATCATCGTTAATGCTGAGGGTATCGGACATTCTGAGGCAATGGCAAGACGTATCGAGGCTGCAACAGGTATCGAGACTCGTGCTACAATTCTTGGACACATGCAGCGTGGTGGTAACCCGACATGTAAAGACCGTGTATATGCATCTATGATGGGAGCTCTTGCAGTAGACCTTCTGGTTGCAGGCAAATCCTGTCGAGTTGTAGGATATCGCCATGGTGAATTTATGGACTTCGACATCAACGAAGCTCTTGCCATGCAGAAAGACGTATCTCCGTACATGTGGGAGGTATGTAATTCTCTTTCTCATAATTACAATAAGAAATAATATAACGTGTATTTTACAGCGGAGGCCACCGTCAGGCGGTCTCCGTTTCAGATTAAAGGAGAAATTATGATTACCAGTGCACAGAATACACAGGTCAAAAATATCATAAAATTAAATCAGAAGGCGAAGGCAAGACGAGAACAGAAACTTTTTGTCGCAGAAGGCAGAAAGATGTTTCTGGAAGCACCGGAGAATCTGATCGACAAGATCTATGTGGCAGAATCCATGCTCGACGACGAAGAAGTCATGGAAAAAGTCCGCAGATTTTCCTGGGAATCCGTAGAGAACGGCGTTTTCCGGCAGATGTGTGATACACAGACTCCGCAGGGAATCCTTACAGTTCTCAGACAGCCATCCTACCAGATGCAGGATCTTCTGAAGGAAAAAAATCCACTGATCATGGTGCTGGAAGATCTTCAGGATCCGGGCAACGCCGGAACAATCATAAGAACCGGCGAAGGCGCAGGAGTCAGCGGCGTTTTTCTTACAAAGACCTGTGTGGATATCACGAATCCTAAGGTGATCCGTGCAACTATGGGTTCTGTGTACAGAATCCCTTTTTTATATGTAGAAGATGTGGTATCATTAAAGCAGCAGCTTCAAGACAGAGGAATCCGTTTTTTTGCCGCACATTTACAGGGAAAAAATTCTTATGACAGGGAAGACTATAAAGGCGGAACTGCATTTCTCATCGGAAACGAAGGCAAGGGTCTCACCGACCAGGCGGCAGAAGCGGCCGACTGCCTGATCCGGATCCCAATGTGTGGACAGGTGGAATCACTCAACGCAGCTATGGCAGCGGGAATCCTTATGTACGAAGCGGCAAGGCAGCGCAGAAACTAAAAGGCTGTATTATTTTATAGCCGGAAGGAGGGCCTATGGATCCTTTGTTGTGGCTTGGGATTCTGGCAGTTCTTCTGATCATAGAAGCAGCAACGGTGGGGCTGGTAACAGTCTGGTTTGCAGGAGGTGCGCTGGCAGCAGCGATCGCTTCCGGGGCAGGCGCAGGTGCTGTCACACAGTGGCTGTTGTTTCTGGCAGTATCCCTGGTATTATTGTTTTTTACCAGACCGCTTGCTGTCAGATATATGAAACGGGGAATTCCCAGAACAAATGTGAATAGCCTGATCGGCAAGAAAGCCGTCGTCATTCAGAAAATCGACAATTTGTCCCAGACAGGGCAGGTTCGTATCAACGATATCGAATGGATGGCAAGAACGGAATCCGATGGAGAGACAATTCCGGAGGAATCGGTAGTAGAAATCGAAGCAGTTCGAGGAGTGAAACTGATCGTAAAAAAATGTAAGGAGGAATTGTAGTATGGGCGGACTTATTTTTTTAGTTGTTATTATCGTGATCGTTCTGTGGGTGCTTGCATCCTGTGTTCGGATCGTGCCGCAGGCATATGCGATGGTAGTAGAGCGTCTTGGTGCTTACAAGGAAACCTGGAATACAGGAATCCATTTTAAGACACCGTTTATCGACCGTGTTGCAAGACGTGTCAATCTGAAGGAACAGGTAGTGGATTTTCCACCGCAGCCGGTTATCACCAAGGATAACGTAACCATGCAGATCGATACTGTTGTATTTTTCCAGATCACAGATCCGAAGTTATTCGCTTATGGTGTGGAAAATCCGATCATGGCGATCGAGAATCTTTCTGCGACAACACTGCGAAATATCATCGGTGACATGGAACTTGACGAGACACTGACATCCCGTGAGACGATCAATACCAAGATGCGTGCTTCTCTGGATGTTGCGACAGACCCATGGGGAATCAAAGTAAACCGTGTAGAGCTCAAAAACATCATTCCACCGGCTGCCATTCAGGAAGCCATGGAGAAACAGATGAAAGCAGAGCGTGAACGACGAGAAGCGATCCTTCGTGCAGAAGGTGAGAAGAAATCCACGATTCTTGTTGCAGAAGGTCACAAGGAATCTGCAATCCTGGATGCTGAAGCAGAGAAACAGGCTGCGATCCTCCGTGCAGAAGCACAGAAGGAAAAAATGATCAAAGAAGCCGAAGGCCAGGCAGAAGCTGTGCTTAAAGTTCAGAAAGCAAATGCCGAGGGAATCCGAATGATCCGTGAGGCTGGTGCAGACCAGGCAGTTCTCACACTGAAGAGTCTTGAAGCATTCGCCAAAGCAGCCGACGGCAAAGCGACCAAGATCATCATCCCATCAGAGATCCAGGGGGTGGCAGGGCTTGCTTCCTCCCTTAAGGAGATCATCACAGAAGAACCAAAATCACAAAATTAAATACAGAAACTATGAGGAAGAGGAGAGATTATCATGAATTTAAAAGGACGTAATTTTCTGACACTCAAAGATTTTACACCGGAGGAGATCACATACCTGATTGACCTGGCTGCTGAGTTAAAAGCAAAGAAAAAAGCCGGAGAGCTTCATGAATATTACAAAGGCAAAAACATTGCCCTGATCTTCGAAAAAACAAGTACCAGAACACGTTGTGCATTCGAAGTAGCTGCTCATGACCTTGGAATGGGCAGTACATACCTGGACCCGACCGGTTCTCAGATCGGCAAGAAAGAGAGCATCGCAGATACAGCAAGAGTTCTCGGAAGAATGTACGAAGGAATCGAATACAGAGGTTTCGGACAGGAGATCGTCGAAGAACTTGCCAAATACGCAGGAGTTCCGGTATGGAATGGTCTGACAAATGAATATCATCCGACACAGATGCTGGCTGACATGCTGACGATCCGTGAGCATTTCGGAGATCTCAAAGGCCGTCGTCTTGTATACATGGGAGATGCCCGTTACAACATGGGTAACTCACTGATGATCGCATGCTCCAAACTGGGAATGCATTTCGTTGCATGCACAACAAAGAAATACTTCCCGAATCAGGAACTTGTAGATCTTTGCAAGACATACGCAGAGGCTTCCGGCGGAAGCATCACTCTGACAGAGGATGTTGAAGCAGGAACCAAGGATGCAGATGTTATCTACACAGATGTATGGGTATCCATGGGTGAGCCGGACGAAGTATGGGAAGAGCGTATCAGAGAACTGACTCCATACAAAGTAACAAAAGACGTCATGAAAAACGCCGGAGAAAAAGCAATCTTCCTTCACTGCCTGCCTGCATTCCATGACCTTAAGACAAAGATCGGTAAGGAAATGGGTGAGCGTTTCAACCTGACAGACATGGAAGTTACAGATGAAGTATTTGAATCTGAGCAGTCCCATGTATTTGACGAGGCTGAGAACCGTATGCATACGATCAAAGCAGTTATGGTAGCTACTCTTGGAGAGCCGGAGAACAAATGATAAATACTGTATATTCAAAAGAAACAATTTCAGATGAGATACACACAAAATGGGCGGGCAAAACCGTCCATTTTGCGAAAGAAACAGATTCTACAAATGAATGGTGCAAGCGTATGTCCAAAGAAGGTGCTGAGCATGGAACACTGGCAGTTGCCGAATTCCAGTCAGCAGGCAAGGGCCGCCTCGGACGACGCTGGACAGCCCCGGAAGGAAGTTCTGTTATGATGTCTATCCTTCTGAGACCTGAGTTTGAGCCACAGTATGCCTCCATGCTGACACTTGTCATGGGGCTGAGCGTGGCGCAGGCAGTAAAGGAACTGGATGTCGAAGTTTCCATCAAATGGCCGAATGATGTTGTCGTTTCCCGCAAAAAAATCTGCGGGATCCTAACAGAAATGGGCCTCGAAAACGGAAAGATCCGAGAGGTGATCATTGGTATCGGAATCAATGTAAATCTGGAGGAGATCCAGGACGACCTCAAAGACAAGGCAACTTCTCTCTATCTGGAAACTGGAAAGAAATACGACAGAAACCGTGTGATCGGGCTGATCATGAAGAAATTCGAGAAGAACTACGAGAAGTTTGTAAAAACCTGTGATCTGTCTCTTATGCTTGATGACTATAATGCAATGCTGGCAAACAGAAGTCAGCCGGTGCGTATCCTGGACAAGCTGAACCCGTATGAAGGAATCGCAATCGGAATCGACAGAGAGGGCGAACTTCTGGTAAAAGTCGCAGACGGCGCGATCCGAAAGGTATGCTCAGGAGAAGTCTCCGTAAGAGGACTTTACAGTTACGTATGATATTTTATTTATAAGGAGTTATATATTTTATGTATCAGGAAAATGTTGTGCTCTGCGGCGCAAGTGCCTATGAGCAGAAATATTATTTCAATCAGGATTTTGCATCCCTTCCGGAAACGATCAAGCAGGAACTGCAGGTCATGTGTGTATTATATACAGAGGATGTCGGCGGAATCCTGACACTGGAGTTTGATGAGAACGGAAATCTGCAGTTCAAGACAGAAGCGACGGATTCTGATTTCAGATATGACGAAATTGGAAGTGTCCTGAAGATCAAACAGCTTCAGTCAGAGAAAAGAGAGCTCCTGGAATCTCTTGAGATGTACTATCGTGTATTTTTCCTCGGAGAAGATATGGAAGAATCTGTGGAACATGTGGATAACGAGGAGTAAATTATGAAGATGCAGTGGAAAATTGGCCAGGTTGAAATGCAGAATCCATTTATCCTGGCTCCGATGGCAGGCGTGACAGACCTGCCATTCCGTTTGTTATGCAAAGAACAGGGTGCAGGACTTCTGTGTACCGAGATGGTCAGCGCGAAGGCGATTTCTTTCCATAACAAAAATACAATTTCTCTCATGCAGATCGATCCGGCAGAGCATCCGGTTTCCATGCAGATTTTTGGAAGCGAACCGGATCTGATGGCAGAGGTTGCAAAAAGCATTGAGGAGCAGCCGTTTGACATTCTGGACATCAACATGGGATGCCCTGTTCCGAAGGTGGTCAATAATGGCGAAGGTTCCGCACTTCTCAAAAACCCGGATCTGATCCGAGAGATCGTGACCAAAGTTTCTCACGCAGTAAAGAAACCGGTCACAGCGAAGATCCGTATTGGATTTGAAGGATATCCTGTTGATCCTGTAGAGATTGCAAAGATCATCGAAGATTCCGGTGCGGCAGCAGTTGCAGTCCATGGAAGGACAAGACAGCAGTACTATGCTGGTGAGGCGGACTGGGATACGATCCACAGGATCAAAGAAGCTGTATCGATCCCTGTCATTGGAAACGGTGATGTGGATTCACCAGAGAAAGCAGAAGCCCTGGTAAAAGAAACAGGCTGCGATGGCATAATGATCGGCCGTGCCGTGAGAGGAAATCCATGGATCTTCCGTGAGATGAACCATTATTTTACAACAGGAGAACTGCTTCCGCGGCCATCCTGGGATGAGATCCGCGAAATGATCCTTCGCCATGCAAGAATGCAGATCGAACTGAAAGGTGAATTCACGGGAATCCGTGAGATGCGTAAGCATATCGCATGGTACACATCAGGGATGAGACACAGTGCCGGACTGAGGCGGGATTCCAATCTGGTGAGCAGCTATGAAGAACTTGAGAAGCTGCTGGATCATGAGCTGGAAAACAGGTAAAAAGAGAAACGGTAAATAACGTCCGAAATCACCAGGAAATACAACTGTTTTACGCTTGACAAGGCATATGGATTTCGGTATAATACAGGAATTGTGAATATCCTAGAATAAGTCTGCCCTTTTTGAGGTATGATTGTTCTGGGAGTATATATCCAATGAATATCCGTCTATTTTGAAAGGGTGTAAGGATTATGGAAGAAAAGAAGAATTTATTAACATATGCAGGTCTTAAGAAACTGGAAGACGAACTGCACGATTTAAAAGTTGTCAAAAGAAAAGAAGTAGCAGAGAAGATCAAAGAAGCGAGAGAACAGGGTGACCTTTCCGAGAACGCTGAGTACGATGCAGCTAGAGACGAGCAGCGTGACAACGAGGCAAAGATTGAGGAACTGGAAGAATATAACTATAACATGATTGATAACGTTCTGAATAATGAGAAGCCGAAGGAGGAAAAACAGACAGGCAGAATTTCCATAAAGGAAAAGCTGGCGGAGAAAAAGGCGGTTATCGAGCAGAGGGATAAGTCGGAGAAGGAAGCCCCGGAAAAGGGGACAGAGAAAAAATCGGAGAGGGAGATATAAGTTATGGATAAATTTACAGTGGAAGAAATCAATTTGATGTGTGTGTTTGAGGGGCAGGACAGGACGGGCATGATTGCCGACATAAAGAACGTAATCCCCCACATACAGGACAGTGTTATGGTGGAGCTTGCCGGACAGATCTTAGGGAAACTGGAAACCATGAGCGATGCGGTTAAACCGCTGGCAAATGTACCGGAATTTACCGGTATTTTGACAGCGTTTTCCAATCCGGTCCTCGGTATGATAGCCGGAGCAGTGCTGACGGCGATCATACAGAGTTCTTCTGCTTCTGTCGGTATCCTGCAGGCACTTTCCATGAGTGGAACACTTACCATCGGTTCTGCGATCCCGATTCTGATGGGTGAAAACATCGGTACGGCGATCACTGCGATCCTTTCCTCTATGGGCGCAAGTAAAAATGCGAAGCGTGCAGCGCTGATGCATTTATATTTCTGTATTTTAAAGACAAGCTTTTTCATGGTGCTGTTTTATCTGATCGATGCGATCGTACATTTTTCGTTTATGACAGAGCTTGCAAACCCTTTCATCATTGCCATGATCCACAGTATCTTTAACCTGTCGGCGGTGATTATCATGCTGCCGATATCCGAAGTACTGGTAAAGCTTGCGATGAAGACGATTCCGGTTACTCCGGACGAGCTCGAGGATGTTCCGGTAGAAAAGAGCATTCAGATCCTGGACGAGCGTTTCCTGGCATCTCCGCATTTTGCACTGGAGCAGTGTAAAACAGCCGCAGGCGATATGGCAGAGTATGCCCGGGAAGCCCTGTTGCTTGGAATGGGGCTTGTGACAGAGTTCCATCCAGAACAGGCAAGGCGGGTGGAAAATCTGGAAAATCTTGTGGATTCCTACGAAGATCAGCTGGGTACTTATCTGGTAAAATTAAGCAGCCGGAATCTTTCTACGAGAGACAGCCATACACTGTCCACGCTGCTGCATTGTATCGGTGATTTTGAGCGGATCTGTGACCATGCGATCAACCTCGTAGGATATGCACAGGAAATGGCGGAAAAGGATCTGCATTTTTCTGCCAAAGCAGAAGACGAGCTGAAGGTATTTACGGCGGCGGTTCAGGATATTATGAACCGTGCGGTAACGGTATTTAAGAACGATGATCTGAAGCTTGCAAAGTCTGTAGAGCCTCTGGAAGAGGTGATCGACGGACTGAATATGGAGATCAAGAGACGCCATATCCGCAGATTACGGAAGGGAAAATGTACCATAGAGCTTGGACTTACGCTGTCGGATATTACGACCTGCTACGAACGTGTTGCAGACCACTGCTCCAATATCGCAGTATATATGATGCAG
>OIAD01000991.1_pt1 | contig 10526 bp, 8 predicted proteins | sample 1580601 | NCBI WGS metagenome assembly OIAD01 (sample SAMEA3882554, study PRJEB24775) | human gut metagenome | biome: human-associated habitat; feature: intestine environment; material: feces | place: Netherlands | collected 2009/2010
TATGTAGATCGGGCAGCCCTCATTCATCTTCTCCAATCCCATCGACAGCCAGCTTGTATCCATCTCCTGACGGTTCATTGGGATATATGGAAGATTGCGGAACAACCAGTTAATCTTCTTCTTATCATACCAGTCCCGCGCAACAAAGGTATGTACCCTATATTTACCAAACAGTCGTGTCATATAGAACCCATCCACATGACTTGTGTGATTGGAATAAACAACACAGTTGCCTTTTTTCAACGCATCTTTCGTTGCCTTTTTGTCTTCCCACGTTACCTTGGGCGGGTACAGGATACGGATTACGCCATTCGCGATCGCAAAGGCAAGCTTCGCTGCAAATCTCTTTAGTATCTCCACGTTCTACACCAGCTTTCCGTAAGGTCCAACCTCCGGGTTGTCCCAGTTCATATTGATTGCCATCTCGAATGTACTGTGTCCAAGCAACGGTCGCTGCAGCTTGTTCCACGTACGTTCCGATAAACAGCCTTCCCTTGCATATTCGTGACCAGCCTCTTTGAATTTCTCCAGATAGCGTGCCACCTTCTCTGCAAACCCCTGCTCTGAGAGTGGACCCCCCTGCGGTGCCAGCACCGTTGTGTATTTTCCCTCGCCGCAGATCCGGTCAAACTCTGCAAACACGGCATCGTAACAGTTGTCTGTCACCTCATAGCCGCATGTGGATACTAAAATCAGTTTCTTCTTTTCGAGCTCCGGATACCGCATGTTATGCAGGAACCGATGATTCTCCTCATCGCCCGGATTCCCGCGATACTCCTGTACATAGGAGATCATACGATCCGTAAATGCCTTCAGCTTTGAAGGCAGTCCAAAGAAATAAAGCGGAAAGCTCTCAACAATGATATCGCTGTCCATCACCATCTGCCGCAGCTCATCCATATCATCGTGGATACAGCACTGCCCCGGTGTCGTCTTCCAACAGACAAAGCACCCATGACAATGGTCAATCCTTTTGTCCTTCAATGCTACCTCACAGACTTCCGTGTCCGCTCCATATTCTTCCACCATGCCTTTGACAAATGCATGGGCAACTTTGAGGGAGGAGCTGTAATCTCCACGCAAGCTTCCGTTAATCAAAAGTATCTTCATCTTCGCTCACACTTTATCTTCTAATTTTGTTGTGTTCTCCCTGCATACATCTAATTAACATTGGTATACGCGTAGAAAAGCACTGTGTTATTTTCGCATATATTCCAAGTTCCTACAAGTGTCAAAAAACGGAATGTGTATATTTTTTACACATTCCGCCTAATTTGCACAACTTTTTTTTAATTGTTCTTATTCACCAAATACCCGCTTCATCACCGGATCTTCGCGAAGCACCTGTTTCGCCTTCTCCCGGTACTTTGCTTCATGCAGATATGTGTAACGATTCGGCTTGATCTGCGGTGCCATATCGATTGCCGCCTCGTAGTCTGCGCGATTCAAGCCAAGTGTCGATACGAAATCCCAGAATCCGGTATCCTCGAAGATCTTATTGACACGCACATACCGGTGATCCTGTACAACCGCCATCACATAGGTGGCGATTCCAACCTGCACACCGTGGAGCTGTGGCACCTCCAGCAGCTTATCCAGCGCATGGGAGATCAGATGCTCACTACCGCTCGTCGGCGCACTGCCACCTGCGATCTCATTTGCAATTCCGCTCATCGCCAGCGAATCAACCAGCTCCTTCAGGAAGAGGTTATCCTGAATACTCTCAAATGGTGTCCGCACGAAGCTGTTGACCGCCTTCTTCGCAATCATTACCGCGAAATCATTCACCTCGGACACGCCATGCTCCGCCTCAAAAATCCAGTCGTACAGTGCTGTGATCTTCGATACCATATCACCGATACCGGAATATAAGAACTTCGTCGGTGCGGACTTCAATACATCCGTATCCACCACGATTCCATATGCCATGCGTGCTGGCACAGACGTACGCTTGCCATTTACCAGAAGTGATGCACTTGCCGAAGAAAATCCATCACTCGATGCCGATGTCGGCATGCTGATAAACGGAAGCTTCCGCAGATAAGCGGCATATTTTCCGGCATCAATGACCTTGCCGCCGCCGATGCCTAAGATCACCTGTGTCTTCGCGTCGATTGTAAATGCCAGATCGATGATATCCTTGATATCCGTTGTGTCAAGCTCACAATACGAAAGCACCTCGATATCCGCCTCGGAAAGGGAATCCATTACCGTCTTTCCGAACATCTCCACAAGTCCATTTCCAAAGAATACAACCGCTTTCTTAAATCCGCTTGACTGCAGATATTTTCCTACGTTTCCAAGTGTTCCGCTCCCAATCTTCAAGATTGTCGGGATTGCAATATGAGATCCTGCCATGTATATACCCTCCTGATTTTTCTCTGCTTATTTATTATTATAATTCTTGTTCAAATTATTCAACAGCACCTGTCCGACGCCGTCCACCGCGGCTATCGCTTTCTCCATCAGTGCGACCGGATCCTGTTCCACACGACCGCGTATCCATTCAACTGCATTTTCCGAAAGCATCTTCGCGAGTATATAAGATGTATCCTTGATTGCCTGTTCCTTGTATGTGATGTCCGGATTTTGCACCATCTCTTTTTCTGCGTACGCCTGCACGCTCCGGTAAATGGAGCCATAGCTGATTTCTAACAGCTGGTCACCAAACGAGTCCCGTCCCATTGACTGGTAGAGGTTTCTTATAAAGTTTTCGTTCTTCTTTCCATACTGTCCCATGAAACGCAGGTTACTCTTCCACGAGTTCTCCAGATTGTCCTCATCTAAGACAAATAATTTCTTCGCCTTTGTGACGACAATCTCCTCTAACAGTGCATAGATATCCTGATAGTGATAGTAAAATGTATTCCGTGTAATTCCGATATAATCGGTTACTTTTTTTACAGTGATCTTATCGATCGGCATCTGCTTGGACAATTCAATAAATCCATCCATGATCGCCTGCTTTGTAAATTTAGACATGCCATCTTCCTTCCTGTATAAAAACCAGATCTTACAATTCCTAAATCATTGTTTCTTCGTACCCGTTATACCTGCCGCATTTCTCCCAGATACTCCTCACACTGTTTCCGGGCAAATGCCTGCAATTCTTCTCCGTATTCCAACCGCACAATGCGCGCTTTGCCTCCTGCACATAGGCAATGTACGCTTCCCGGTCTGCGAACTTCCGCTTGCCAAAAAGCACTGCCTGCATGTAGCCCGCAACATCGTCTTCCTTCAAAAAGGCACGCAGGGCAAAATCCCAACGCTCATACCATGCGTCCGTCCCGATCTCGCCGCCTGTCAACAGATCCTCCGCTTTCAGGAACCGTGGTACAGCTGCAAGCAGCCTTGCAATTTTCGCTTCCCGGTCACCGTCGAGTGCTAAAATCTCCAGGCTTCCACAATCATCAAACACGCCATTGCCAAGACGCAGGTCAGCAAATCCATCGATGCCCTCTGCCACAACCTCTGTCAGATGTTCACAGCGTGCAAACGCATAGTCATCCAGAAATCGAAAATTTTTTCCAAGGCGCACCTGCTTTAAATTTTTCTTCTCATAACACGCCTTTTTCCCAAGCTCGGAAACTGGAAGGATGCGCGTGTAGCTTCTTCCCTGTATATCAAACAGCGTAACCGGAAGCTCATCCGGGATGGTCAGAACTTCCATATCGCTGTCGATATGCTCGATTCGGATGCGGTCACCATCCAGCATCGCCAGCCCCTTTTTTATAATACATGTAAATGAATTCTCCTCATAGAGGCAGCTAAATTCATCCTGTGTCATACGTTATCCCTCGCTCAAAAGCTTTTTATCTTCCATACAGAGTCTGCAGGTGATCTGCATGGTATCCCCGGCATCCACATACCGAATTGTACCACCATTTTCATCGACGATCCGCTGGATGATCTGTGTTCCATACCCATGCGAGCCGCGATCCTCTTTTGTCGTCTGATATCCTATTCCTGCTTCATTCGCATGCAGCTTCTGACTGCTGTTCTTTGAGTTCTGTAATTTCAATTCCAGCATCTGCGCCGCAGGATCTTCTGCGATCACAACCTGAATCTGTCTGGTCTCCGTCTGCACACATGCTTCGATCGCATTGTCCAGCAGATTCATCACGAGGCTGACCAGCGACATCTCGTCCATACGCAGATTTCCATTTAAGGTTCCCTGCACATCACAAGTGATCTGTTTATGCTCTGCTTCCTGTATTTTCTTCTGCAATACAAGCTCCAGCAACTGTCCATGCGTGACCGTTCCCATATTCTCACGCATAACCTGTACAATCCACTGATACTTTTTTAATTCATGATTCATCTGGCGATATGACTGGTTCTGTTTTACCACATCGACATATTGCTTCTGCATCTGCCCGATGCTTTGCTCCAGCCGTTCACACTCTGCCTTTGCCCGCTGCCGCTCCCGGTAATAATGCACCTGCACAAAGGCAACGCCCACAACCAGCAAGGCAAACAGTCCAATCCCCACTGCTTTTTCCATTTGCATTTCTCCCTGTATCTGTATTACACATGCTGTTCTACCATACGCATGTACTGTTCATGAAATGATGTCCGGTATGTCCGTCCAATCGGAATCTCCGTACCATTTGACAAAATCACGCTTTCCCGCATCACAGTATCAATATAATTATAATTCACAACATATCCGCCATGACAGCGCAGGAAATTTCTTCCGAGAAGTTTCATAATCTTCGTCAATGACTGATAACATTGGTACGTTCCCTGTGCTGTGTGAATCTGCACAATCCGATCCTGTCTCTCGGCATATATAATATCTGCCTGCCGGATATACATCATCTTTCCATGATTTCTAAGTTCAATAATTTCATGGTCTTCCTGATCACAATAAATCTGTATCGCCTTTTCCATCGCACGCGGCAACATCTTCTCCTCGTTTTGCTTTAACACAAAATAGCAGTGGATCGTATCATACACTTCCGGTGCAAATTCCAATACCCATGTCAGATAGATGATCTGGCACAGCGGCAGCTTTTTATTTAACTCTTTGCTTAATGTAATCCCGTTGAACTGCCGGTTTTCATACTCGATATCCATAATCGCAATATCACATTTTATATCCTGCACCTCCAGTCCCAGATGCATCTCCTGTGGTGTAAGAATCGTAATGTCTTCCTCCTGAACACATTTGCAGGAAAGTAATATTGTTTTCGCGCGCTCGGCATCCATTCGTTCATCATCACATATAATAATCTTCATCGTAATAATCGTTCCGTTCCTTCGTATTTCTCTTTCAGCGGCGAACCGTAGACTGCGGAAGCAACACACAGATCTGCCGTTCTCTTCCCTTTTTCCGCAGTTGTTTACTGCCATCATATTTGCCGATCAGTGCATCCGCAAGTGCCTGTTCCTTTTTGTGCGGTACTCGTTTTCCCGTCACATAGTCAACATCCAGAAACAAACTGCCCTTCCGCTCACTCACTGTAAGCTGTACAAATGCGTCCGCCTCTTCAACAACTCCTGCAAATGCCGTCTCCAGCATCGCATCCACAATTACCGTTACATCCAGTTCCGCCTTATCCGTACATTGCAGCGGTTCCACGACTGCCTCAAACAGCAGCGCACGTGCCTGTGCACGCTTCGCATAATCCGCCACGACTGCATCTAGTGTAACATTTCCACTCAGGTTCTGTCCATAGACAAATGGCTGTTTTGCAAGTGCTGCATAATGCATCTGACTTTCCGCCTGTAATTTTTGCAGCGTTTCCTGCTCCCGTTTTCGCCATACGATATCAAGTTTATTATACACATATGGCACATAATTACAAACCATAATCAAAGATACAACCCACACGATACCCAGTGCCAGTACCTCGTACCCTGCAATTGTATTTTTCCGCAACTGATCGATCAGCTTCCAGCGGGATGCCAGAGACACATACGAGATAAACGTGTAGCCAAATACAATCCGTTTGTAGATATACCCGCTTCCCTCATACTCCTGCTTGAACATTTTCTTTAAGAAGAGTGCTGAGAGAATAAATGCCAGTGACATCACTCCAAACACCAGAATGCATGCCCGAACCGGTGCAACCGGTGTAAAGCTTACTAATTTTGTCAGATCTTCATTCAAATCTGGAGATGCGTAACCGAAAATGGAAAATAACAGACTGGTCATGCCCTGTTCCAAAATCAAGATACAGTAATTGCGCCAGAAGCATCCTTCGTTATTGATTACAATTAACAATGCCAGCATCAGGATTTCTGTCAGTCCGCTATAAAGCCAAAGCTTCTCTCCATGATAAAACATCAAAACTTCGTAGATTTCAAAATACCCGACAATCATAAACAGAGACAGCAGACGCATCCATATGCTCCGCCGTCTCCGCTTAATCAAAACCATGCACGTTATAAACAACCACACGGAAATCTCTAGCCCCAGTGCCAACACAGAAAATAATTCTTCTACCATAGTACCCCCACAATTTATCCCTTTGTTTCTTCCTTCTGTACCTGATTTGGAAGCAGCACACAAATCTGCCGTTCTTTTCCTTTTCTTCTGATCTGTTTACTGCCCTCATATTTTCTGATCAGGGCTTCTGCAAGCGTCTGTTCCTTCTTGCGCAGGATTCGTTTTCCTGTCATATAATCGACATCCAGAAACAAACTGCCCTTTCTCTGTCGCACGGTAAACTGTACAAACGCATCAGCACCTGTCGAGACATGTGTAAATGCCGTTTCTAACATCGCATCGGCGATTACCGTCACATCCAGCTCTGCCATATCCGATATATGTACCGGCTCTACGACAGCATCAAACAAAAGCGTTCGTTCCTGCGCACGCTTCGTATAATCTGCCACCACTGCATCCAGCGTCACATTTCCACTCAGTGTCTGTCCATAGACAAACGGTGCTTCTACCAGCCGCTCATAGTGGCGTTCACTCTCTGCCAGCATCTGTGACAGCATCTGCTGTTCTTTTTTCTGCCATCTGGCTTCTGACCGGTTATAGACATACGGAACATAATTGCATAAAATCACAATTCCTATGATCCACACCACATACAAAACAACAAAATTACTGATTTCCACATCGCCCTGTCGTATCCGGTCAATCAGCTTCCAGCGCGAAGCAAGGGATACGTACGCGATCAGAATATACCCGATCATGATATTCCGGTACAGACGTCCATCCCCGGTATATTCCTTCCGGAAAATGAATTTCAGAATAAGTGTTGCAATGACACAGCACACATTCATCAACCCCAAAATCAAAAAGTTCGTAACAGATATTGGAAGTGGCTGGAATCCGATAATACTCAGCTGGTACTCCTGCAGCTTCGGAAATGGCAGCGCCGCCATTGTAAAAAACAGACTTCCAACACCCTGTTGTAACACAACGATGCAGAAGTTTCTCCATAGATTTCCCTCGTTATTCACGGCAACAACCGTCATCATGACTGCAATCTCCACGAGTCCTGCCGGAAACCACGCTACCTCACCGTGATAACTCATCAAAAACTCATACAGTATAAAATATACCATCAACACAGCCCACATGCCTGCATGAAACAGAAACGATCTCGGTTTCCGTTTCAGCAGGAACATGGAGCTTAAAAACAGCCACGATCCAGTTACAAACCCTAACATAACAAGCTTATAAACATTCTCTGTCATACCAACAACCTGTTACAGCGCCTTCAGCCGGTCAATTGCCTTGACTGTATTCTCATAGGTTCCAAATGCAGTCAGACGGAAATATCCTTCGCCGCTTGGTCCGAATCCAGAACCCGGTGTACCAACGACATTTGCCTTCTCTAACAGATAATCAAAGAACTCCCATGAGCTCATGCCATCCGGTGTCTTCAGCCAGATATATGGTGCGTTCACACCACCGGATACCGAATATCCGGCACTCTTCAATCCATCAAAGATATACTTTGCATTCTTCATATAGTATGCGATCTGCTCGCCAGTCTGCTTCTTTCCTGCCGCAGAATACACAGCTTCACCGGCTGCCTGCACAATATACGGAGCACCGTTGTATTTTGTTCCATGGCGTCTTGCCCAAAGTGGATTCAGAGCAACACCATCTGCGGATTTTAACTCCTTTGGAATCACTGTAAATCCAAGTCTTGTTCCGGTAAATCCGGCATTCTTCGAGAAGCTTCGAAGCTCGATTGCACAAGTTCTTGCTCCTTCACATTCGTAGATGCTATGTGCTACATCATCTTCGCTGATATATGCTTCATAAGCGGCATCATAGATGATCACTGCATGCTTTTCGTTTGCGTAATCTACCCATTTCTGCAACTGATCCTTCGTGATCGTTGCACCGGTCGGGTTGTTCGGGAAACACAGATAGATGATATCCGGTGTCTCCTCTGGAAGTTCTGGTGCGAATCCATTTTCTTCCTTACATGGCATGTAGATCACATCGCTCCAAAGACCGGTTGTTGCATCATACGTTCCGGTTCTTCCTGCCATAACATTCGAATCTACATAAACCGGATATACAGGATCGCAGACAGCGATCTTATTGTCAAGGGAAAAGATCTCCTGAATATTTCCGGAATCACATTTTGCACCGTCACTGACAAATACTTCGTCGATTGCGATGTCAACACCGCGTGCATTGTAATCGTTCTTTACGATCGCACTACGCAAAAACTCATAACCAAGGTCAGGTGCATAGCCTTTAAATGTCTCCTGCACGCCCATCTCGGATACTGCCTCATGCAGACGGTCGATGATTGCCGGTGCGAGTGGCTGGGTTACATCGCCAATACCAAGACGGATGATCTCCTTGTCAGGATTTGCCGCCTGATACGCACGTACTTTCTTGCCGATGGTTGAGAAGAGGTAACTTCCCGGAAGTTTCAAATAGTTGTCGTTTACTTTAAACATGTCTTTTTCCTCCTAAATGTCTATTGTGACGCTGCGAACGTTTCTAGCTGATTCTCGGTTGTTCCAACATGTGCAATTCCATGCAGACGCGCTCCCGCTCACTTCATCACGCAATGGTACTAAATTCACGTCATACAAGTTTGACGTTCATTAAGTACCAGCGTGCTTCAATGGTCTGCATTAAAATTGACATGTTGAAACAACCTGATTTACCCTGTAATCGTTCGCAGCTGTGTTTACAAATGCTATACAATCATAATATGATTTACTACGAATGTTTTGTAACCTTCTGCCTTGGCTATACTTCAATTTCTCCGTCGAAGACGACCTTGGCAGGGCCTGTCATGTAGATGATATTCGCGTCGCGGTCCCAGCGGATGATAAGCTCGCCGCCAAGCAGCTTCACTGTCACTTCATCTTCTGTCTTGCCATTTAAGATGCAGGCAACGGCAGTCGCACAGGTACCGGTTCCACAGGCAAGTGTCTCGCCGGTTCCACGCTCCCATACACGCATCTTCGCATACGTCGGGCTGACTAGCTCGACAAACTCTGCATTGACACGACGCGGAAAGATTGGATTGTTCTCGAACAGCGGTCCTACTTCCTCCAACGGGAAGTTGTCGACGTCGTCCACGAAGCTCACACAATGTGGGTTACCCATGGATACGCAGGTAATGCGGTATTCTTTTCCCGCTACCATGATTGGATAATCCTGCACGATATCCCCTGCATCCGGCAGATCCACTGGTACGTCCTCTGGTGCAAGAATCGGGGCTCCCATATTGACACGCACAAGTTCTACTGTCTTCCGTCCGTTTTTCTCCTCATCGCCAAATGTAAACTCCAGATATTTAATACCTGCCAGCGTCTCGATGGACACGGAAGTTTTATCCGTCAGCCCATAATCATACACATACTTTCCGACGCAGCGGATACCGTTTCCACACATCTCACTCTGCGTGCCGTCCGCATTGTACATATCCATCTTGAAATCCGCCACCTCCGACGGCTTGATCAGGATCAGTCCATCTGAGCCAATTCCGAAATGCCGGTCTGATACCCGCACTGCAAGCTCCGACGGATGCTCTACTTTTTCCTTGAAACAATTGACATAGACATAGTCATTGCCAAGCCCTTCCATCTTCGTAAAATGAAGACGCATATGCTCACCTTCCATCTTTTTTTCGTTTATTTTATATTTTACTCGTTTTTCCAAACTAAACCACTGAAATTTTACCATAAAAAAAAGGAGAGTGCAACGCACTCTCCAATAGAATCTCGATATCGTCTATTTATCCGTCAAATAAATAAACAGCCGGCTTCATTATACTGTGAATGTAAGATCTAAATAATACATATACTGCCCTTCCACGATCTGACCGTCCACGGCACTGACTCCAAACAGATATCGCTCTTTTCCCCCTTCTCTCGTAGATCCATAATACGCCCATATCGGAATCACATTACATTTTCCATCCGTATAACACACATAGACATAATTTAGCTCCACCCGGTCTATCATTATCTTATGGACATCTGCATAGGCATTCGTCTTTTCAAATTTCTGCATATAGTTCTGCGCCGCTGCATCCACCTGTTCCAGGGTAAGAACACTTTCAATTCCGATTCCGGTCTCT
>OIAD01000996.1_pt1 | contig 10425 bp, 11 predicted proteins | sample 1580601 | NCBI WGS metagenome assembly OIAD01 (sample SAMEA3882554, study PRJEB24775) | human gut metagenome | biome: human-associated habitat; feature: intestine environment; material: feces | place: Netherlands | collected 2009/2010
AAAATGAAAGAAAAAGGAAGTAGTTTTTCCGGCTCGATCGGTTTCGTTCTTGCCGCAGCCGGAAGCGCCGTGGGTGTGGGGAATATATGGCGCTTCCCATATCTCTGTGCGAAAGACGGCGGTGGTCTGTTCCTGCTGGTTTATCTGATTCTGGTGCTTACCTTCGGATTCGTTCTGCTCACAACAGATGTTGCGATTGGCCGAAAAACCAAGAAAAATGCACTCCGTGCGTTTGAAGCGCTCAATCCGAAATGGAAGTTTCTTGGTAAACTGACATTTCTTGTGCCAACATTGATCATGACATATTACTCTGTCATCGGCGGCTGGATCACGAAATATTTTGTTACCTATATTATCTCTGACGGAACGGATGCCGCTGCAGATGGATATTTTACATCATTTATCACATCTGACATTGCACCGATCGTATTTATGCTGGTCTTTCTCGCACTGACTGCATGGATTGTTTTCCGAGGTGTAGAAAAAGGAATCGAAAAATTTTCCAAGATCATCATGCCTGGGCTGATCCTTTTGATCCTGATCATTGCGATCTTTTCACTGACACTGACACATACCGATGCAGATGGAACTTTCCGCACAGGGCTGCAGGGACTTGCTTTTTATGTAAAACCTGATTTCAGTGGACTGACTGTAAAACGTTTCCTGGAAATCCTTCTGGATGCGATGAGCCAGCTTTTCTTTTCCTTAAGTGTTTCCATGGGAATCATGATCACTTACGGATCTTATGTCAAAAATGAAGTCAATCTGAACAAAGCAACAAACCAGATTGAGATTTTTGACACTGGTGTCGCTTTTCTTGCAGGAATGATGATCATCCCGGCTGTATTTGTATTTCTTGGCACAGACGGTATGGCTTCCGGACCAAGCCTTATCTTTATCTCACTGCCAAAAGTATTCGACGCCATGGGCATCTTTAGCCGTCCGGTAGCAATTGCATTTTTCCTGATGATGGGTTTTGCTGCGCTGACTTCCTGCGTTTCTGTCATGGAAACTCTGGTCGCAAACTGCATGGAACTTTACCACAAACCGCGCAAAAAAATGTGCGGTGCTGTCGGTATTTACTCCCTGATCACGGCTGTTCTGATCTGTCTTGGATACAACAAACTGTACTTCGAACTGAAACTTCCAAACGGTTCTGTCGGACAGCTTCTTGATGTTATGGACTACATCAGCAACAGTTTCCTGATGCCTTTTATCTCACTTCTGACCAGTATTCTGATCGGATGGGTGATCGGTCCGGACTGGATCGTAGGAGAGGTGGAACGAAACGGAGAACACTTCAAACGTGCCGGTCTTTATCGCTTTATGATCCGTTATGTTGTACCGGTTGTTATGCTGGTTCTGTTCCTGGTATCTACCGGATTTGCTGATCTGATCTTTTAAAAAAAGTCCCCCGGGCAATAAACCCGGAGGACTTTTTTATACAGTAATCTTGAACCAGTCTTTTTCTTCGAAATCAACGACGGTACAATCGTTTGCATAGGTGCATTCCGGAAGAATGATCATTGCATGAAGTTCATCATTATTCAACGGAAGCGGACAGAGGTGCCAGATCGCTGCGTTGATCTTGACCATGCATCCCTTTGGTACGATGAATGCCTTGGCAAGTTCCGGGACTGGTGTACCGCCAGATGCCGGTGCTACATGAATGATCATGTCATCATCCAATGCTACGATTCCTTCCCACGTGGTTGTGTGATATTCTGCCATTTTGATAATCCTGTCATCCTTACGGACTGCGATCGGAGAAAACGCGATACTGCCTACACAGGTTCCGGAAATACGGTCCGGATAAAACTTATGGATCTCGCCTGCCAGTGGATATCCCTCCGGTTCTGTCATATTGCAGAATGTTCCGTACGGAGCAAAATCTGCCGCATTGATCTTAACTGCTTTTACTTCTCTCATTAAAAGAACCTCCTCTTTTTGATAAAACCCCATTGATAATTTTAATAAACTCAGTATAGCATAGCACTGTCATGTCCTCAAGGTTAAGGAAATACTGAGTTGCGGCATTCTTTTACGGTTGGTATAATCTATAATAAATATTATTCATAAATCACTCATACAAAGGAGTTTTTAGATGATCCTGGAAGTTTGTGTTGACTCTGTGGAATCCGCTGTAAATGCAGAACTTGGCGGTGCTGACCGCATTGAATTATGCGGTGACCTGATCGTGGGCGGGACCACGCCCTCGCTTGCTTTATACGAAAGAATACGCGAAAAGATCAATATCCCGATCCATGTGCTTCTCCGTCCGCGATTCGGAGATTTTCTGTACAGTGAAGAGGAGATTGAGATTCTGACACGACAAGCGGAAGCTTTTTCCAAAGCCGGTGCTGATGCTCTGGTGATCGGATGCCTGACCGCAGATGGACAGCTTGATACAGAGGTATTAAATCGAATTATGGATGCAGGAAAAGGTACTCCATATAATCTACATCGTGCTTTTGATATGTGTCGTGATCTGGATGAAACACTGGAAACTGCCCGAAAACTTGGCATTGTTTCTATTCTTACTTCCGGCGGAGTTGCTTCTGCTCCTGATGGCATTCAGACTCTGAATCGTCTGAAACAAAATGCCGGAAATGTTGATATCATGGCAGGTGCAGGAATAAATTCTCAGAATCTTTCTTACATGCTGGAACACTCCTGTCTGACTGCATTCCATATGTCCGGAAAGAAAGTCCTGGAAAGTCAGATGCAGTATCGTAATCCACAGATAAATATGGGAATGCCCGGATTTTCCGAGTATGAAATCCTTCGCACAGACACAAAAGAAATCCAGAAAGCGAGGGCTGTTCTGGATTCCTGGAAGTAGATGATTACGATGTTTTACCGGAATCTGTCAGATTCCAAAATACTTATTTTTCTGCCAGTGCATGCTCGTAAATCTCACGGTCAAGGTCTTTGAAGACATTGAAAATTACTTTCTTTACACTGGTTTCCTGCTGCAAAAATTCACGCACCGTATGGACTGCGATCTGTGCTGCACGTTCTTTCGGAAATTCAAGTTTGATTATAGTTTACAACCTGAAGTTGACTTTAGGTCAAGAGGAAATTTTGTTTTGTTGTTTGTTTTGTTTTTATTTCACATAACATAAATGCTACAAATAACTTTTTCACTTTCATAGTCCATTTCATGTAGCAGCTTTGCTTTTCGTAGAGACAGCCCATCCAGCCTGCACTCTTTGTATCACACTGCCATCGCGTGCATCGATCGTAAGAAGTGGAACGCCAGCGTCATCCATAGTCACGTTTCCTATAACAGGCCCATCCCCTGCTCCATTTCCATACTCATACTCCGGTTCTTCGGATGTCCATGTTCCATAGAAATCCCACACCGGGATCAGGATTGCTTCTGTGTCATTGTCTCCGCTCTGCATACGCATATAGCCCAGCTGAACCTTAGTTATGGTCATCTCCGCACTCTGTGCATCGATGGATGGATAACGATAGTCACTTCCTCCATCGACAGAAATCAGTCTGTTCTTGTCTTCTGTCATGATCTGCAATGTGATCGTTTTTTCAAAAATGTCTTTAATCTCATCAAAAGGAAGTAAAAACAGCCCTTCATCTGAAATATTCGATGTTTCAATAGGATTTCTGTGTAAAAAGCTCTGAATTGTCCCACTGCAAAAATCCATCGTCAGTACTTCACTCTCCCATCCTTCGGACTGTCCTTCATGAAATGTTCCATCTTCGTTTTCCCATTCGAGAGCCTGCTCATTAACAGGCAAAGATGTCTCTCTCACATAATTAACCGGGATCCCGTCTATCATCCGTTCAAAAATAAAATCATCTTTTTCCAAAGTAGTACTTCCTTCGGTAAGTTTTTTTGAGAAGCTTTCAAATATCTCCCAGTCCCCGGAAACAAGACTTGGTACCTTATCTTTTGCTTCTTTTTCAGACACTTTGCCGCTTCCTGCTTTTATATAATTTTGAAAACGTTCTTCCCTTTCTTTTTTCTCACTCGGTGCCAGGGTCATATCTCCACAATCGTCAAAGATAAACTTTGCGATCCGAAATCCAAGTTCCTCCACATCCGATACCTGCTCACTCTGTGTATAAGAATACCGATAGGTCAGTCCATCTACTGTATATGTCCCCGCCTGTTCGTTCTCATTCTTCTCTTCCTGCATGGGCTGTCCTTTTCCGAATGTGTCTTTTATTTTATTCTGTTCTTCTTCAGGAATCGCCACTCTTTTTACTTTTTTTAAACAGATTGCATCTACATCTGGCACTTTTACCGGTGCATCCGCTGTCAAAGTAAACTTCATCGGATTTTCTTTATCCTCCCGCTCCGCTGATCTTAAGTCTGCCTAGATCGTTGCCTGATAAGTTTCCGGTGCCCCTACCTGTTCTGCAACTGTTTTCTGAACTGTTTCCTTGTTTTCTTCTTTTTTCTGGTCTGTTTTATCCTTTTCTTCCACAACAGCAGACTGGACAACACTGTCACATCCTGATACCACTAAAAGATTCATACACAGAACGGCTCCCATGAACATTTTTATTTTTTTCATCACTTCCCCATCCTTTCTTATCCATATTAAAAAGGTACCCTCTTCTTGTAGGAAAAGAGTACCATATTGCCTTTCCAATGTATTCATCAAAATGTAAACAACTTGTAAATCAGAAGACAACCCTTACCGTTGTCCCCTCTCCTGGCTGGCTTTCAATCTTCAGCTTTCCACCATGGATCTCTGCCACCTTCACACAAAGTGCCAGTCCAAGCCCGGAGCCGCCTTCTTTACGGCTTCGTGATTTGTCCACCATATAAAAGGCATCTGTGATCTTTCCCAGTTCTTCCTCCGGAATTCCTATTCCTGTATCAGACACCTCAAATATCTTTTTTCCAGATGTTTCATATGCCTTTACCAGAATACTTCCGCCGGCATCCGTGGCCTTTAGGGCATTATCGATCAGGTTTACCAGAAGGCTTTCCATCAAGGCAGGATCCATCTTCATGGAAAATGCTTCATATTCCATTTTTAGCTGCACCTTTTTCTTCTCTGCCTGTTCCTTTTCCATATCAATGACATGATTTAAAAGGTCCCCTGCCAGAGTCATTTCCATCTGTATGGTGTGGTTCTGATAAAGTCCCAGCAACTGTAGCATTTTCCCCGAAAGAGCCTCCAGACGTTTCCCCTCACGGTTAATGTGTTCCAGTGCCCGATCTTTCTGTTCGTCTTTTAGCTTTACATGACGCAGGGTATCTGAATAACCAATAATGGATGTTAACGGTGTTCTCATTTCATGGGAAAGTGCTCCCATAAGCAGTTCCTGTTTCTCTGCCACCTCCTGCAGTTTCTCCATCCGTTCCACAGTCCTTTTCATCATCATGTAAATAAAAAGACCGGCAATCAGAAACACTGCCATATAGATACCCGCAAACCAGACCGCTGTCTGCCTCAACTCTGTAAAGAGTTCCGTGACTTCCCGGACAGAGAGGACATCATATCCTTCTGGTTTAGATAAAGCCACTTTTTGAAGAAGGAGGTACTTCTTCCCCAATTTCTGTATCTTGTAAGCATATGGATCATTTTCATTCTTCAAGCCCAGATTTTTAATTCCTACAACTTCATAATCTGTCAGATTTTCAATAGCAGCATTGCTTTTCTTATCGATCAACGCCATGCCAGCTCCACAGCATCGTTGAAACTGAAATCCCATATAGGCTTTCTTTCCGGTCTCTGACATCTGTTCATATTTGCTGTTATCCCAAAATTGTTCCAGTAGCGCCTTCCCATTTTCCAATTGTCTCCCGTATGTCTCAGCGGCATTATTTAAACTTCGTTTTCCTGTGACAAAAACGCTTAGTGCGCCCACCGGGATCAGCGCGCACAATAAAGTTACCAGCATAAGAAGTACTGTCCGTTTCCACAGCTTCATACCTATTCCTCCAGACGATATCCAAGCTTCGGGATTGTCTTGATCTCGTCATAAAGTTCCAGTTTTTTCTAAGCTGTCCGATATGAACATCTACTGTTCTACTTTCTCCCAGATAGTCTTCTCCCCAGACCCGTTTCAACAGTTCTTCCCTTCCAAGCGCAATGTTTTTATTTTGGAGTAGCAGCACAAAGAGGTCGTATTCCATTGGTTTCAAACCTACCGGAATTCCATCCTTTAAAACCTGGTGACTTTGCACATCCACCATAATATTTCGGATCGTCAATATTTTTCTGGCTCTTCCGGTCCTCTCCAACACTTTCTCCATGCGTACCAGAAGTTCCAGCATCTCAAATGGCTTTACCATATAATCTTCTGCACCCAGCCTTAATCCCTTTACCTTGGACGCAACATCATCCTTTGCGGTCAGGTAGATTACCGGAAGATTCCTCCTTTTAAAATCCTCCATCAGTGCAAACCCGTCTTTCCCCGGCAGCATGATATCCACCACTGCCAGATCTGCATCCTCATGCCATAAGAGCAGCCGCTGAGCTTCTTCCCCATCATAAGCTGCTACAGTCCCATACCCTGCTGCCTCCAGGTTCATACACAACAATTCTGAAATTGCACGGTCATCCTCAATCACCAAAATTTTATTTTTCATTCCCGTTGCCACCTCTAACGCTTTTCTATAGTATAGTTTTTTATATCCCAAGTCTACATTGCATTTGTTCTTGCCTTCTCATCATTTATACGTATCAGGGCACGATAATGTGACCAGCTCAATTCAGGGCACAGTGTGTCTCGAATTAGAAAAGTACAATAAAACTGCCTCATCTTACGAAGATTCGATTTATCAAAACCTTTTCCGAACTCTGCGGTCAACTGCTCAGAAAGATATTCCAATAATTTCTTTCCGTATTCTGCGCGATCATTTTCTCCACATGCTTTAAAAATCTGTTCTCCAATTTCCCAATAAGTTGTTACCATAGCAGAATTTACCGCTGTGCTTAAACGATGTTGTGCAGACACAATAGAATTACGAATAGAATGATAAGTCTGTTCTGCATTTTGATTTTTTTGTAAATTATAATCCATGCTCTTTACTCCTCTGAATTTCCAAAATAAAACTTACTGTTCTTCTATTGATTCAATATTTTCAATCCGCATCAGCTTAACTACCTGCTTATCTTTTTTCTCTGTATAACAAATTTTTATCCATTCATCATCTGCGTCTATTATCTTGCAGGATAATTCAGTTTTTCCCGCAAAACTAAAAATGAACTCTGATCTGATAATACATTGTTTTCCTACAAGATCATTAATCAGCTTTGACATATATGCCACTCCTCTCTGCTTTTTCTCCAATCGTTTTACTTTCGTTTCCAAACGCTTTACTTTTCCCGGATACGCCGAATAACAAAGTAGCAGCAATAATGCTGCAATTCCAAACCATTCCATATTATTCTCCTTAGCAAACTTAACGCTAATATGTCTGTTCCTTAAAATATCTTTTGCCATTCAAATCATATCACACTATCAGCCATATTTCCATTTCAATTTACTTAGGCAAGTCACTTCGCTCAGCTACATCTCCTGTTGGCTTGCTTCTGTAACCAGCATCCTCTTAATCTTCTCCTGCAAGGTTTCCTTTGCATCTTCATCAATCGAATAGATCTCATTTATCTCGATTTTTTTCGCTTCCCGGTCAAAACGGTCAAAGACTTCTTTCCATATCTGGACGGAACATACCCACTTTTCTTCCATAAAATTATTGCTGATAATTATAAAAAAACAGAAGACCAATTAAGATCTTCCATTTTATAAACAAACCTCTATATAAAACTATATATCCTGCCCATTTTTAATAAAAACAGACAATCGGCACACTTTCGTCTATCCTATTATAAAGTTCTGCCGCTTTGTCCGCCGGAAGATTAATACATCCATGGGATCCACCACCTTCTCGGAAACGATTTCCTCCAAAATATGGCTGCCATGAAGCATCATGAAACCCAATCCCCCCATTAAAAGGCATCCAGTAAGTTACTGGTCTTTCATATTCATATTTCCCATTTTCCAACATCTTTCCTTTCAGCACAGATGGACTTTTCTTGTAATACAGTTGAAAAATTCCCGGTGGTGTCTGCCGTTCTGCATACTGCATATCTCCTGACACAATATCCGATTCCAAAATGATAGAACCATCCTGATAGTAATATAAATGCTGTGCAGACAGGTCCACTTCAATATACGTGCTGCCTATATCATTCATACCCCGTGCATTTGCCCGCATAGCGTATACCGGTTCCCGGTTTATCTGTACTCCTGCAATCATTTCCTGCATAATGGTTTCTATTTCTTTTTCCTGATCGATCTTCCATCCATAAACGGAACTATACACCTGAACAATACGTCCGCTTGTTGTACAAAATTCCCTCTCTGTATTTACGGTATCATATGTGGCAGCCAACTGTGCCACATATTCTGCCACACACTGTCTCAGTTCATCCTCATTTTTTTGCAGCCGTCCTCTCTCATCAAAAATAAGCCAGTTTCTGATCTCGTCTCCCTCCAATGTTACCGTTTCTTCCCCAAATATATATACGATTTTGGTCCGGATCAGATTTTGGCATTCTTCCAATGAATTTTTAAGATCTGGATCATCTTTCATTACTGCCGCTTTTACATAAACAGTCGGACAGCTATTCAGGTCAATGGTTCTTTTTTTGTCAGTAACCGCTTCTGACAGTGCCTGATAAGCTCCATTGAAATCCAGGGTATTCCCTTCTGTTTCCGGTACGATTTCAAACTTCGAATCTTTATAAGCTACATAAGCATCTTCCGGTGCTGTCTGATTCTCTTTTTTTACACATTCCAGTTTTTCCAGCTGTTCTTTTAACTTCACTTTATCATAGGTCATATTTTCCTTGGCTGTATAATTTTGCTTTTTCCAAAATCCCTGAACCCATTTATATGGTTTTTGTTCATCCAGATATTGGGAAATACTGCCATCCGAAACATAACGATATCCGATCAATTTTCCATTGATACTCTGTGATTTCAGATTTCTTGCCTTTACTTCCAGCAGATAATCCTCTGCTTTTTTTGCAACCGCCTGTTCTGCCTCTTCCGATGTTTTTCCAGAACAGTTAATTCCATTGATCGTTGTTCCCCGAAAAAATCTGTCTGAATAGTAATAAGACATTCCTGCATAGCCAGCCATAGCAAAGAACACTATGATGACAGTGATCATTATCCACATTTTTTGCTTTCCATTATCCTTACCGGTTATCTCTTTTCTTTTTCCCATCCATGCCCCCTGTTTTTAACAATAAACAGCATTCAGACAGATTTTTTAAATCGTCTGATTTTAATATCTCCGATTTAATAAAAAATAACCAAGGCTGCCGGAAAAAACATTTTCTTTTACAAACAGTAAGCTGATTTCTACAAAACATTTTCCCTCTGCTCTTTTACGGATAGAAACACCGCATCATCATTTATCTCACATTTTGCACTTTTGGAGTACTTTCGGACACTTCAAGCACTTTTTCTGAGAAACGTTCAGGAACTCCTGCCAAGCAAAACGGCAACTCTAAGTTGTATTTTTCCAAGAGTTTCCGGTTCCATAAAATGTCCCGCGCAGATCCATCCGCTACCAATTTCCCTTGGTTTAAAACCAATACCCGGTCACAGGTTTCCAGTACCAGATCCAGATCATGGGTTGCAATGATCTTTCCCTTTGCAGGGATCAGTCCCAGCATTGCCTTCATTAGCGTAGACTTCCCTGCACCATTGGCTCCGATCAGACCCACCTGTTCTCCTTTACTGATATGGCAAGTTTGTTATATTCTTTCTCTGCATAATAAAATTCCCCATGGAATCCCCACAATTCCATACTTTCGTATAATGCAACTGCCCGATCCATGCTTCTTAAGAGTAGCTGCCCTAAAAAAATGGGAGGTTTCACTTACCTCCCATTTTCCAAAGAATCCTTTTATTTCAATTTTTATAATGTTTCAAGAAAACGCATGAATGCTTCTCTTCCCTCGGTCGTACATTTGTATACTCCTGCATCTTCCAGAACATGGGTAAATACGATTCCAATCTCTTTCTGAAGAATGCCATGGATGTTTTCTTTTGTGATTTCCGAATATTTCGGAAGGAACTTCTTAACCCACTCTGCATGTTTCTCAATCTGTTCATTTGAAGAAATATCTTTGCCTTCAAGAATATACTCTTCCAAAAGTTCCATCTCACCTTTTAATCTGGCCGGAAGAACTGCAAGCCCCATTACCTCGATCAGTCCGATATTTTCCTTTTTAATATGATGGTACTGTGCATGTGGATGATATACACCAAGTGGATGTTCTTTCGTCGTAATATTATTGCGAAGTGTCAGATCCAGCTCGTATACATCTTCCACTTTACGGGCAATTGGGGTTATGGTATTATGTGGCTCTCCGTCCGTATTGGCAAATACAAAGGCTGCTTCATCTGTATAGCCTCTCC
>OIAD01001004.1_pt1 | contig 10336 bp, 10 predicted proteins | sample 1580601 | NCBI WGS metagenome assembly OIAD01 (sample SAMEA3882554, study PRJEB24775) | human gut metagenome | biome: human-associated habitat; feature: intestine environment; material: feces | place: Netherlands | collected 2009/2010
GATCCCTCCACCCAGGGAGCCGCCGCCCGGCACGATCCAGAGGCACATCCGATGGAGGCCAAACGGCAGCCCGCAGAGTATCCAGAGCCATACATAGTCAAGCTCTCCGTTCTTCACGCAGGCGGATTTGAAGATACAATACAGGATCAGTGCCATGGTCACGGGCAATACGCTTTTGAAGAAAAATGCTTTGATTGCTTCGCTTCTTGTCATCGGTAAAACCTCCTTCCGCAGTTCCATTATACAGGATGCCGGGAGCTGCGCCCAGCGTCTTTCAAAGAAATTTATTCCAGTTCATGCCGCCGCTGTTGTTCCTGTTCCTTTGCAACGGTCAGCAGCGCATCCACATTTTGCTTGACGGTCTCGTATTCCTGGGCTTCGGTTCTTGCGGTTTTGTACTCCGCAAGAAGGCGTTCCTTTTCTGCGCTGAGATTGGCAAGCTCCGTTTTCATGCTTTCCGTTGTCGGCAGCGGCACAGCCCCCAGCCGTTTCAATTCTCTGGCGGCCGCTTCAAAAAGGATGATCTCGCTCTCATGCCCCCGCAGGAACTTTTCTTTATCATTCGATTTACGGTATCTGTCATAAAGAGGCTTTAGCTGACGGTAAGTTCCGGCGTGCTTCATCACAAGGGTAAGTTCGGCACTTCTGCTTTCTATCCGCTTGATCTCTGCATGAGAGGTATCCCTGCGTGCGGATACTGCGGTCAGTTTGCTTTCCAGTTCTCCATAACTGCTTATCCCGTGTTCGGTCAGGAAATTCATGGTCTTGGCGGCCTGTTTCAGATTGTTCAGCTTCGCCCAATGGGTGAAGCCTGCGCTCTGCTGTGCCTTGATGTTGTTCTGGATATCAATGAGCAGGCTGATCTTTCCGTCCTGCTGTTTCGGCTGGCGGGAAGGTCTGGCGCGTCCGGCGATCCGGGCAGCAAGGGCTTCTTCGGTGTAGTCTGCACCCAGGGTTTTCAGACGGGTGAATCGTTCCTGATCCGGCGCTCTGGCGGAGATATACTTGCCGCGCTTGATCTCATAACCTTCTCTCTGCAGGCGGCGAAGCAGTTCTTCTAAATCGGAACAGGCTGGCAGGAGCCGGTCGATGGCCGCTTTCAGCTTTGCCTTATAGCTGGTGCCGTTCTGCGTGGCCTGATGTTCAATATAGCTCTTGCCCTTGTCCTGTCCGGGGATTATGACGGACAGACCGTGTTCTTTGCAAAGCCGGTCCGAAGTGCGGCGGATATAGTGATAACTCCGCTTGTTGGAATGATAGTGCTTGTGATCCGCAAAGCTGACCGCATTGAAAATCAGGTGGTTATGAACATGATCTTTGTCTATGTGGGTGGTAAGGACAAACTCATACTTGCCGCCCAGGATTTCTTTTGCAAGCTCCATGCCGATCTCATGGGCCTGTTCCGGCGTGACCTCCCCAGGCTGAAAGGCTTGGATCAGGTGGCGGCCCAGGTTCGTTCCCTTGTCGATGGCATGGCGGCGGGTCCAGGCAAATTCGATATCCGCAGTTTCGGCGGCGCAGCCATAGGAGGATACAAGCAGCTTTCCGTCCGTCTTTTCCGGGTTGCAGATATAGTCAATGGCTGCTTTCAGCGTTGACTTGATAGGATGTGTCTTTGTAACTGCCATATCTCGTCCAGCCTTTCCCGTATCTCGTCCATGTCGGCCTGATACGCAGGACCTCCGGCGTTGATCCGCTTGGCGATCTGGTTGATGTTCCGCCCGATGGCGGAAAGCTCTTTGGTAAATGCCTTGATATCTGCGGTGTCCGTATAGATGATATACCCGTCAATCGCCATCTTACGGAGGTAGGCGCCATATCTGCGTGTGGGTAACTGGCTCATTTTTTCGTCTATGAGCCGTTTTTCATCCTCCGTAACATAGAATTTCATTTGGATATTCCGCTTTCGGTTTGCCATGCGCCGCCTCCGTTCTTCATAAGGGTTTGGGACTATCCCAACAAGCAATTTTGAATTTTCGGGTAAGGGACCTGAAAATCTCAAAATTCGCAAGCGGGTACTCGCTTGCTGTGCTTGCTATCGTTACCCTACCTTCTATTTCTCCCTCTACTAATACTACAATTTGAAGCGGTGATTTTGGCTGTTTCCATTTCAAATTATGCAAGAACCGCCTCTGTTCAATGTGGGATAGTTCTATGTTCACGCTCACACGCAGACAATCATTCCCCGCAAAGATAGCAAGAGTAAAGTAATTGTCTATTTGGAGCGAAAATGCCTTTTTGGAGAAGAAACATACCGACATATCTGCTATACTGAAATGCGGTTAGTTGGTGCTAACACAAAAGCAAACAGGAGGACCAAATAATGAATAAACTACAAGGAAAAGACCTTATCAATGTTGGAATCTTCACTGCGATCTATTTTGTGGTGATGATGGCGATTGCCATGCTGGGATTTATCCCTATTTTTCTTCCGCTTCTGATCGTGCTGGTTCCGCTGATTGGCGGAATCGTAATGATGCTGTATTATTCTAAAGTCCAGAAGTTTGGAATGGTATCGCTGACAGGACTGATCTGCGGTATTTTAATGTTGCTGACCGGCATGGGGTATTGGAGCATTATTACCGGTGCCGTGTTCGGTGTCCTGGCTGATCTTGTTTTGAAATCCGGCGATTATAAGAGTGCAAAAAAAGGAATCATATCGCATGGTGTTTTTTCTATGTGGATCATCGGAAACTACATCCCCATTGTTGCAACACGGGACAGCTACTATCAGCAGCTAATCAGCGGTTATGGACAAGAGTATGCAGATTCCATTATGAGCTATATCTCGGCATATACGCTCCCCATTCTTTTGATTGCCGGGTTCGTTTGCGGCGTGATCGGCGGTGTGATCGGTCAGAAAATTTTCAAAAAGCACTTTAAGCGTGCGGGTATTGCATAATGCGCCGTGAATTGTTAGCAAGCAAAAAAAAGGAAACCGGCCTGTCGTTAGACCCTCGGACAAAGTTGGCATTGCTTGTTACGATTGCCCTCTTTGTCTTGAGCGGCGGAGGTGGGGCTGCTTCTAAACAGTTTGCTCCTATTTTGGCTGCTGTTCCATTGATCCTGCTGCTCACGGAAAAATCGTGGAAGGGATCGGTTATCTATTTTGTTTTATATGGCGGCAGCTATATATTGCAACTATGGGCGCTCCCCCACCTGTCCGGCCTTCCTAACTTTCTTGTTGTTGCAATCTGCGGTTTCTTTATGCGGTTTGTGCCGGGGATTATGATGGGATACATCACGGTCAGGACGACGACGGTCAGCGAGTTTGTTGCCTCCATGAAGAAGCTGCATTTACCGGAGCAGATCATCATTCCTATGTCCGTGATATTCCGATTTTTCCCTACTGTTGTAGAAGAATATAATGCCATAGGGGACGCTATGAAAATGAGAGGAATCCGTTTTGGCGGGGGCAAAGCCAGTGCAATGCTGGAATACAGGCTTGTCCCTGTCATCATGTGTTCCGTCAAGATCGGGGAAGAATTAAATGCGGCAGCCCTGACAAGAGGATTGGGCGGTCCGGTCAAGAGGACAAACATCTGCGAGATCGGCTTTCATGTGCAGGATGTTTTTTTCCTGCTGCTATGTGTGGTGGCTTTTGCAATTCCTATTGTCACGATGATTACAGGGAGGTAGGCCTATGATCGAATGTAAAAAAGTTTCTTTTTCCTACCCTCCAAATGAAACTGACATTGGGGACAGGGAAGGACACGGAACATTAAGAAATATTGACCTGTCTATTAACGACGGGGATTTTGTACTGCTCTGCGGAACATCGGGCTGCGGTAAAACCACACTGACACGGCTGTTTAACGGACTGATTCCTCATTATTACGATGGAAAGCTGGAAGGCACTGTCATGCTTGATGGAGAAGATATGAGAGGGCTTTCCCTGTTTGACATATCAAAAAAAGTGGGTTCTGTTTTTCAGAATCCACGTTCTCAATTTTTTAATGTGGATACGACCAGCGAAATTGCCTTTGGATGTGAAAACCATGGATTGGAAGAAGCAGAAATCCGAAAGCGGGTAAAGCTGGTCTCAGAGCAGTTGAACCTTACAAATCTGCTTGACAGAAGTGTTTTCTCCCTTTCCGGTGGGGAAAAGCAAAAAATCGCCTGTGGATCTGCCGCCGCTGTGGAACCGGATGTATTTGTTTTGGACGAGCCATCTTCCAACCTTGACGCCTATTCCATCGCTGATTTTCGGAAACTGTTAAAAATATTGAAGTCACAGGGCAAAACAATTATTATTGCGGAGCACCGGCTCTACTATCTTTATGATCTGGCAGACAGGATCATATATTTAAGCGACGGGGAAATACAAGGGGATTATACTTTGCCGGAATTTCAGTTGATTCCGGCGGCGGAAAAAGCTAAAATGGGATTACGGCCTCTTGGCCTGGGTGAGTTTGCAGACATTGAGCCTGCCAGTCTACATTCAGGGCAGGGGATATGGAAACTGAACCACTTCCATTTCGCATACAAGAAACAGCCGGAAACGCTTTCTCTGGAAAATATAGAGCTTCCTGCCGGAAATGTAACGGCGGTCATCGGGCACAATGGAGCCGGAAAAACGACACTATCTCGTTGCTTATGCGGATTGGAAAAAAGATGTAAAGGTATCCTCGAAAAAGATGGTACTTCCTATTCAAGCAAACAGCGGTTGAAGCTATGCTATATGGTCATGCAGGATGTAAATCATCAGCTTTTTACGGAGAGCGTTTTAGAGGAAGTCCTGTTAAGTATGCCGGGGAAAGATTCCGATGAATCGCCTGAAAATGTGGCAAAGGCAGAGGCTATCTTGACAGAAATGGATTTGCTTCCGTACAAAGCCTGCCATCCCATGGGGCTTTCGGGAGGGCAAAAACAACGTGTGGCGATTGCTTCTGCGATTGCCTCTGAACGTCCGGTTATACTATTTGACGAACCTACCAGCGGCCTTGATCTCTTTCATATGAGGCAGGTGGCCGATTCGGTCAAAGGACTTGCCGATTCAGGAAAAACCATTGTGATTGTGACCCATGATCCTGAATTTATACTCAGGTGCTGCAATTATGTGATCCATCTGGAAAACGGCAGATTGGAGGAAAGCTATTTCCTCCAGGATACGGAAGGACGGGAACGGTTATTTAATTTCTTTATGATGGAAGGAGGCGGCGGAAATCAAACTGTTTGATGGTAAAATAAACTGCGGCTCAAATGTTAAAAATGTCATTGAAACTGAGGATTGCGTTGTCCTGCAGCTTTTTGACGAGAGCGGCGAGGGAACCATGACAGCCCACAAAATTTTTGATGGCGCTTTTGTGATGTATAGCGATATGCACCTGAAAGAATGTACCTCCTACTTTCAGAGTAGTACGGACAGTTCGCTTCTCTATATAGACCATTGCAGGGAGGGACGGATCGAAAGCGAGATTGACAATCATGCGTATAGCTATTTGCAAGAGAATGAGATGCGTGTGGATGACCGGCGTTCCCATTCGGGACGGTTCTGCTTTCCACTCTGCCACTATCATGGGATGACCCTGGGATTTGATCTGGACATTGCTGTGCCGGCGCTGAAAGACTTTTTTGGCGGATTTTCTGTTGATTTGTACGAGCTTCAAAAAAAGTATTGCAATGACAAGAAACCGTTTGTGATTCATAATGAGCCAGGAATTGAACATATTTTTTCAGAGCTTTACTTTGTCCCGCAGCAGATCAAAAGTGACTACTATAAAGTAAAAGCCCTGGAGCTGCTTTTATATCTGGACGCTTTGCAGTTTTCTGATTCCAAAGAAGATCGCCCTTATTTCTATAAAGGTCAGGTAGAAAAAATCAAAGCGATCCATGATCTTATTACGGCAAATTTGCAGGAGCATTACACGATGGATGAATTAGCTGAACGATTCCAGATTTCGTTGACGGGGATGAAAACCTGCTTTAAGGAAATATACGGAGATTCCATGTATTCCTATCTTCGCCGTTATCGGATGAACGTTGCTGCCACAATGCTCCGGCAGGATTCCAAAAAAGGGATTGCGGAAATTGCCGGAGCTGTGGGATATGAAAGCCCCAGTAAATTTGCAACAGCTTTCCGGCAGGTGATAGGGCAGACGCCGATGGAATATCGAAAATCTTTTTTCTAAACGGTGCATAAATGCCGTTTTGGAGAGGAAAGAAGAATTGAATACTGCTACAATAAGGATGGTTAGCAAAGACTACCCATCCTTTTTTCTTTGCTGACTAAAAAGAAGGAAGGTGATTGTAATGAAGCAGCAAAAAGATAATTGGGTGAAAATTCTGTTTTCCTTCGCCGCACCATGCAAGGGGAAAATGGCTCTTTCGGTATTCTGCGCCATTCTGAGCGTTGCAGGAGGGTTTATTCCTTTTTGGGCTGTATATGAAATCCTGCTGGCATTTATCAATCAGAATGTGACCCTGAATGGCATTCTGATTTGGTGTCTGGTTGGAGCAGCGGGCTACCTGCTGCGGGTTGCCTGCCATGGAATCTCTACGATCCTGGCGCATATTTCAGCCTATACCATTTTGGAAGGAATCCGGCTTAAAATTGCGGACCGGCTGATGAAAGCGCCTCTCGGCGAAGTGATGGGGCGGCGAATCGGCTATCTGAAAAATATCATCATGGATAAGGTGGAGGATTTAGAGCCGCCTTTGGCACACATGATCCCGGAATTGACTTCTAACCTCCTACTCCCTGTTGCAATTTTTACCTGGATGATGGTCATTGACTGGCGCATGGGATTGGCGGTTCTGATTGCTCCGGTGCTGGCCATGATTCCTATGTTTTTCCTTATGAGGAACTATAACAGCCAGTACGCCGCTTATATGGAGGCAAATAACCACGTCAACAGTATTATTATCGAGTATGTGGAAGGTATCGAGGTTGTAAAGGCCTTTAACCAAAGCACAAGCTCCTATGAAAAATTTGTTAATGCTGTCCAGTCGTTCAAAGAGTTTACCTTGGCATGGTTTAAGAGTACATGGAAATCGATGAACCTTATGATGGCGATTATGCCCACAACGCTCCTGGGGGTTCTTCCTGTCGGCCTTTTGCTGGTGCAGAATGGAAGTATCTCCCCTGCGGAGCTTGCAATGGGGATTATCCTTTCCCTCAGCATTGTTGGACCGTTGATGAAAGCAACCACTTTCATTAACGAAGCAAAGTCTATGGAATATGCAGTAGAGGCGGCAAATGAACTTTTGAACCTGCCTGTACTGCCGGATTCAGGGAAAATCGTATCTATTCCTCACAATGATATTGCGTTGAAGCATGTAACCTTTTCCTATGACGGTTCCGAGCAAAATGAAGTGTTGCATGATGTGAACCTGGAATTGCCAGAGGGAAGTTTTACGGCACTTGTAGGACCGTCTGGCGGCGGTAAATCAACGATTGCCCGTCTGATTGCAAGGTTTTGGGACGTGACAGGCGGCAGCATTACCATTGGAGGGAAAAATGTCAAAGAGTTGTCTATACGTCAGCTTTCCGAACTGGTCAGTTTTGTGACGCAGGATAACTTCCTGTTTAATTGCTCCCTGAAAGAAAACATCCGTCTTGGAAATCCAAACGCCACAGATGAAGAAGTATATGCGGCGGCGAAAGCGGCCTGCTGTGATGAATTTATTGTGCGTTTGGACAAAGGATATGATACCCCTGCCGGTGATGCCGGAAAGAGGCTGTCCGGCGGCGAAAAACAGCGAATTGCGATTGCGAGGGCGATCCTAAAAAATGCCCCGATTGTTATTTTGGATGAAGCGACAGCATTTACTGACCCGCAGAACGAAGATAAAATTCAGAAATCTATCATGGCGTTATCAAAGGGTAAAACTCTTCTTGTGATCGCCCACCGCCTTTCCACCATTCAGAACGCAGATCAGATTGTCGTGTTGAAAAAAGGCCGGATTGTGGATTGCGGAAAGCAGGAAGAATTGTTGAAGCGGTGTCCGCTTTATGCGGATATGTGGAAAGCCCACATCGGGGCGAAGAATTGGTCTGTGAGTGAAAAGAAGGAGGTGGCCGCTCATGTTTAAGTCTATGAAACGGATCATTAAATGGGCGGGGAAATATAAGGGACGCCTCTATCTTGGCTCTGTTTTTTCCTTTTTCAGCAGCCTGTCTACGGCGATCCCTACAATGGCTGCCGCTTATGCCCTTGATAAAGCAATCGCAGCTTATTGGGCAGGCAACACAATAGAATCCTCCCTGATCTGGCAGACGCTTTGGATTATTGTTGGCTCGATTGCGCTTAACTTTCTACTCTCTTATTTGCGGGCGGTGTTGCAGGAAAGCATTGGCTATGAAGTAGCCGCAGGGCAGCGAATCCATTTAGGCGATGTGCTGAAAAGGGTTCCTCTGGGATATTTTTCTAAAAACAGCGTGGGCGATATTCTGACAGGTGTTACCACGGAGCTATCCACACTTGAATTGCAGGGAATGAAGATGGTTGACATCATCATCAACGGATATGCAAAGTTTATTGCAATTCTTCTGTGTTTACTTTTCCTGAGTCCAGCCGCAGCAGTGATTTCTGTTGTCGGCGTTGCCTTTTCCTCATTGGCCTTACATGGTATCAGCAGGCATAGTGAAAAGACCGCTGCTATCACGCACCAGGCCATGGAGGATATGTCTGGCTCTGCGATTGAATATATCCGCGGGCTGTCCATCGTTAAATCGTTCGGACAGGAAGGGGCTTCTATCGAAAGTTTCCGCAAGGCAAATACGGATTTGAAAAATATTCATATCAAAGTAGAAAAAGGCTATACGCCATTTAACTGCTTGCATCTGTTCTCCTTAAAACTGGCATCTATGGGGATTGTGTTTATCTGTGCATGGCAGACACTTAACGGGCAAATGAGTCTTGCTTATTTCCTGATGTTTGTTCTGTTTTCTTTCGTAATCTTTGGAAGTGTGGAAAACATTAACGACGCGGCTCACATGCTGGGTCTTATAGATTCCGCTATGAATAAGCTGGAAGCTCTGGAAAATGCAGAATATATCGACCAAGACGGAAAAGATATTACACCGACCTCGTATGACATTACTTTTCAGGATGTATCCTTTGGTTACGATAAACGGACTGTATTGCATGATGTGAATTTCACGATTCCGCAGAATACCACAACAGCGATTGTAGGTCCCTCCGGGAGCGGCAAGTCTACCCTGTGTAGCCTGATTGCACGCTTTTATGATGTTGACGCCGGAAAAATCACTTTAGGAGAAACAGATATTCGAGAATTTACCTGTGACAGCTTACTAAAAAATATCAGTATGGTGTTCCAGAATGTATATCTGTTCCGGGATACAATCCGTAACAATATCAAATTCGGCAGCCCGGACGCTTCGGAGGAACAGATGATTGCCGCTGCAAAAGAAGCGCGCTGCCATGACTTTATTATGGCCTTGCCAGATGGATATGATACCGTCATTGGGGAGGGCGGTTCTTCTCTTTCCGGCGGTGAAAAGCAGCGGATTTCGATTGCCAGAGCCATGCTGAAAGATGCGCCGATTGTCATTTTGGACGAGGCCACGGCCAGCATTGACCCAGAGAATGAGCATTTGATTCAAGAGGCTATTTCCGCACTGACACATGGTAAAACAATCATAACGATTGCCCATAGACTGGCGACGATTGAAAATGCGGATCAAATTCTTGTCATTGATGGTGGAACCGTCGTGCAGAAAGGAACCCATAAGGAATTGCTGGCTCAAAGGGGAACCTATCAGGAATTTATTAAGATTCGGGAACAGGCTGAGGGCTGGAGGATTCAACAATAAGCATAAAGGAGGAACTGATGAAGATTCATGCGTCTGGGGAGGATTATCTGGAGGCTATCCTTGTTCTACAAAAGAAAATGGGCATGGTCCGCTCCATTGACCTTGCCCGGCACATGGGCTTTAGCAAACCGAGTATCAGCCATGCGGTAGGCGTTTTGAAAAATGGAGGTTTTCTGACCGTGGATGATGATGGGTTCCTTCATCTGACCGTCATAGGTCGGGAGATTGCCGAGAAAATCTATGAACGCCATTTGTTTTTTATGGAGCAGTTTATCGCTGCTGGCGTCGATCAGGAAACAGCGGAACAAGACGCCTGCCGGATTGAACACGCCATCAGTGATACATCTTTCCGAAAGCTGAAGGAGAAAGTACAAGGAACCGATTAGCGCACATCGGCTCCGCTCTGCATAATAAGTTATCTGCCCCGTCCGGGGAAAGAAAAAAACCGTTGACTGGGGCAGATAATTTCGTGCGCTATTTTAAGGTTTGAACTCAATCGGCGGTTTTGAAGGACAATTTCAGAGCCGCCGTTTCTTTGCGTTTACACAAACTAATGAC
>OIAD01001007.1_pt1 | contig 10300 bp, 9 predicted proteins | sample 1580601 | NCBI WGS metagenome assembly OIAD01 (sample SAMEA3882554, study PRJEB24775) | human gut metagenome | biome: human-associated habitat; feature: intestine environment; material: feces | place: Netherlands | collected 2009/2010
TCTTCCGATCTAAGTGCTTCCACCTAAAAAGGAATGGGAGACAATTCCCATTCCTTTTTGGCACTTTCCTGATGCTTAATTCAAGGCCATGCTAACGTAGTTTAAAATAAAGAGAACATCTAGGATCCAAATCATGCTGTGCACTTCTTTGGCTTCTCCTTTAACCACTTTCACTAAGCTATAGGTGATAAATCCAGCAGCGATCCCTTGAGTAATTGAGTAGCTGAAGCCCATAAAGATAGAAGTGAAGAAGGCAGGAATAGCTTCAGACAAGTCTTCCCAATCGACACTCTTAAGGTTAGAGAGCATCATAACACCTACAATAATAAGGATAGGCGCTGTGGCAGCATTAGGAACGATTGATACCACTGGACTAAAGAAACTAGAGATGGCAAAGAGTACAGCAACCACAAGAGCTGTCAAACCAGTACGTCCACCAGCACCAATACCTGCTGCAGATTCAACGTAAGTTGTAACATTTGAAGTCCCTGCAATGGCACCAATACTTGTACCGACAAGGTCAGAGTAAAGAGCACGGTCAAGAGCTTTTGATTCGTTGTTATCACCTGTTGAAGCAATGATACCAACCTTCTCACCAGTACCAATCAAGGTACCGATAGTATCGAAGATATCAGTCAATGAAAAGGCAAGAATAGCCATAAAGACACCAGGCAAACGAGAAACATCTGAAAAGAGCAATCCCAATCCCTTAGATCCAAGCGCTGCACCAAAGACCTTACCAAGATCTTTAATAGATGATGTCAAGCTAGCTGCGTGCCAGTCAATGTTTCCAAGATCAACGACACCAGCAAAAATAGCAATGATAGTCGTTACAAGGATTGAAAGGAGAACACCTCCACGAATACCTTTAACAATAAAGAAAATCGCAATCGCAAGACCAATCAAACCTACAATTACAGTTGGGTTATTGAAGGCAACCAAACCTGGTGTAGCTGACGATGAAGCCGTAATTGAAGCCTTGGCCATATCAGCACCTTTACCTGCTACAGTATAGGTATGTGGATTAATTGAGAATTTCAAGAAACCAGCATTTTTAATCCCAACATAGGCAAGGAAAACACCGATACCTGCTGAAATAGCAGATTTAAGAGCTGTTGGGATAGACTCAATAATCATCTTACGTACTTTCGTTACCGTGATGATTAATGAAATAACACCGCATAGAAAGACCATTGCTAAGGCCTCTTGCCAAGTGTAACCCAAAGAAAAAACCACTGTGTAGGTGAAGAAGGCATTAAGCCCCATACCAGGCGCTTGGGCGTATGGTAGGTTAGCATAAAATGCCATCATCAACGTCCCTGCAACCGCACCAATAATTGTTGCTAAGAAAACACCTTGTGCAGGCATTCCTGTTTGGGCCAACATCGCTGGGTTAACAAAGAGGATGTAAGACATGGCAAAGAAAGTTGTCAATCCGGCAGTCACTTCTGTGCGGACGTCAGTACCATGTTCTTTCAATTTGAAAATCTTTTCCATGAAAGTTTAGACTCCTTAGTAAAAAATATTGTCAAAATCCGAATAATTTCGGAACATTCTCACGTAGAATGCAACATTACTATTCTACATAAAATTATTTGACTGTGCAAGGTTTATTTCCTGAGACTTTTCTTATGAAAACCCGAACGTTCTTAGAAAACTCTTTCTCAATCACCAATAAAGGATGGATTTTTGCTATAATAGGAACATGACAAAAAAATTGATTGTACTAGATCTTGATGGAACGCTCTTGCGCCCAGATGGAACTATTTCAGAATTCACACAAAAAACGATTAAAGATGTACAAAATAAAGGACACCAAGTTGTTATTGCTACAGGTCGTCCTTATCGTATGGCTATTGACCATTACAAAACACTAGGGTTAGAAACACCACTCATCACTTTTAATGGCTCCTTGACCAATCTTCCAGACCAAAACTGGGCCTATGAGCATTCGGTTAAATTAGATAAAAAATATCTGATTAACCTCTTACAACGACATGATGAGTTAGAGATGGATTTTCTGGCTAGTGAATACCGAAAACACTTCTATATCTCTATGAATCACCCAGAGCGTATTCAACCACAACTCTTTGGTGTTGATAAAATCATTGAGGCTATGCGTTTGGAACCAGCAAAAATTACACGCAACCCAAATGCTCTTCTTATGCAAACTCGTCACGAAGATAAGTACCAGCTAGCCGATGATATCAAGAAAGACTTCAAGGAAGAAATTGAAGTTGATTCTTGGGGTGGCCCACTTAATATTTTAGAGTTTTCACCTAAAGGTATTAACAAGGCTTATGCCCTAAACTACTTACTTAAGGTTATGCGCAAATCAACGGATGATTTGATTGCCTTTGGGGACGAACACAATGATACAGAGATGTTGGAACTTGCCAAGACTGGTTATGCCATGAAGAATGCTAGCTCTGTCCTTCTCCCCCATGCTAACGAACAAATTGAATGGACTAATGAGGAAGACGGCGTTGCTCGCAAACTTCAGGAACTACTTTTATAAACAAGAAAAGACACCGAAAATTTCTTCGGTGTCTTTTCTTCTGATTAAGGTAAAATAGCCACTGCACGCACTGGGGAACCTGTCGCCTTGTCCCAGTGTGGAAATGCAATTGAAATCAAAGCACCAACAGCTGGAACTTGATCCAATTGATTCAAGACTTCTACCTGATAAATGTCTTGTTCCAAGAGGTAGTATTCGTTAACCAAACCATGTTCTGCTGCTGGAATACCGGCATCTGTGTCAAAAGTCTCATGCCCCACTGCCTTGACATGACGCTCATGGATTAAGAATTCCAAAGCTTCGTGGCTCCAACCAGGACTTTGCTGAACACCATTCTCATCAAGGTTGCGCATAGCATCTTGATCTGGCCAACGCTTCGACCAATCACTACGAAAAGCAACAAAGGCTCCTTCTGTAATTTTTCCATGCTCTGCTTCAAAGTCTAAGATATCTTGTTTGCTCAAGATAAAGTTTGGATTCTCAGAGACTTCTTTAGACTTGTCGATAACATAAAGTGGCAAAAGGAGATCCTTGAGGGCAATCTCATCTAGCCAGCGACCTCCTTCGACAAAGTGAATAGGTGCATCAATATGAGTTCCGTATTGACCAACCACTGTAAATTTTTGAACATGGAAACCATCTTTTAAGGTAAAAAGGTCTTCTTGTTTCAAAGCAGGGAGGGCTGGAAAATGTGGACTTTCCGCATTAATTTTGTGGGTCAAGTCGACCCATTTTTTGGATTGCAATTCATTATAAATACTTAGTAAATCTGACATAAGGAGGTCCTCTTTTCTTATAGATTTAACCTTAAATAGTTAATTTAAGCAATTATAGCAGTTGTAACTAAGCATTACAAGCATTTATCTGATTTCCCCTTAATCCCATTTTCTCTATTTAGATATAGCTTTAAGCTATATCTAAATTCTTTTATCTGAAAAGAAAGTATATTTGCAAGAATTTGATGTTTTTTTCAATTTTATGATACTTTTGTTACGAAACTATTGACAAACCAATGATAACGCTTTATAATTAGATTGTTCTAATTTTCGAGGGGCTAAAAAATATTGTTGTCATTTTCATGTCATGAATGATAATATCAATAATCATTTTTCTATTCCTAAGAAGCAATATATAAAAGGAGGAGAACACGAATGGGTATCGGTATTATTATTGCCAGCCATGGTAAGTTCGCTGAAGGAATCCACCAATCAGGCTCTATGATTTTTGGGGACCAAGAGAAAGTTCAAGTTGTGACTTTCATGCCAAGTGAAGGTCCTGATGATTTGTACGCTCACTTCAACAACGCCATTGCACAATTCGATGTTGATGATGAAATTCTTGTTTTGGCTGACCTTTGGAGTGGTTCACCATTTAACCAAGCTAGTCGAATCGCTAGGGAAAACCCAGATCGCAAGATTGCTATCATCACAGGACTTAACTTGCCAATGCTAATCCAAGCATACACTGAACGTATGATGGATGCTAACGCTACTATAGAGCAAGTTGCTGCTAATATCATCAAGGAAGCTAAGGGTGGTATCAAGGCACTTCCAGAGGCGCTAAATCCAGCTGAGGAAACAACTGCAGCTCCTGTAGAAGCTGCAGCACCTCAAGGAGCTATCCCTGAAGGAACAGTCATCGGAGATGGTAAACTCAAGATTAACTTGGCACGTTTGGACACACGTCTCTTGCATGGTCAAGTAGTAACTAACTGGGTACCTTATTCTAAAGCAGACCGTGTTATTGTTGCTTCGGATGACGTTGCCAAAGATGAGCTTCGTAAGGAATTGATCAAACAGGCTGCACCAAACGGTATTAAAGTAAACGTTGTTCCGATTCAAAAATTAATTGATGCTTCTAAAGACCCACGTTTTGGAAATACACATGCGCTTGTCTTGTTCGAAACTGTTCAAGACGCACTTCGTGCTATCGAAGGTGGCGTGCCAATAAAAGAACTTAACGTTGGTTCTATGGCTCACTCAACTGGTAAAACAATGGTTAACAACGTTTTGTCTATGGATAAAGATGATGTTGCTTGTTTTGAAAAATTACGTGACCTTGGCGTTGAATTTGACGTCCGTAAGGTTCCAAACGATTCTAAGAAAGACTTGTTTGAGCTTATCAAGAAAGCTAACGTTCAATAATCTTCATTCGGATAAATTAGTTGATAAATTCAACTAACGACAACTCAATAGAAAAGGAATTATAACCATGTCAGATATGTCAATTATTTCTGCGATTTTGGTCGTAGCTGTTGCCTTCCTTGCTGGTCTTGAAAGTATCCTTGACCAATTCCAATTCCACCAACCACTTGTTGCATGTACCCTCATCGGTGCTGCCACAGGTAACCTCACTGCAGGTATCATGCTTGGTGGTTCTCTTCAAATGATTACCCTTGCTTGGGCAAACATCGGTGCTGCCGTAGCTCCTGACGTTGCCCTTGCATCTGTTGCCGCTGCCATCATTTTGGTTAAAGGTGGTAAATTTACAGCTGAAGGTATCGGTGTTGCGATTGCAATAGCTATCCTGCTTGCAGTTGCAGGTCTCTTCCTAACTATGCCTGTTCGTACAGCATCTATTGCCTTTGTTCATGCTGCAGATAAAGCTGCAGAACACGGAAACATCGCTGGTGTTGAACGTGCATACTACCTCTCTCTCCTTCTTCAAGGTTTGCGTATTGCTGTGCCAGCAGCCCTTCTTCTTGCCATCCCGGCCCAATCTGTTCAACATGCCCTTGGCTTGATGCCTGACTGGCTCACCCATGGTTTGGTTGTCGGTGGTGGTATGGTCGTAGCCGTTGGTTACGCCATGATTATCAATATGATGGCTACTCGTGAAGTTTGGCCATTCTTCGCCATCGGTTTTGCTTTTGCTGCTATTAGCCAATTGACACTTATCGCTCTTAGTACCATTGGTGTTGCCATCGCCTTCATCTACCTCAACCTTTCTAAACAAGGTGGCGGAAATGGTGGCGGAAATGGTGGCGGAACTTCATCTGGTTCAGGCGACCCAATCGGCGATATCTTGGAAGACTACTAGGAAGGGGTGCTCTCATGGCTGAAAAAATTCAATTATCTCAAGCGGATCGTAAAAAGGTTTGGTGGCGCTCACAATTCTTGCAAGGTGCATGGAACTATGAACGTATGCAAAATGGTGGTGTGGCTTACACCCTTATTCCTGCAATCAAAAAACTTTATCAAACTAAAGAAGACCGTGCTGCTGCGCTTAAGCGTCACTTGGAATTCTTTAATACACAACCTTTCATGGCCAACCCAATCTTTGGGGTTACCCTTGCCTTGGAAGAAGAACGTGCCAACGGTGCTGAGATTGATGATGCCGCTATCTCAGGGGTTAAGGTCGGTATGATGGGACCTCTTGCCGGTATCGGTGACCCTGTTTTCTGGTTCACAGTTCGTCCTATCCTTGGTGCCCTTGGTGCATCATTGGCACAAGCTGGTAACATTGCTGGTCCACTTATCTTCTTCATCGGTTGGAACCTTATCCGTATGGCCTTCTTGTGGTACACTCAAGAACTTGGTTACAAAGCAGGTTCAGAAATCACTAAAGACATGTCTGGTGGTATCTTGAAAGATATTACTAAAGGGGCATCAATACTTGGTATGTTCATCTTGGCCGTCCTCGTTGAACGTTGGGTATCTGTCGTCTTCACTGTAAAGCTTCCAGGTAAAGTTTTGCCTAAAGGTGCTTATATTGAATGGCCAAAAGGATATGTTACTGGTGACCAACTAAAAACTATCCTTGGTCAAGTCAACGATAAGCTTAGCTTTGATAAGATTCAAGTCGATACCCTACAAAAACAATTGGATTCATTAATTCCAGGTTTGACGGGACTTCTCCTTACTTTTGCATGTATGTGGTTGCTTAAGAAGAAAGTTTCACCAATCACAATCATCATCGGACTCTTTGTAGTTGGTATTGTTGCAAGCTTCTTCGGAATCATGTAAAAAGAGCAAGAGTTTAGCAAAGCTGAACTCTTTTCTTATGCTATAATAAAAATACTACAGTCAAAAAGAAAGATAGATATGGCACAATCATTAAACAAAACAGTTGAATTACATACAACGGGTGTTTCCTACATGGCTATCGGAGGAAAGATCGGTAAATTTCTAATCGGAGATATGGCTCTTGAATTCTACCCAGATGTCAATGTCGAGCAATATATTCAAATCCCTTGGACCAGCATCACTCAAATTGGTGCAAATGTATCAGGAAAGAGGGTTAGTCGTCACTTTGAGATTCTAACAGACAAGAGCAAATTCCTTTTTGCCTCAAAAGATTCTGGGAAGATTCTAAAGATTGCTAGGGAACATCTTGGCAATGAAAAAGTTGTTAAATTACCTACTCTCATCCAAACCATAGGTGCTCGTATCAAAGGTTTATTTGCCAAAAAATCATAATTTTTGTATAATGTAAAGGACGGATAAGTAATAGCTAGACCTTTCCAGAAAGCCTGCGGTTGCTGTGAGCAGGTAGGGTTGACCTACGAAATTCTACCGTTTCTAATAATTAAATACATAAACAAGTGCACTCCTGTGAAGTTGGATGGAACCGTGGCCCATGTCACTCCAACACTTTTGCTGGGTGTTTTATTTTTTGGAGGAACTTATGTTAGATGTAAAACGTATTCGTAACGACTTTGATGCCCTTTCCGAAAAATTGGCTACACGTGGTGTCGTTGCTGAGACTTTAAATGAACTAAAAGAGCTTGATGTTAAACGCCGTGAGCTTCTTATCAAATCTGAAGAACTCAAAGCTCAACGTAATATCGCTTCAGATGATATTGCTCAAGCTAAGCGTAACAAAGAAGATGCTTCAGAACAAATTGCAGCCATGCAAAAAGTTTCTGCAGAGATTAAGGAAATTGATGCCGAACTTGCTGCTATCGATGAAAAGCTTAACACTATCATTGTGACACTTCCAAACACACCAAATGATTCTGTTCCAGTAGGTGCTGACGAAGATGAAAACGTAGAAGTTCGTCGTTGGGGAACACCTCGTGACTTTGATTTTGAAGTTAAAGCTCACTGGGATTTAGGGGAAGATCTTGGTATTCTTGACTGGGAACGTGGTGCAAAAGTTACAGGTTCTCGTTTCCTTTTCTACAAAGGTCTCGGAGCAAGATTGGAACGTGCAATCTACAACTTCATGTTGGATGAGCACGCTAAAGAAGGTTACACTGAAATGATCACACCTTACATGGTTAACCACGACTCAATGTTCGGTACTGGTCAATATCCAAAATTCAAAGAAGACACTTTCGAACTTGATGGTACTGACTACGTCCTTATCCCAACAGCCGAAGTTCCTTTGACCAACTACTACCGAGGTGAGATTCTTGACGGTAAAGAATTGCCAATCTACTTCACAGCCTTGAGCCCTTCATTCCGTTCAGAAGCTGGTTCAGCAGGTCGTGACACACGTGGTTTGATTCGTCTTCACCAATTCCACAAGGTTGAAATGGTCAAATTCTCAAAACCTGAAGACTCTTATGATGAATTGGAAAAAATGGTAGTTAATGCTGAAAACATCCTTCAAAAACTTAACTTGCCATACCGTGTCATCACTTTGTGTACTGGCGACATGGGATTCTCAGCTGCGAAAACTTACGACTTGGAAGTTTGGATTCCAGCACAAAACACTTACCGCGAAATTTCTTCATGTTCAAACACAGAAGATTTCCAAGCTCGTCGTGCACAAATCCGTTACCGTGACGAAGCCGATGGTAAAGTAAAACTTCTTCACACTCTCAACGGTTCAGGGCTTGCTGTTGGACGCACAGTAGCCGCTATCCTTGAAAACTACCAAAACGAAGATGGTTCAGTAACTATCCCTGAAGTTCTTCGTCCTTACATGGGTGGTGCTGAAGTGATTTCACCAAAATAAATAAATGAGGTTGAGACAATTGTTCCGACCTCGTTTTTATTTTACTTTATACCAATGATGCAGTAGTAAACTGAACTTTTCGTCCACTTTCTAGCTCAGGAGAGACCAAGTTAACCTTGTGGGGCTGGTATTACGAAAGGGATACCTTTGGGTGCTAATTTAAAGTTCTCATTCAAAAAAGAACCTGACTCTAATATGATAAGTCAAGTTCCTCGTATATTTTTGGAGATATAACCCATTACATTTCAGATTATTATATCTGATAAAAACACTAGTAAAATAAATATAAACTTATATAGTTTTACTACTTATGTATCATTATCGATGATTTTGTAGATGGGCTATCATTCCCAACTGTTGAAATGATAAAGTACATTAATGATTCCATCTCAGAAAAATATGCATTTGACATGCAAGCTATTTTACTTGGACACAATTTTGAAGAAATCAAACAGAATGTTCATCAAATATACCGTCGCCAAAAAGACAATCGCTATACGAACTTCTACAAAAATTTCCGATATTTTTACAATACTTGCAAAGAATTGAGTGTTATTAATTGTATTAATTTTGCTAATCATTTTATTAAAAATTGATACTGTCAATAATTATGTGTAAACACTCAAGTAGAGTTGAAGAATGTTAATCAAATAAGCTTTCAAGTGTGTCAGCACATTGGCCAAACCCTTTATGGATGCGTTGATTTTGCTTGAAATTATAATCTTCAAACAGGGTAACTAAATAACGTTCCAGAGCCTCCTCGTTAGGAAAAAGAACCTTCTTTTTCGTTTGACGTTTGATTTCTTTGTTAAGAGACTCAATGAGGTTTGTCGAATAAATGCTATGCCAAATCTGGTAGGGAAACTGATAAAAAGTTAAAAGATTATCCGTATTCTCCAGACTTTCCATGACTTTCCTATACTTTGGTTTCCATTCGGCGATAAAGTTCTCTAAAATTTGCACTGCCATTTCTAAATTTTCAGCACGATAAATCGTTTTAAATTGCTCCAGAATAACCGCTCTATCTGCTCGTTTCACTTTACTAGCTAGATTTCGACTAATATGAATTAAGCAACGTTGTTGTTTAGCTAATGGGTAAGCCTGATTGATAATCTGTTCAAGCCCCTTGAAGCCATCGGTCACTACAAGAGAAACCTGTTGGATTCCTTGGTTTTGAAGCTTGTCTAACAGGGTGGACCAAGAAGCATTGTTTTCATTTGGGGCGATTTCATATCCAAGAACAGCCTTCTGTCCTTCTGGTGTAATGCCAAGTGCGATATGAATACATTCTTTACTAACGGTTCCACGTCTTAATGGAAGATAGGTTCCGTCAAGAAATAAAACAGAGTAATTGGCTTCTAAGCTTCGCTCATGAAAAGTAGCGACATTCTCCTGAGTTGCTTTTGAGATATTAGAAATTGTGGCAGGACTATAGTGATGACCATACATTCGCTCGATGATATCACTAATTTCTCGAGTCGTTACACCGGTTTGATAGAGTTTGATAACCATCTCTTCCAAGTGGTCATCTCGACGTCCATAAGCGGGAAGCAAAGCTGGACTAAAGTTCCCATTACGATCTCTAGGAATGCTCAACTGAACAGTCCCATATTTGGTTTCGAATTTCCGTGCATAGCTTCCGTTACGACTATTCCCAGAATTATAGCCTAATTTATCGTAAGGTTCATACCCTAAAAAGGCTGATAACTCTGCTTGAAGCAGATCATTCATAGCTGTTTCAAGAGAAGTACGGAAAAACTCATCACTATCTTGCTTTTGGGCTAGGAAGTTAAGTAGTTCTGTGGTAAACTGAGTCATAGGAATAAATCTCTTTCTAGTAATGTTTCGCAACTCTACTATAACGGATTTATTCCTTTT
>OIAD01001011.1_pt1 | contig 10258 bp, 8 predicted proteins | sample 1580601 | NCBI WGS metagenome assembly OIAD01 (sample SAMEA3882554, study PRJEB24775) | human gut metagenome | biome: human-associated habitat; feature: intestine environment; material: feces | place: Netherlands | collected 2009/2010
TGACTATGGAAGATTGGAAAACAAAGCTTGACGCATTTCTTAGATTTAATGATGCGGATGTACTTCAGGATAAAGGAAAAGTAACAGCAGCTATTGCAAAGGAATTTGCAGAAAGTGAGTTTGAGAAATACAGAGTTATACAGGATTCACTATATGAAAGTGACTTTGATAAATTGATGAATGATATGGAAAAGAATGATGCTATCCATTAGTACCTCAAAATTTCTAGTTGCAGAAACATCGTCCGGAGATTATAATTTCCATAGGTGGACTTACAAACCGACAGAAATTTATTCTGTGAATGGTAAACGAACCTGCAAGCCACCGGAACTACACACAATAATGAAAGAATGTAATGGTACTGGATTGGTGCTAAAAATGTGTGGAATGAAAAATAATGAGTAGAAAAGATGTGGACTATCAATACAAGAATGTATAGATAACCATATTAAAACAACCAGAATCAAACCAAACTTTGCGAGTTTGAGTAACGTATAAAGTACGGGAGCCCGCTATTTAAGCGGACTCCCGTTTTGCGTGCTTGCAAAATGCTTGCAAAATGCTTGCAGAAATACAATGACAGAAAATGAGGACTTAAAATGGTCATTACGGAACTAAGTTTAGTAGAGTATTATGATAAAATAATTCCGAGAGCAAAAAGAAAAAATTACAAATGGGTTATTTCGGTGATAGCGCGTCATGCTGATGCTAAGGAGTTATATCAGCATATTGAAGAAGATTGGGCATCAATTAATGATTTGACATATGACAATGTTTTGTTTGTATTTTCACTTGGAGCTAGTTTGGAAAATAATTCTTTCTTTCATACGGAAGGACAAGAAAATTATGTAGGCACAATGTGTCCTTACGTTGAAACTATTAATGAAGAACGAATAGCAAATAGAAAAGAAGATTTTTATATTCATACATATGGAGCAGCTGATATAGATTGGAAACAAAAGCATTCTCAGTCGGTTACTGAATTTATAAGGAAGTATGATATTAGAGAAGAACAACTTCCGGTTTTATTCATTTGGAATTTAGAAAGAAATTGTTATAGTGTTGTTTCATTAAATCACAGTGAAGATATGTACTCGTTTTTAAAGCAACGTGTATTGGAACAAGAGAACTTAATGAAGCAGAAACAAAAACTTGAAGAGAAACTGTTACCTTTCAAGCAGGAGCGAATGTATTTTGAATTGTATGATTTCTTGAATGAGAGAGCGTGTAGACTTGGATGTAGTGAAAAAGAGGCTATACAGTCAGTTTTGTTTGGGCAAAGTACATATTTAGAGAAAAAAGACCAGATTCAAGATAAAGAAATAAGAAAAGATTTAAAAAAAATAGGACAATGGAAAAAACAATTCTTTACAAATCCATCGGATATACCACAAATAAAAAATCATGTTAAAGAGATGTTAGAAAAAAAGATGGGAATAGAATATAGAATTGATTCTATATGGGAGAAAATCGGCAATAAGGGTGAAATGGTTACATTAACGAATGATATTGTAAAGGATGTTATATTAGTTTGTGCAAAACTTATCTCTAATGAGATTTATTATGATGCATCAGAAGATAGAAGGAACACATATGTAAGAGATCTGTTAGATGAAAAGGGATATGTAGTAAGAGATCAAACAAGACATGGATTATCGCCACAAGGAAAGGATGCAGGAAAAGTTGACATTTCTATTTTTAAAGAGGGAAAGACATACACACTTATAGAAGCACTGAATTTATCCTGTTTAAGTAAAAAATATATAGACACACATCTAGATAAGATATTTGATTATGATGTTTTGGGAAATGATATCAATATAATTTTAAACTATGTTACAGTTAGTGATTTTGATAAATTTATTACTAATTATATTACTTATATGAAAGAACGTAAGTGGCGTTCCCCGATGGTTGATTTAGATGAAAAATGTAAAGAGTATAAAATTCTGTATTCAAGCATAAGAGTAGTAAAAACAACTCATAAAAGAAATGGGAAGAATACAATTTTATATCACATATGCGCTTTAATTAATGGTGCTAAATAATAATGGAATTATTTAATGTTTGTAACCCACAGGAACGCTTTAGTGAGCAACAGGCTAGACGTACATTGGAAAAAATGCAAAAGGAATACATTATAAAATTAGCTAATGGGGGCCGGTATGCGAAGTATACACTAATTTAACTTGTTGTTTTAACTCGGCTATGCCGAATTAAATGCCGAGTTAAAAGATAAAGTATCCAAAATGCCTTGAAATACGTGACTTTGCAATGTACTTGTTTAACTTGTCAGTGTCGAGATAGATGCCGAGTTAAAAATTATACTCAAATGGTATTGGAGGAAATTGAAATATGGTAAACTTAATTGCTTTTGATACAGAGAAAGAATTATGCGAATTAACAGGTTTGACGGAGTCTGAGCTGTGGGAAAAGGATTTATTCTCGATGATTGGGATATTGGGTTTCAATCAGATATTAAATTACATAGAACTCCGACGGCTGATGATATTCAGGATGGTTATGAGGAAGATGAATTGATTGACGATTATGATTTGCCGGCACATTGGCTAATGATGCAGATGAACAATTTTTGCGTTGGCGCTAATTACGTGTTTTTGAATGGAAAGCATTATTATACAGTTCATCACTCGTAAGTCGTTTTTTCTCAAAAATTCGATAATACAACAGCAGGAGGTACACATGAAAGTAAAATTACAAGAAGTTCTCGAGGCACTTGATGGTGTCGGAATGGATATGGAATATTATTATGACACGAAAAATGAAGAAATCCTGATGATATTTGATGGTATGGTTAATGGAGAAACGGATCCTGATTTGATAGAAGATATCGAAGAGGGTTTTATTGAAGATTATATCCCGTTGCCACGGCAGTATGATATGAATGAATATCGGATGATGGAAGAATTTATTTATGACTTACCGGCTGGAAGAGCACAGGACGCATTGGATGTAGCAATTAGAGGCAAGGGTGCATTCCGTAGATTTAAGGATAGGCTGTACGATTTTGACCTTCAGGAGAAATGGTATAAGTACAGGGATGATTGCTATGAGCAAATAGCAAGAGACTGGTGTGAACGGTTCGGGATAGAGATAGAGGAATAGGTATGGCTGGGACAAATGATATTTTAGAAGTTGCGAAGATGACAATTAACGCATCGATAAAGTGCAATACGGTTCGAGGATTTATTGGCTGGCACAGTTGCGATAATATTTGCATGGATATGCATGATGTATTGGATATGTGCGAAGATGCTTTTAAGCGGGAAAGATATCAGGAATCTCTTGAGGCAGATACATATGTGCTTGTTTCGGGCGTGAAATTGGCTTCTTGTGCAGATAGCAGTTCCGGTATGCTGACGGATGTAATAATGCGTGCATTTGAACTAATAGATTTATCTACACAGACAATTGCCAAACTGGATGCAGCAATGAGAAAACATGCGCTGTCATTGATTATAAAGGAAGCAAAGAAAAAAGCATTTGACGGCTGGGACTCATGGCGCTATGAATTATTGGGAAAGGCGGTTTGTTTGTGTGATGAGAAGTTGGCAGTAAAATTGGAAAAGCTTTTGGATGTATTCTTAGAAGATATTGAGAATGATTATACGCCGGAATACAAAAGGCAGGAAGATACAATTTTACGTTATAAATTGCATCGACATTTAAAGGGGGCAGACGCAGTTAAGGACGAGTTATATGCAAATCTACATATAAGAGAAATACGCATAATTGCAGTTAAAGATGCAACAGATGCGAGGAATTATAACGAAGCAGAAAAGTTGTGCCTTGAACAGATAAAGAAAGAGGACGGTCGCTTTTACAGAAACATTCCGGAGGATTGGAATAATATACTGTTTGATGTTTATGTGCAGTCAGGCATAACAGATAAACAGATTGAGCAGGCAAAGAAAATATTGTTCCTGGGGAATGCAGGATTCTGGGATGTTTTAAAGCGGCTGTACCAAAGCTTGGGAACATGGGAAAGTCAGAAGCCAATTATACTTAAAGAATTAAAGCAATGCAAATATTCAGTATGTTATCGGTCTGTATTGGTTGAGGAAAACGAAAAGAAGTTGCTATTAGAAGCCGTTACAGAAAATCCATATAATTTGTTCTATTATGCTCAATTTCTTGTAATGGATTATCCGAATGAAATTTATGAATTGTGTGCAAATTACATAAGAGAACAATGTGCGCAGGCAACAGATAGAAGATTATATAAGAAAGTATGTAAGGACTTATTACAGTTGATTAAGTGGAAAGGAAATGCTACTGCCAAGCTGCTTGTGGATGAATTTAAGGCAACGTATCCTAGAAGAAGTGCGTTATTGGACGAGCTGCAAAAGGTAGAGAGGAAATTGTAAGTGTTACTTGGCTGTTGCATTATTTGCAATACCCACTGAAAGCCATCGGAACCCACTATGTTTCTTGGTACTAACAACAACAGAGAAAAAGGATTCTCCACATAATAAATGTCAAAAGAAACATTGTAGATTTGAAAATTGAGGCGTTTGGTACTGTTATTTTACTGTTGTTTTTTGCAAGTGGCTTTGCAGTGCTGGCAGTGATGCGGATATGCATTGTTTTATAAGGATTTCAGTATAAGTGAAAATGTTTCTTGTAATTTACCCAAATGGATTCTATAATAAAATCGTGGTTGGAAAGGGATTATGAACTTATTGCTTTGGGTAGTGTCAATTGGCACGCCAAATCAGGGAAAAAAGAGGTAAAGAATCATTTTCAAGCCAACGGAACCATTTATAATGATAAAAAATCGTTCATAAATGATCGAAAGCTGAGTCGAAAATTGCGGTACTAAAATGGTACTACATTCGATTTGAACGAAATAGAATAGGAACAAAAACACATATTTGCAATACAAATATGTATAGAAAATCAATGAAAAACAATATCATTCACATCAAACTTTGCGAGTTTGAGTAGATATTTTTGTACATTTATAGTCCGCGAAGCCAGTAAAATCAAGGCTTTGCGGACTTCGTGCTTCTAAGGTGGTAATAAAATGGTAATGTTTTTAGAGCCGAAACTGAAATTTCATTCTACAAAATTTGCGATAGGCGAATGAAATAGATAGAATGTTACCAAAGGACATTGCAAAGTATTTGTGGTAATGGTGGAAAAATTTAGCTATTGGAGATTGTGCTTAAAGTATGCCTGCAAAGGGATATATGTCAGCCCGAAGGATTTGATGCGTATGGGCATCCATTCGAGTTATTTCATCTGGATATGGAAAGGATAGGTATAGTGCCAAAGAGGGCGCCCGCTAAGATAATAGATTTTCGGGCACACATAGAGAATAAACATACTATCGATTAGTCTGATGAAAAATAGCAGAAACATTTGACGTGACATATGAGGAATCTTTCGCGTTTAGTGGCGGAATCAGTATTGATTAAGACATAAAGAAATTGGTAATAAGGAGAGATGGAATATTATGGCAAACGAAGAGATAGCTAGTCAGGTGTTGGATTATTGGTTTGCGATTGAGTTCTTGGGGCAGGACTCTTATGATGTATGTACTGAAGAATCCAAACTTGTTCGAGCATTAAAAACATTTAAAAAAGCTGATCAGTCTACAAAGAATAAGCGTAGGCAAATCTCTGTTTTTGAACTTGTAAATAGCGAATCTGACATATATTCTCAAATTGTGAATCAAGCAAAGGAATGTGATATGACGATTTGGGGAAATCTGACATTCTATATTGGCAGGGTGTCTAGACAGGCGTGCATAGAAAAACTTGCTCAGGAACTTGGTGCAAAGCTAGAGCAGGAGGAGAGAAATTCAGAGTATATACCAATACTTAGTTTTCAGTGCACTACGAACGGAGCTTATGTAGAACATTCACTTTCTCTCTCTACTGTTATATGGGCAATATCTCAGGTAGAAGGAAAACAAAACGGAAAACTATCTGATCTGTTATCAAGTAGGGCGTATTCTGATACGATAGAACAGTTGGAAAGGGAGTTCTTTGAATCAGATAATTTCAACGAACAAGAGGCTATAGAGGAGGCGTCTGTTAAGGTGAATTCGGAAGGTATGCCAGTTTTTGCTGATGATGCTATAGTAGCTTCGAAAATTATGAGTATACATTCTGAAATTGTTAAAATGTATGGAAAATTTTTCCCGGAGAATGTGATTGAGGAAAGAAATGGTTTTAAATATCAGTTGTTTAAGAATTCAAAAGCTAAAGATAAATACGACGATGATAATTATATGGGATTGAGCCATGATTTCTTTTCTAATGATCTGAAGATGGTCAAAGAATCCATAGAAGCAGGAAAAGATGATTTTTCAACAGGTATGTTGTCTAACCTAATTGATTATATCTGTGCACCTCATGATGTCTTAGAAGAAAGACAACGTCATGATTTCGTCAGACCTAAAGATAAAGAGGTATTTTATAAGGAAATAGCCGAAATTCTCAACATGGAGAATGCTCCTCTTGGTAAATGGCCGTCCAGGTATATGCCTGCGTTAATGCAGCAGATTGCTATAAATATAGCAATATCAAACCGGCAGAGAGGAATATTTGAAGAAAGTGGGAATGTTTTTTCTGTGAATGGTCCGCCCGGAACTGGTAAGACGACACTATTAAAAGAGATTATTGCAAATAATATTGTTGAAAAGGCCAGAGCTCTCAGCCAATACGATACACCGGATGATGCCTTTGAAGGTGTGAAGTTTGTGTGTGGCGAATTGAATGGGGCGTATGCACAGTATTATCCGAAGTGGTTTAGGTTCAAAGATGAACATATTGCTGACTTTGGAGTGCTTGTTACATCCAGCAATAATACGGCTGTAGAAAATATAACAAAGGAACTCCCTCTTGAAAAAGGGATTCTTGATAATTTAAAAATTGTTTCTGACGGAAATATGCCAGATAGTCCGGAGAAGGCTCAACAATTAAGAACGATCTGTAAGATGTTTTCTACTTCTGAAACAGAGAAAAAATTAAACGTTTATCAAAAAGATACTAAGCGACAGGGTGAATACCCAGAGATATATTTCACTGGGTATGCAAAGAAATTTTTTGGAAATGCAGAAAAGGATGCAGATGCATGGGGAATGGTTGCTGCTCCACTTGGTAAAAAATCTAACATAAGTGGTTTTTACTATGATGTTCTGAATCCAATTTTGCAGGACTTCATGATAAAAAATGCTGACATTGAAGACAGAATTCCTGAATATAGAAAAGCCAGAGATGCGTTTTCTAAACAACTGGAAGTAGTTAGTTCTCTTCAAAGTCAACTAAAAAGTTACGGCGATATTTCTCTTAAAGCACATCAGTTATGTGCTTCTTTTGAGCAAATACGAGCTAAAAATATTTCTTTGATTATTTGTTGTGATGAGGAAATTAAGTCTTTTGAAAATCAGATAGTTTATACAAATACTGAAATAAAAAAAGAAGAAGACAATCTCAGTAACTTTACAACATTATATTCAGAAGCTGATTTCAAATTAAAAGAGTCTGAGAAAAGGATGAAAGATTTGTCAGAACAGGAAATTAGTTATAAGAAACAAGCTTTAGATGTGGAAAATTCTGTCGGTTTCTTTACAAAAATTTTTAGAAAAAGCAAATATCAATCTGCGCTTGATTTGGCTGAATGCTTTAGATTGAAGGCACAAGAATGCACGATTGCTGTTAATCAAGCCTCACATAAAATTGGCGTAGAAAGAGCGCAAGTCGAAAAATACCGTATTGATAAAGATAATGCTTTACAACGATTACATGAGTCAAAGGAAAGACTCAAAAAGCTAGAGGGAAATAAGTCTACTACTCAGATGAGAATTCTTCGGTTGAAGGGAGAAATTAATAATGCACAAGTCAGAGCTGAAGCAGCCAAGTCAGAATGCGAAAGAGACTTAAGGGAATATCTTAGTGCTGGAGATATGAAGACAGGCAAAGTTCTGGATGATACATTTATTGAGGATGTTCTTTCTAAGAATGATAAAGTATCTACTAAAGCGCAGATTTCTAATCCATGGTCTACGGAAGAATTTAATCGAGAAAGGGAAAAATTATTTTATCTAGCCCTTCAAATGACAAAGGAGTTTGTCCTAAGTTCTAAGTCGTGCAGAACAAATTTGTGTATTTTAGGTCAATATTGGGGGTTTAGAACAGAAAATGATACAGATAGAATCAAATTCCATAAGCAGGATAGAGAAGCGATGATAGCCTCATTATTCCAGACATTGTTCTTGATTACACCGGTTATATCTTCTACGTTTGCTTCCGTTGGAAGATTATTAAGAGATATGAAAACACCGGGGTGCATAGGCACACTTGTAATAGATGAGGCAGGGCAGGCTCAACCGCAGATGGCTGTTGGTGCATTATACAGAGCGAGGAAAGCTATAATAGTAGGCGATCCAAAGCAAGTGGAGCCAGTGGTAACAGATGATCTTAAGCTCTTGAAAGAGGCGTATTCAGAACCTGTATTTGCAAACTATAAAAACAAGTCATTATCGGTACAAAGCTGTGCGGATATAATGAATCCTTTTGGTACTTCCTATGATAACGGAACGGATTATCCTGATTGGGTTGGATGTCCGCTGCTTGTACATAGAAGGTGTATTTCTCCTATGTATGAAATATCGAATCGTATTTCATACAATGGAATTATGAAGCAACAAACCTTGCCACCATCAGATGGTAAGGTTGAGTCTTTTATTTACGAAAAATCGCAGTGGATAAATGTAACTGGGGTTGAAAACGGACATGGAGATCATTATGTAGCTGAACAAGGTAATGTTGTCTGCGAAATGGTAAATGTTTCTTTCCAGAAGGCAATTAAGATATCAAAAATGCAGGTTGACACCAAGCCAAGTCTCTATATTATCACTCCTTTTACTACTGTGGTGAGTGGATTACGGAAGGCAATTGGTACATATGCAACTAGAAACAAAAACTCTGCTTTAGGGGTTAGTACATCTCTTGATGAATGGTTATATGATAATATTGGTACAGTTCATAAATTTCAGGGAAAAGAGGCAAACGAGGTGATTTTTGTTCTCGGATGTGATGAGTCGCAGAAAAATAGATATGCTGTAAAAGGTTTCGTAAATAGCAATATCGTTAACGTGGCGGCTACCAGGGCAAAATATAGGTTTTACATGGTAGGGGATCAAAAGGTTTGGGGAAAAAATGAATATGTTAACGAAGCCAAGTCTATTATGGATAGGTTACTTATAGAGGATGCGGAAGAAAATAATTAAGCTCTCCTGAGTCACATTGATCAATTTCTAGAACATCATTATATCTGTTTCTCAAACAGGAAAGAGCCAAGATAGAGAATTAGAATGTGAGTTAGGAATAAGTTGATTCCATGTTTTAGATAGGGATGAATTTACTTTTACAAATGAGGCGGAGAGGTTGCTCTATCCAGAAAAATTCTTGTTGCTGAATCATTATTTTTAACGTAAGCGATGAATAACATACCGTTCCAAATTTAATTGAAGATTTGGGATAATACAGTCAATAAACAGTAAATGACTACTTTATCTATTTTCAGATCTGGATGCGGACGTATCACTCTTCTTTTCTTAAGCAAAGGTAGCCGTTTACGGTGTTTAACTACTTTAGCTAACAGGAGGAGCAGCTTATGCGTAATAAGAGAAGAACAGACGAAGAATGGCTGTCATTGATTCAGCAATGTCGCAGCAGTGGATTTTCTGACCGTGTCTGGTGTGAGCAGAATGATATCTCTATCAATACGTTTTATAATACTGTCACAAGGCTGAGAAAGAAATCATGTATGATTCCGGAGACAGACAGGCTAATCGTGGATACATCAGAAGCTGGAGCTGGGGCAAGTGCGGTAATGTACAGCATTGTGGAAACAGCAAAAGCAAACAATCTGAATATTTTCCAATATCTCTATATGGTACTGCTGTATATGACGGATTATATGAACTCGTCCGCAGGTATAGAACAGCTGATGCCATGGAGTGATTTTATCAAAGAGCAGTGTTCGGGGATCATTGATGTGGAGTCCACTGTCCCGGAAAACAGAATTCCCCTGCCATGTAGATAGCAGGGAAAATCTAAAGTAAATGGTAGTCGTTTACTGTTTTGGGTAGGCGGTGTGTTATTCATCGCTTACGATGAAACGGGAAATGCAGGAAGCAGTACAGGCAGGGGAGCGGGTACTTCAGACCCTTTACGCAGCAAGGGATAAGTTGGGAAGTGCGAGAAACTGGGGCATTTTTGAT
>OIAD01001017.1_pt1 | contig 10164 bp, 9 predicted proteins | sample 1580601 | NCBI WGS metagenome assembly OIAD01 (sample SAMEA3882554, study PRJEB24775) | human gut metagenome | biome: human-associated habitat; feature: intestine environment; material: feces | place: Netherlands | collected 2009/2010
AAACCTTCTTTCTCTTGCTTGACGGAACGTTTCCGTTCCGCTACAATAAAAACGATTCAAAGACACATTCTATTTCAAGATAGAGAGGAAAATTTCCGTGAAAATCTTAAAAGTAAAATGTCTGGCCCCCACCCGGCTGGACAACTATCTGATGCAGCAGTTCCCGGCGCTGAACCCGGGCCGCCTGAACAAGGCTCTGCGGGAGAACAAGATCAAGCTGAACGGCAAAAAGCAGCCCCTTTCCACCCGCGTGATGGCGGGCGACGAGATCAAGCTGTTCATCCTGGACGAGGTGCTGGATGCCGACAAGCGGGTGGAAGGCCCGGCGTGGAAGAACGCCCGCGGCCCGGCACAGGTCATCTACGACTGCCCGCAGATCCTTGTGGTGAACAAGCCTGCTGGCCTTGCCGTGGACGGCCCCGAGGACGACACCCTGCTCAACCGTGCTCTGCTCTACCTCAACCAGCAGGGCGAGTACAAGGAGAATGATCTGTACACTCCGGCCCTCTGCCACCGGCTGGACACCGGCACCAGCGGTCTGGTCATCATCGCCAAGACCCCCGAGGCCGAGCAGCTGTTCCTTGAGGTCATCAAGAACCGCGAGGTCAAAAAGACCTATCTCTGCGTCACCTTTGGCCGCCCCACCCCGCCGGACGGCACCCTGGGCGGCTACCTGCTCAAGGATGCAGACCGCGGCATCGTGAAGATCGTGCCCGACAAGCAGCCCGGTGCCAAGGACGTGGAGACCCAATATGAGACCGTTGCCGTCTCCGGCCGTCTGGCCCTGCTCAAGGTCCGGCTCATCACCGGCCGCACCCATCAGATCCGCGCCCACATGGCAAGCATCGGCTGCCCCATCCTGGGCGACAGCAAGTACGGCAACAACACCGCCAACCGGGAGCTTAAGCTGAAATATCAGGCTCTCTGCGCCTGGGAGCTGGTCCTCCCCCGCTTCACCTCCCCCGACTTTGCTGACCTCTCCGGCAAGACCTTCCGCGCACCGAAACCCTGGTATTACCAGCAGGTACTGGATGGAACGTTGAAGTAAGTTTCCTCCGCAGCCCAAAACGGCATCTCTCCATTTGATTGGAAAGATGCCGTTTTTCTTACTTATTTGCTTGAAAAATACTCATCACAGAATGCAAACCAAAGTTTTTCATAATCCTCATGCTTTACCTCAATCAATTGATACGGAGATACAATATTCCGTTTGATAGCTTCTGCTGCAAAATCTCTGACATAATCGCCAGCCTCTGTATAAAATCCATACACATTTTGGATTCCTTTTTCAGCTGCCACAAACAATCGTGTATGACCATCCACGGAAACATTATGGCCTTCCCAATTCACAAGCGGAATTATCAAGTCTTCTTCTGTATGAACAAAGTCACTTACAGCTTGCTTTTTGATTTCATCCACATAAAACTGTGAAGGCTGAATCTCTGCCATAGGAATCTTCACTAGTTCTACCGCAGGGTATGTTTTCACCAGATTATTTGTTTCGTCCCAAAAATTCGTAATATGTTCGGCATAAAATCGAAATTCATCTATCACAGCTTCATAGAAATTCGAGTTCTTTCCTCTTATAATCGCATCTGTTTTCGACACAATTTCCACTTCATACGGGTCATCTCCAACAAGAAATGCTCCATGTTGATTCAGAACTTTTTTCAAAAATCGATCATCCAGATATGTGTTTACTCGATTTACTCCAGGCATATATTCTTTTTGCTTCATCGTTTTATATTTCATCCTTTTATCTTATCGGCCCCACCGATTTCCCGAACCACCAGCTTCATCTTACCATAGTTTCTGTTCTGTGGCAACAAAACGCGGCACCTCTCCGTACAACCGGAAAGATACCGCTTTTCTTGTTCCTATATGTTCAAATCAGAAGTCCTTATCCTTCCGAATCTCGAACTCCATGCCGTGGATATTTTCCTTCCGCACAACATCATACTCGTAGCCCGGGAAGTCTTTGCGAATCGTAACTGTGTTCAGGCAGTCATAACCCAATTTCCGATACAACCGGATAGCCGCTTCATTGCGAGCGGCGGCTTCGATGTAAAGGGAAACCGAATACTGCTTCACGATTTCTTCCAGCTGGTGAATCGCTTCGCTGCCAAAACCGTGGCCCTGCCATTCCGGCAGGATGAACAAATCTTCCAGCCAGTCCATTTTACCGCCGCGGCTTCCCAGATGGGCAAAGCCCACATTGACGGCATCGTTCTGGATAAAGTAAATCATATGGCCCGGTTTTGTCCAGTTCTGCAAATCTTCCAGCGCTTCCGCTTCGCTCTGGTCATAATGACTGTGTGCTTTCCAGAAGCCCTGAATGAGTGGGATGATTTGTGCTTCTTCGTTCGTGTACTGCTTTAGTGTAATCATAACAGAATCCTCTTATTGTATCAGGCCTCCACCTTTTCCACGCTCCACCAGCTCCATCATATCATAGTTTCTGTTTCAGAGCAACCAAAAAACGGCACCACAGTTTTCAGCTGTGATGCCGTTTTCATTTTACCTATCAGATCCTCACCATATCCCGGGTGATCTCGGCCAGAGAGTGTGCGCCGCACATCTGCATGGTATCGGCCAGCTCGGCGGCGATTTTGTCGATGTAGCACTTCACGCCCTCTTCGCCGCCGCCGTAGACTGCGGTGACAAAGGGGCGGCAGATGAGCACAGCGTCAGCACCCAGAGCCAGCGCCTTGAACACATCCACGCCGGAGCGGATGCCGCCATCCACCAGAATCTTCACGCCGCTGCCCTTGAGGGCCTCTGCGATCTCCGGCAGGACCTCGGCGGTGGCGGGGCACTGATCCAGCACACGGCCGCCGTGGTTGGAGACCACGATGGCAGCAGCACCGGCCTCCTTGGCCTTGAGGGCCCCCTTGACGGTCATCACACCCTTGACGATGAAGGGGCGCTCGGCCAGCTTGACGATCTCGGCCAGCTCGGCAACGCTCTTGCTGCCGGCGGGCGGAGTCATATTCTTCAGGAAGGGCAGACCGGCGGCATCCACGTCCATGGCAACGGCAAAGCAGCCGCTGGCCTTGGCCTGCTCCATCTTGGCCTTGACAGTGTCAATGTTCCAGGGCTTGATGGTGGGCACGCCGCAGCCGCCTGCAGTGCCAATGGCCTTGGTGGCCATAGTCATCACGTCGGGGTTGGTGCCGTCACCCGTAAAGGCGGCAATGCCGTTTTCTGCACAGGCGCGCACCAGCACGTCATTGTAGGTCATGTCGGTGTAGGTGTCGGAATAGTGGAGGTTCACCGCACCCACAGGGCCTGCAAAGAAGGGATACTTGAAGGTTTTGCCAAACAGCTCCACGCCGGTGTCGGGGATGCCGTTCTCGCACAGGGTGTCCATGTTCACCCGGATCTCCGCCCACTTATTATAATTGCGGATGGCCGTATCGCCCACGCCCTTGGCACCGGGGCCGGGGATCTGGTTTTTGCAGGCCACGCCGTTGCACACGGGGCAGGCCTTGCAGTACTGCCCGATGCACTGGCGGGCATTGTTCAAAACATCAGCGTAATTCATATCGCATCCTCCTATTCAGGCTCTCTTTTTCGAGCGGAACCTGCAAATTCCAACCGTTCTCTGCCCACATCATAGTCCGTTTTTATGGGTTCGTCAAGGGGATTATCAGGTTCTGCTTTTTTAAACGAAAAAATGTATGGCGCAGAAACGTTGATTTTTAGATTTTTCAAATTTTTTCAAAAAAATCCTTGACAAAAGTCATCCTTTCAGGTATTATAGTGGAGCGCTGAGGGCCACGGCCCGAAACGCTGAAAACTGAAGATGTGGAAAGATGGCTGAGTTGGTCTAAGGCGCACGACTGGAAATCGTGTAACGTGTCAAAAGCGTTCTGGGGTTCGAATCCCCATCTTTCCGCCAGAAACCCCGGAACGAATGTTCCGGGGTTTTTCTGTTGACGTAAAAAGGAGTTTCTACAATGTCTGCTGCTATTACGATTGCAATGCCGCGCATGGTGCCGAACCAGCTGCTGGCGGAGGCCCACGCAAAATATCCTGAAAGCCTTGCCCGGGCCGGGGCAGAGATGCGCTGGATCGAGCTGGACGACCCCGACAAAGCCGTGCAGGATGCGCTGGCCTGTGACGGCCTGCTGCTGCCGGGCGGCGGCGACATCGACCCCAAATTCTACGGGCAGGAGCGCATCCCTGCCTGCGGCGAGCCCAACGTCCTGCGGGATACCGCCGAGCCGCTGCTGCTGCGCGCCTTCCTTGCCGCCGACAAGCCGGTGCTGGCCATCTGCCGGGGCATCCAGCTGATGAATGTTGCGCTGGGCGGCGATCTGTATCAGGACATCAAACCCTTTGAGCACGTCCCCCACAACGACCATTGGGGCAAGATCCACACCGTCACCGTGCGGCGGGATACCCTTCTCTCCCGCATTCTGGGGCAGGATACCGTTCTGGTCAACAGCCAGCACCATCAGGCGGTGGACAAGGTCGCCCCCGGCCTTGTGCTGTCGGCCCTGAGCGAGGACGGCATCGTGGAGGGCATTGAGAAGCCGGACGCGAAGTTCTGCCTGGGCGTGCAGTGGCACCCTGAGTGGCTCAGCGCCGCCGACCCCGCCATGCAGGGGATCTTTGATGCCTTTGTGGCAGCCTGCAAATAAATTATGAAAAAATCAAAGCCAACTTGAACGATTTTTAAGCTCTGGATCGTATTCCTTATAAAGAGAACAGGAGGTTCTGCCATGAAATCTTCCAAAAAGCGTTCCCGCGCCGTGGTCACGGTGGTGGCCTGCATTCTGGCGGTGTGTCTGGTGGCTGCGCTGGTCCTTTTCAGTCTGGTCAACAGCAAAGTCCGTGCCTTACAAAAGGGTGCGACCTTTGAGCTCAGCTATAACATCACCGCACAGGACAGTTCCAGTACCCCGGCCCTGTACAATATTCTGAAACAGGTGGGTGCAACTTCCGGCGATGTGGCCGGGCTGTATTCGCCGGGTCAGCTGCAATTGTACCTGTACCCCTCCGGCGGGCTTGCCCGCGCCGAGACCGGCGGCACCGATTTTTTCACCGACCTCTATATCGATGCCAACGACACCTACTTCGATGCCGGGCGGCTCTACCGCACCCTGCGGGATTCCATCGCGGACAGCGCGCCGCTGGTGGGTGCGTTCCTGCCGGAGTGGTCTCTGCCCAACTACATCACGCAGGCCCAGCTGGCAAAGATCCTCGGCGTGCCCAACACGCAGGTGGCCATGCAGGAGATGTCCGGCTACACCCTGACCCTCAGCCGCCAGTGCGTCGTCCACCCCGATTATGCCAAGAAGGACTACACCTACTATCAGTTCCCGTCTGAGGGGGAGGACGCGGCTGTCCTTGTGGTGGGCCTGCCGCTGAAGTCCCTGCTCTTCGATGACACCATCCCCGTGGATGTGCATGTGGAGATTCCCGCCCACGGTGTCAACGCAACCCTGAGCGGCACACTGAAAGCCGGTGTCAACAGCCTTTCGGCTCCCGTCAGTGTCATTTCCGACAGCGACATCGATTCCATTGTCCAGCTCCGGGAACGTCTGGAGCAGTTTGCCGATCTCATCAACACAGCATTGAAGCGTGTGCAGTAACAAAAAAGCAGAGCCGTGCAGCGTTTGAACTGCACGGCTCTTATCTATTTCAGCGCTTATGCTCAATGTGTTCCTGGATCCATTTGCCGCCATCGCCGCTGCCCACCGCACTGTTATAGACAATGCCGGTCAGCTCGCTGGTCAGGTCAGACTTCATCTTTTTGTACTCCTGCTCTGCCTGATCCGCAACGCTCTGGTCACGGCCATTGTCCCGCAGGTACTGGCGCAGCTCTTTCAGGATGGCGTTGAACTCCTTGTCACACTCGCCCTGAACACTGGTCAGCTTGGCGGTTTTGGACACCACGATGGAGACCTTCATCCCCAGATTGCGCTCCTCCACCGGGTGGGAGATATACTCATCGTAGGCTTCGTAGATCACGCCGTAGAGCTTGGATTCCGTCTGCCTCTTCAGGTTCTGCAGCTGGCGGATGTAACTGTCGATCCTGGCATCCACCTCATTCTCTGAAGCAGCGGAGCTGCTGGAGGCATGGCTGCTGCCGGGGGCCTGACTGCTGGCCGCATGGCTGCCGGAAGCCGCAGAGGACGCGGGCGCCGAGTGTGCGGCACTGGAACCGGACACTGCGGAGCTCACGCTGTCCGCCTTGCCTGCGCTGGCGGCAGAGGAGACCTCACTGGACGAAGCTGTCTCCGAAGAGGAAATGCCAAGTTCCTCTTCCAGCTGTTCCAAAAAGGACGAAACCGGGGATTCTTCCGTCACCTCACTGCTGACGGCGCTCTCGCTGGAAGCGGCAGCGCTGGAGGGTTCCTCAGCTTCCCCGCCGGGCAGAGCGGAGGACGGCACAGAGCTGGCCTGCGCCTCGGACACAGGGGTGCTTTTCCGCATCCCTGTCAGGATCAAAGCAGCTGCCACGGCCACCACAAGAACGATGGCCGCAGCCAGCTGATAAAGCTTCTTTTTCTGCATCTGGTACAAAATTCTCCCACTTCAGATTTCGTTCCCGGACTTTTGCCGCGCAGGAACAGGTCTATCATATCATCCCCGGGGGAGAATTTCAATGGATAAATCGTGAAAAATGTCGCCTAACTGCCTTTTTATGACCGGATTTCGTTCCATTTCACAGCCTGCCGGAGACGCGGTCAGTCTTTTTTCACGGCCACAAGAACGCGGATCTTTCCGCCCGCCGCGCTGCCGTGGGCATCGTACCAGCCGATGAGGCTGTAATCCTCGGCGTTGATCTGGGAAAGGGTGGTGGCGTAATACTTGCCCTTGTACCACAGATATACCTGCATGTCATCGGCAGTCTCATAGCGGGTGGAGCCGCTCCGCACCGAGGCCGCCCCCAGCTGATCCACCGTGACCGGGAGCAGCTGGGCCATAGTGCCCACACTGCCGGAAGCAGTCTTGCGCACCGAGATACCGCCCGCCAGCACGGGATACTTCACGCTGGTCTTATAGGTGGTCTGCTCACCGTTGACATAGCAGACATAGTTTGCGCCGCTGCTCAGGTAATCCAGCACCGAGCTGACCACGCCCGTGGTGCTGTTGGCACCGATCTTGAGCAGATAGCTTGCCAGGCTGGCTGTGCTGCTGGTCACGCTCTCCCACAGGGTGCTGCCGATGCCGCCATCGACCAGGCCATACAGCAGGGTGCTGGTGGAGGGCATCACGCTTTCCACCGCACCGGCCACAAGGTCAGAGGTGCTGGAACCGGTGGTGTTGGAGGTGGACGAGCCGGAGCCGGTGTTCGTGGTGGAGCTGACTGCGGTGCTGATGAGGTTGGTCACATCATCCAGCACACCGTAGGTCCACAGGTCGCCGGTGGCATCGTTCAGAATGAGCCGGTCAATGGCACCGTTCTCATCCACGGTATAGTAACGGACATCCGAGGCAGAAAGTGTCACCCCCGATAGACGGCTGGGACTTACTGTCCCAGCCAACCCCTCCGCTGTCGTATCCAGGATCTCCACATCCGAAGCAAGGGCCGCATCGCCCAGCGCTGTGCCGTCCGCACGGATGGTGCCGCTGACCGATTGGCCGTTCAGGGTCTCCACGTTCTCACCGTCGGCGTTGACGGTGATCTTCACCAGCCAGCCGGCGGGAAAGTTCAGGCTCTTGTCCACATTCACGGTGCGGGTCACGCCATCGGTACAGGCCACCTGCACGCTTTGGAGCACATCCGCGCCATTTTCCTCGGTCAGGCTGCGGGAGGCAGTCTGCACCACGCCATAGAACACGCTGTCGGCTTCCTCGCCGGTCAGAACGGCCACCGCCTCGTTGTTCATGCCCAACAGCAGGGTGACCACCTGCCCCACTCCGCCGCCGTTGAGGGACGAGAGGACCGATGCCGCTGCCGAGGAAGCCAGTGTATAGCTGGTGCCTGCCACTGTCACACTGGTGGGGGCGCTGGCGCTGGGCGAGACCGCCGTGATGCGGCCCGCCGCCTTGCGGGAGTAGATCCAGACCGTTCTGGCGCTGGCGCTGTAATAGTAGACATCGTAGGCGTTCAGAGCGGCATCTGTGGCCACGGTATCATTGCGGTAGACCGCCGCCGGGGCAAAGGGCAGCTGGGTGGTGCCATCGGCCACAAAGGGGCCCTCCACACTGCTGAGCAGCACTGAGGACAGGTCGATCCGGCCATCCGTCACGGTAAAGCCCAGCGTGGCGGCATAGGTCTGGTTTTCAGCGGTGCTGGCCGTCAGGGCATTATAGAAGAGCACAGCGGCATCTTCCAGGGTCAGGCCCTGCCCCTGCACGGCGCTCAGACCGGCCCGCAGGCCCAGGCTGCCGGCCTTGTTGAGCTGTGCCGCCGGGAAGCTGCCGCTCAGGGTGGTAACATCATAGCCCAGCAGCTTGAGGGCGGCGGTGCAGGCCTCTTCCAGCGTCACGCCGTTATCGGGCCGGAAAGAGCCGTCGGTGTAGCCGCTGAGCCACCCCTGCTGGACGGCAATGCGGATATAGGGGGCATATTCGTTCCCGCTGTCCACATCGGTGAACAGGGTGCCGGTGTTCCCCTGCGTGGCGGCGCTCTCCCGGTAGGCCGAGAATGCCACCAGCAGCTTTGCCAGCTGGCCCCGGGTCAGGGCGGTGCTCAGGGCGGAGGCCTGTTCGCTGGTCAAGCCGCCCAGCGTCACGGCAGTCTGCACCGCCGCATTGCTGGCAGCGGCATTTGCCGGCACCACCAGCATCGAGCAGGCGATGCTCACCGCCAGCAAAAGGGAAAGGATTCTTTTTTTCATGGAAGATTCTCCTTAAGATCGTGTTTCCTCTATTCCAGGCTCCCCTGCCAGGGGAGCTCCGCAAGGCGCTGGCGAAGCCAGACCGAAGCGGTGAGAGGTTTAATCATATCTCAATGCTTCAATGGGGTTCAGCCTTGCGGCGCGCTTGGCGGGCAGGTAGCCGAACAGTACACCGATGCCCACCGAGATGCCAAAGGCCACCAGCACTGAGGTCATGGAGGGGGCCACCGTCAGTTCCATATCCGACACCAGCAGCGGGAGCACCCGATTGGCCAGAGCGCTGAACAGATAGCCCAGCGCAATGCCAAGCAGGCCGCCCAGCGCGGAGGTGGTGGCTGCTTCAGTGACGAACAGGGCAAGAATGCTGCGCTCCTTGGCACCCAGCGCCTTGCGGATGCCGATCTCCCGGGTGCGCTCGGTGACGGACACCATCATAATGTTCATAATGCCGATGCCGCCCACCAGCAGGGAGATGGCTGCAATGGCGGTCAGGATCGCCACCACCATGTTGATCATGCTGGTCATGGTCTCCAGCATCTCGCTCAGGCTGGTGATGAAATAGCCGTCCTCCGCGTGGAGGATGGATTCGATCCCTACTACCAGAAGATTCTTGCCCTCATCGGCAAGTTCATCGCTCACCAGAACCACGCCGTAGGAGCTGGCGCTGGTCTTGCTGATGCGCTGGGCGGTGGTATAGGGCACAAAGATCATGTCATCGTCGGTGCCCTCCTGATCAGTCGTACTGCTGACATTGGCTTCCAGCACGCCCACGATGGTAAATCTCTCACTGCCGATCTTGATGGTCTGGCCGATGGCGTTGCCGCCGTAGGCCGCGCGGGCAATGTAATCGCCCACCACGCAGACCTTTTTATTGTCCGTGATGTCCACATAGGTCAGGCCCCGGCCCTGAGCCAGCGTGCGCCCCATCATATCCAGGTAGGTCTCACTCACGCCTTTGACGCTCGTATAGCCATAGGTGGTGGTATCCACCTTCACGGTGCTGTCCAGCGTGGTGGTGGGCGACATGCCGGTGAACACCTCCGGGTGGCTGTCCACGATATCGTACAGCTGCTGCACGGTCACGGTGCGGGAGCCGCGGCCCGTGATCTGGACACTGAGGATATTGGTTCCCATCTCAGAAAAGCTGTCCTTGATGCTCTGGATCATGCCGTTGCCCAGACCCACGATGACGATGACCGCCGTGACACCGATGATGATGCCCAGCATGGTCAGAACCGTGCGGAACTTGTTGCTCCAGATATTCTTGACTGCTTCGCGGAAGGTCTCGTAGATCATGCGTTCCCCTCCTGTTCTGCCGGTTCAAAGTTCAGTGTCGGCTGAACGATGGCCTCCGGTGCCCGGGCAT
>OIAD01001026.1_pt1 | contig 10110 bp, 9 predicted proteins | sample 1580601 | NCBI WGS metagenome assembly OIAD01 (sample SAMEA3882554, study PRJEB24775) | human gut metagenome | biome: human-associated habitat; feature: intestine environment; material: feces | place: Netherlands | collected 2009/2010
CCAGCTGTTAAGCGAGGGATATATCGAGGCACGACCTTATAAGGGCTATTTTGTCTGCCGTCTGGAAGGGATATTTGCCATGGAACCGCGGGAAGAGAACGAACCGGAGCCGGACACTTCAGGAGAAGAATCTGTTCCGGAAGAGGGATGCATTGATTTTTCTCCTTATGGTATTGATATGAACGGTTTCCCTGTGGGCGTATGGAAGCGGATCACGAAGAATATTCTGAATGACAACAACAGTGACCTGTTTGCGCAGGGAGAACCTCAGGGAGATTATGATCTGCGGCTGACCATCAGCCGGTATCTGCATTCTTCCCGGGGGGTGAACTGCCGCCCGGAACAGATCATTGTAGGAGCAGGAAACGATTATCTGCTGTTGCTATTGGAGAAAATACTGGGCAGACATGTGGGCATTGCCATGGAGAATCCCACGTACAAGCGGGCATACCGCATCTTTGAATCTTTTGCCTATCGCATTCACACGGTAGACATGGATGATAAGGGAATGCGGGCGGACAGACTTTCGGGACTGCCTGTCAGAGTGGCCTATGTGATGCCTTCCCACCAGTATCCCACCGGTGCGGTCATGACCATCGGCAGGAGAGCAGAACTGCTTCGCTGGGCGGAAAGGGAGCCGGATCGTTATCTGATCGAGGACGATTACGACAGTGAATTCCGGTATCGGGGCAAGCCTATTCCTTCCCTGCAATCTTCCGATGAAAAGGGAAAAGTGATCTACATCGGTACATTTTCCAAGGCTATTGCACCGGCAATCCGTGTCAGCTATATGGTATTGCCGGGGGATCTGCTGGATATCTACCGCAGGGATTGCTCTTTTTATTCCTGCACGGTGTCCAGAATCGACCAGAGGATCCTGAATGAATTTATCCGGGACGGGTATTTCGAGCGGCATCTGAATAAAATGCGGATGCGCTACCGGGCCAAACATGACCTGCTGTTGGCCGGGCTGGAACCGTTTAAGAAGCAGTTTGTGATCTCCGGGGAGGATGCGGGACTGCATCTTCTGTTGACAGCGAAAGGGAATGTCACGGAACAGGAACTGTTGGAGAGAGCAGCGGCGGAGAAAGTGAAAGCCTATGGGATGTCAGAGAATATGGTGGAAGCCACAATGCGGAAAGCTACCGTGCTGTTGGGCTTTGGAAGTATTGATGAGGCGGAAATGCAGGAAGGTCTCAGACGCTTGCAAAAAGCATGGCTCTGAGACCTTCGAAATAGAACGATTATTCTTCATTTACGGGAGGCTCTTCGTCCTCGGCATCTTCTTCATCGAAGAACTCTTCCACGTCTTCGACGGTCTCGCCCTCTTCGCCGGATAATCCGGTAGCCTGATCGGTGAGCGGTGTGAAATCAGATGCCTCTTCGGAAGCCGGTGTGGACTCTGTGCCTGTCTCTTCCTTCGGGGCAGAGGTCTGCACGGGTGTATTCAGAGGAACATAATTGCGGGAGAACTCGGTACTCTTGTCCAGATCCTCGTGGAAATCATCATAATCATCATCTGCATCGGAAGATTCCTTCAGCTGAGAATCTTTCTGTTGCATATAGTAGTAAGCAGCTGCGGCTGCGGTACCTACTGCTGCGGTAAACAGCAGAAATTTGCCAAATTTTTTAGCCATAGGGTTGCTCCTTCCATGTTGTAGTGTATGTAACTGGTCTGAATTTCATGCATATGCCCATACAGTTACATAATAAACCTTATTGATGAAAATGAAAAGGGATATGTTGCGATATGAATGAGAAATTTTTTGATTTAAAAAAAGAAAAACAGGACCGGATGATTAATGCAGCTCTGAAGGTATTTGCCCTGAACGGTTACCGTCATGCCAGTACGGATGATATCGTGCGGGAGGCAGCCATCAGTAAGGGATTATTATTTCATTATTTTGAGAACAAGCTGGGAGTCTATGCTTTTGTCTATGACTACAGTGTACGGTATCTGTTGCTGGAATTGTCCACAGCGGTAGATGCGAAGGAGACGGATCTGTTCACTCTGATGCAGCAGGTGGAGACCGGGAAAATGCATGCCATGTGCGGCTATCCTTATCTGCAGCCGTTCCTGAACCGGGCACAGGCAGAGAATGTCAATGAGGCACTGGTGGCGGTAGAAGAGCGAAAACAGCAGATGGAAGAGGCTTATGAGAATATTTATGCCAGAGCGGATCTGGGAAAATATGCGGCTGCGGAAGACGTGGTGAAACTTCGTAAGATGATGGAACTGACCATTAAGGGATTGATGAACGAGAGAATCCTGGAAGATGCCTTTCAGCCGGAGATGCTGTATGAGGAAATTCTGGAGTATCTGCAATTAAGCAGAAGACTGGCGGAACGGTCCGGACAGCCTTCTGACGAAGATATTACGGAAAAATAGCATCATAATTGCATCGCATTTTTGAATAAAATTTTGCGGCTATTTAGACATCTTATAGGCGGGATCTGCGGGATATCCGCCTTTTAATTTCTGCATACCGCGCTGGATGGCATCCCTGGAGCTCTTCCAGTCGGCATCTTTGTTGCGATAGTAGAATTTTTCCACCAGCCAGGAGACGTCTTCGGAAATGCGCTGCATGTTGGATTCCATGACCGGCAGCAACTGATCGTAAAAGTCCTGTTTTTCCTTATCGGAAAGTTTGCGGTCAGCGGCTTCGCAGAGATCGCCGAAGTGGGGCAGGCAGAAGCCTTTGCCGTTTATGACTTTATTGCGGAAGTTTTCATCATTTTTCCACAGGTAGAAAAAGGTGTCCAGATATCTGGCGTAGGTATCTTTATACTGGGAACAGATATAGCAGGAATCCTCTTTTGCACGGACCCACATGCCGATGGTATTTTCATTGCCTTCGGCTTTTTTGAATTTACCCAGGAGAGAGCTTTTGCCGGGGCGGAAGGAGGCAAATTCCTGCTGCATTTCCCGGATCATGCGCTGGTAGTGGGTCTTTAAGATCCAGGCATTGCCCAGAGTATTGCCGTAGTCGAACATTTTCTGAAAATGATACCGGCAGAAGCCTGCTTTGTCGGTTTGTTCGCGGATGTCCGCTTCCATATAAGAGGAACCGGAGCCTAACACGAAATCCAGAAGATCCTGTTCAATACTGCGGTGGATAAAGCAGAAAGGGCATTCGTCCTGTGCATTTACGGCATCGTTTAAAGGGATGGTATATAACTGTTCTTTCATGGGAAATATCCTTTCTCGGGCGCAGCCCTGTGGTGTTAAAACTATTGTAAACGATGCGGTGAAAAATTGCAAAAAGATTAAGCAGTTGTAAAATTCTGTCATTTAAAATTAAGAATTGTTTTGTTGTAATAGAAACGGTTTCAAGCTACTATGATAGTAAGACAGAAAAACAGAAATAGAAAGATGTGATTTTTTTGATATTCAGCAGCATTGAATTTCTGCTGTGGTTCCTGCCGATCTTTCTGATCGTCTACGGGATCACACCTCGCAAATACAGGAACCTGACACTGCTCGTGGGAAGCATTGTTTTTTATGCCATGGGAGACGTCAGGTATCTTCCCCTTTTAATGATATCTATATTGTGCAATTATTTTCTGGGTCTTCATCTGGCAAAACGCAGTCCTAAGACGTTGTGGCGGAAAAAGCTTCTGCTGATCCTGACACTTGGCGCGAATCTGGCGGTACTGCTCTGGTTCAAGGACTGGGGAGGCTCTGCGGGGCTGCCGCTGGGGATCAGCTTTTACACCTTCCAGATATTGTCTTATCAGATCGATGTGTACCGGGGAGAGGTGAGCAGGGAGTATTCTTTTTTGAAGTTTGCTACTTATGTGATCATGTTCACGAAACTGATCTCCGGACCGATCACAAGATATGGCGATATCTCGGACAGCCTGACGGAGCGCACTTTCACGGTGCGGGGGCTGGAAGACGGTATGAAGCTGTTTATTCTGGGACTGGCGGCCAAGGTGCTACTGGCAGACCGGGTGGGAATCTTGTGGCACGAGGTGCAGGTGACCGGATTTGAAAGCATCTCGACACCGTTAGCATGGCTGGCAGCCATCGCCTATTCCATGGAGATCTATTTTGATTTCTGGGGCTATTCCCTGATGGCCATGGGACTGGGCCGGATGATGGGGATCGAACTGCCGGCCAACTTCCGCAGACCCTATATGGCCAGAAGTGTCCGGGATTTTTACCGCAGATGGCATATGACGTTGGGACAGTGGTTCTGCCGATATGTGTATATTCCGTTAGGCGGCAGCAGACAGGGAGAGCTTCGCACGATTTTTAACCTCCTGGTGGTATGGATGCTGACCGGTATCTGGCACGGTGCGGGATGGAATTTCCTGTTCTGGGGGCTGTGGTTTGCATTTTTCCTGATCCTGGAGAAATTATTCTTAGGAGATATTCTGGAAAGTGTGCCCAAGGTGTTCGGCAGGATCTATACGTTGGCGGTAGTACTGATCAGCTGGGTGTTTTTTGCACTGGAAAGTCCCGGAGAGATCCTGGCTTATCTCCAGGCTATGTTCGGAATGAACGGAATAGGGCCGGTGAATTCGCTGGCAATGTTTTTGTGCAATGAGTATCTGGTGCTTCTGGTCATCGCATTGGTGGCATGTCTTCCGCTAGGCAGCAGACTGGTGCATGCTTTGAAAAGCAGTAAGACAGGCCCTGCCATGGCACTGTACCGGTTGGGAGAAAAGGTGATTCCGGCAGTACTGCTGCTTCTGTCGGTGGCGTATATTGTGGATGCGTCGTATAATCCCTTTTTGTATTTTCGATTCTGACCGGGAAGGAGGAACCGCATATGGATGATAAAAGAAATTCGCTGTTGACCATCGGACTGGTCTGTGCGGTACTTCTGGTTCTGGGAGTGGCAGATCTGTGGAACAGTGACAGAGTATATTCGGAAGCGGAGAACCGGGTGCTGGCTTCCCGCCCTGCCTTTTCCTGGGAGAGTCTTTTTACGGGAGAATACGGGGATGCGTATGAGAAATACATGTCCGACCAGTTCGTAGGACGGGATAAATGGGTAGGACTTAAGACCCGGGCAGATATCTGTTTCCGGAAAAAAGAGATCAACGGGGTCTATCTGGGAGCAGACCGGTATTTGATCGGAGTAAACGATCCCGATGAGTATACGGAGCAGATGGAAAATTCCCGTGTCGCATCGTTAACAAAGCTGGTGAACCACTGGGATGCCAAAGTCATGCTGGTACCGACAGCGGACAACATTCTCACGGATATGCTGCCGGCATTTGCACCCTATTATGACGAAGAACGGCTGCTTACGAAGGTAAGGAATTCTATTGGAGAAGAGCATTATATAGATGTGTATCACGCTTTGCAGGAGCATGCACAGGAGCCCATCTATTATCGCACGGATCATCATTGGACCAGTCTGGGGGCATATTACGGTTTTCTGGCCTGGGCGGACAGTGTGGGACGTTTCCCCTACCCGTATGACGTAAACGGCAGGAAGACGGTGTCGGAGAATTTTCAGGGAACCCTGCAGTCCCGTATCAATGTGGACTGGACGAAGGATAGCATACAGTATTTCCCGGAGACGGAGAAAAAAGCAGTATCGGTGACGTATGATTTTGCGGACACGGCTGATTCTCTGTATGCACCGGATTATCTGGATACCAAGAACCAGTATGGATTTTTCCTGAATGACAATCATGCATTTATTGAGATTCATACGGGATACAATCCCGGTAAGACGCTGTTTGTCATCAAGGATTCTTATGCCAACAGCCTGATTCCGCTGCTCACGGCCCATTATGAGAATATCTACGTGGTGGATCTGCGGTATTTTAACGGGAAACTGTTCCAACTGATGGAGCAATATGAACCGGAACAGGGAATGGATGTGCTGGTGTTGTATGATTGTATTCATTTTTTAGAGGATTTTAAGTATTATTAAGGAGGCTTATTATGGCTTATTTGGGCATTCCCCAGAATACCATTGCGGTACTGCAGAAGTACCATTTCAATTTTCAAAAAAAATTCGGACAGAACTTTCTTATAGACACGACGGTTCTGGACCGGATTATTTCTTCTGCGGAGATCACGAAGGAGGACTGCGTGCTGGAGATCGGGCCGGGCATCGGTACCATGACCCAGTATCTTGCGGAGCACGCGGGCAGCGTGGTGGCCGTGGAGATCGACAAGGCACTGATCCCTATTCTGGAAGAGACATTACAGGATTATGATAACGTCACGGTCATCAATGACGATATCCTGAAAGTGGACATTAACCGGCTGGTGGAAGAGAAAAACGGAGGACGCCCCATCAAGGTGGTGGCAAACCTGCCCTATTACATAACGACACCGATCATCATGGGCTTATTCGAGAGCCGTGTGCCGCTGAAGAGCATCACCATCATGGTGCAGAAGGAAGTGGCGGACCGTATGCAGGTAGGCCCCGGCACAAAGGATTACGGCGCCCTGTCTCTGGCGGTGCAGTATTATGCAAAGCCGGAAATCGTGGCGAATGTACCGCCCAACTGCTTCATCCCGAGACCGAATGTGGGCAGCGCGGTCATCCGCCTGACCCGCTACGAAGAACCGCCGGTACAGGTGAAGGATGAGAAGAAGATGTTCGCCCTGATCCGGGCTTCCTTCAACCAGCGCCGTAAGACCCTGGTGAACGGTCTGGGAAATGCGGGCCTCCCAGGCATCACCAAGGAATCCGCGGCAGCAGCCTTGGCACAGATGGGCCTGTCCCCTACCGTAAGAGGCGAAGCATTGACACTGGAGCAGTTCGCAAGACTGAGTGATCTGTTGTAGAGCGGCTTATCATGAAGCAGACAAGGAGTATACGTTCAGACAGCTGCAGATTCATAGGTCACTCCGTCTCCGACCGATAATAATTCCGGTATTTTAACGGTGTCATATTCCGGTATTTTTTAAACACCCGTTCAAAATAAGTAATATTTTCATAGCCCAACTGTTCCGCAATGGAAGTGATGCTGTCATCCGTTTCCAGAAGGAGCCGGTGGGCTTTTTTGATGCGGTTGACATTCAGGTAATCATTGATGGTAAAACTGGTGACTTCTTTGAAAATACGGCTCAGGTAAAATTTGTTGATATAGAACCGCCCAGCGAGATCCTCCAGACAGATCCGCTCAGTACAATGTTCTACAATATAGTGCGCCACTTCATCGACCTTTTGATACTTCGGGTTCGAATGTCTGGCCGGGGATGAGACAACGGGACCCTCGGGCTGCAGGCGCAGCACGGCAATGAAAAATTCTGCCAGCTTCGTCATGGCGGCCAGAAGATAGCCGGGCTTTTTGTGGATCAGCTCAGAGGCAATGTCCTGCAACAGAGACTGGATATAGGGGCGCATTTCTTCTGGCAGTGTCAGAATACTGCCCTGCTCCGTGAAAAAACTCTGTAGCTGCAATCCTCCGAAAGATGCCAGAAAGGTAGAAAAGGGCTCTTCCATGATTCCTAAAACGATCCGGTCGTGATGTGGTCCGGCGGAAGCCATACCGGTGCGGTGGATCTGCTCCTTGTCAATGAAGACCAGCGTTCCCGGGGTGACCAGATAGGTCTGCTGGTTGATAAAATAATACCGTTCCCCTTCTAAAAGATAATAAATCTCGTATTCTTCGTGAATGTGACGGATATCCATGGAATAATTATAGTCCCGTACAACACGGTCGATGTGGAATCCGTCTGCAAGCTCATTATAGAGCCAGTGATCCTGAGGCGTCGAAGCAACAGCATTGCCCGCAACGCCTGATTCCGGTGGAGCCGGTGTCTGAAAATCCCCTGTTTCAAACATAATAGTGATCTCCTTTTTCCTATGCTATATTAGTGCTATATTAGACTGCATTCTGAGAAACAGTATGCGCAGGCTATATTACAAATCTATGAGCTTGTATAAAAACAAAAGTCAATATAGTACGAAAATGGAAAAAAATACGCAAATAATAGCAAGATTATTATACAGCCATAGGCTATAATGTGCAATATAGAGAAGGCAGTACGGGCCGATGGAGCAGAGGATCCCAAGGACCGGAAATACATAAGGAGGATACAAAAATGGAGTATGCAGACGGAAAGGTAAAAGATTTACAGATCGCCTATATTGGCGGTGGTTCCAGAGGATGGGCATGGACATTTATGACGGATCTGGCCATGGATGAAGAACTGTCCGGAACCATCCGCCTGTATGATATTGATGCGGAGGCGGCAAAACACAATGAGATCATCGGCAACAGACTTTCTGCAAGAGAGGATGTGGTGGGCAAATGGAACTATACTGTTTCTGACAGCTTACAGTCCGCATTGACCGGTGCGGATTTCATCGTGATCTCTATTCTGCCGGGAACTTTTGATGAGATGGCTGTGGATGTACATATGCCGGAACGACTGGGAATCTATCAGTCTGTAGGAGATACCGCAGGCCCCGGCGGTGCCATGAGAGCACTGCGTACGATTCCCATGTATGTGGAGATTGCACAGGCCATCAGGGCATATGCACCGAAAGCCTGGGTCATCAATTACACCAACCCCATGTCCCTGTGCGTGAAGACTTTGTACTATGTTTTTCCGGAGATCAAAGCTTTTGGATGCTGCCATGAAGTATTCGGTACCCAGAAAGTGTTAAAGGGTATTTTGGAAGAGACCATGGGGCTTAAGGATGTGAAACGTGAGGATATTCAGGTCAATGTACTGGGTATCAACCATTTCACCTGGTTTGACTATGCTTCCTATAAGGGAATCGATCTGTTCCCCATTTACCGGAAATATACCGAGGAGCATAAGGAAGACGGCTACAAAGAAGCAGATAAAAACTGGGCGAACTCTACTTTCGAGTGTGCCCATATTGTGAAATTTGATCTGTTCCGCAAATATGGTCTGATCGCAGCAGCAGGCGACAGGCATCTGGTGGAATTCATGCCCGGTGTGGGTGACAGTTACCTGAAAGATCCCGAGACGGTAAAGAGATGGAAATTCGGTCTGACTACCGTAGACTGGAGAAAGAAGGATCTGCAGGAACGTCTGGCAAAGAGCGCGAGACTGGCAGCCGGTGAGGAAGAGATCGAGTTGAAGCCTACCGGGGAGGAAGGTATCCAGCTGATCAAGGCACTCTGCGGACTGACCCGCAAGATCAGCAATGTCAATATTCCCAATACCGGACATCAGATTGCCAATCTGCCGGAAAGTGCGGTTGTAGAGACCAATGCGGTATTCGAGAGAGATGCCATCCGCCCGTTGTATGCCGGAGAGCTTCCGGAGCAGATCAAGGAGCTGGTGGATCCCCATGTGGCAAACCATGAGCGGATTCTGAAAGCAGCTATTCTGTGTGATTTTGATCTGGTGGTGGAAGCATTCCTGGAGGATCCGCAGGTGAAAGGAAGAGCTTCCAGAGAACAGGTGGAAGAGCTGGTAAGGGATATGCTCCGCAGCACGGCAAAATATCTGCCGGAAGGCTGGAAAAAGTATCTGTAAAAATAAAATAGAAAAAAGAACCCGGGAGGTGCTGCAGAAGGATGAGGCAGCACCTCTTTTTGTGTATACGATGAGCCAGGTACAGATTTGTGCTTGCACAAGAATCGGTATTTGGCAAATGTACATCATCGAGCTTTTAAGCGAGATGGTGTATAAAGTATATGAAACGGGCGGAAGACAGTCAGCCGGATCTGCCTGGAATGAGGCAGCAAGAAGTGACATTTGAAAAAGGGCACAAAAAAAGCACCTACATGACGGTATAGGCGCTTTTGTATGTCTTAAATTCTGTACCAGTGCAAGAAAAATTAAGCCATTCCGTTGACAGCTTTGCTCAGACGGGAAACCTTTCTTGCAGCGTTGTTCTTGTGGTAAACGCCCTTAGAAGTAGCCATCTCGATGGTCTTGGTAGCAGCGGTTAATTCAGCCTTAGCTGCTTCCTTGTCACCGGTCTCGATTGCAGCGTATACCTTCTTGATAGCGGTCTTAACGCCGGATCTGATAGCTTTGTTTCTGTCAGCTCTTGTGCGGGATACTAAAATTCTCTTTTTTGCAGATTTAATGTTAGCCAAGTCGTACACCTCCATAATGTATACAATAAAATTATAATTTACAAGAAATGTTTCACTTTAGCCAGACACGGAAGACTAACGTAAACATACTATTGTAGTTTA
>OIAD01001029.1_pt1 | contig 10078 bp, 10 predicted proteins | sample 1580601 | NCBI WGS metagenome assembly OIAD01 (sample SAMEA3882554, study PRJEB24775) | human gut metagenome | biome: human-associated habitat; feature: intestine environment; material: feces | place: Netherlands | collected 2009/2010
CCGTTATGTTAGACATGTCGCTAACATAACGGCGGTTAAGTCGTGCCGCGGGTCGGGGCATCCGCACCACCACAGGTTCAATCGCCCCGTAAATCGAATCCTGTTAAGTCGTCTATCTGCGTGTTTATGAACACACCATTGCCATTCCTTAGGTGAGAATCGTGTCCGCACGGGGCGATATATTAGACAGAACACCCGAGGGAAAGGAATAGCATGAGCGATTTAATGGAAGCCGTACATCGGCTCGAGCGCGAGATGGCAGACCGAGCCTCCGCAATTGAGAAGGTCGACATCTTTAAGGCTCAGTTCAATCAAGCCATCAAGGCCTTCATGGCCGCCGACGAGGCGGTCCGCAGCCTTAACGACCATGACAGCATCGTTGACACTCAGATCGCCAACGCCATTGATGAGCACCTTCGCGCCATCGACAGGCTCTGCCGTTTCGGCATCGACGGTGGTTTCGGTAAGAAGCATCCGGTTAAGGAGTACTAGCCTTCCGCATGGCCATGGAAGTAAAGTAGAAGAGGGTCGAATCCGAAGCAGTTCCCGGACAATTGGCGTCCGGCCAGACACTTCGGTTTGGCCCTTTTCGATTTTGCGGAGTAGTTACAACTGAACGTTCTCAGATATATAAAATCGTCCTTTCTTTTCAGAAAGACGTTTTTTGAAATATCGGAATTGCCAACCGGGTAATTACACTCAATTGCAAAACTGATCCAACTGCGTTCCGACTTAAAGATTTCTGTTGTCAGGTTCATCTGCCAGATAATCGCGCGGAATATAGTCGACGTGATAACGCTTTTCAAGTTTCTCGATGAACCGGTCGACCTTTCGAGCATTTTGATAAACCTTTTCAAGCGTACGAAAAACAGCTTTCTCGTTGTACGCGGGAAGGCCCTGAGCATTCACAAAATACATCAGCTGGTTGAGGTTCGTTCCTTCCTTCAATAACTCGTGATGAAGCTTTTCCACTTCAGCGATATCGAAATTGAATGATTCGATCTTTCCGTAGATCGCGCTGCGGCGAACCAGTTCGCTTGCAGAAATACCGAGCGCCGCTGCACGCTGCTCAATTGCCTTTTTTTCTGGAGCAGTGAGCATTACTTGGAACGGAACACTTCTTTTTTCAGAAATCGGCTCGCCACGTTCATCGGTTTCACGCGATGCCTGTGCTCTCCTGTAATCCTCCTGTTGCTTATGGAGGGCCTTTTTCTTCCGATCGAGAACTTGCATTTCATCATCGAGATCATCAAGTGAGATTTCCCGATGAATCAGCACGGATCGAATCAACTCAGCTTCCGTACAACCGGCTTGTTCGCAAAGTTGTTGATAGATCTCTTTCTCTTCAGGAGAAACACGAGCCTTTACGAATTCATTTCGTGCCATTTTTCTACTTTCTCCGGAGTGGCTTCCGGAAAAGTAAGCAAGAAATTGAGGATTGGCATCCGTCACCTCTTGCTATGATTGCCTAATTTTTTAGAAAGAGTGAACCCAACACGCAAAAAGTGTGCTGTAGTTCACTCTTTCCCTTTTCTCCGTGACAGGAGAAAAGCAAGATTCGTAAATCATGATAACAGGGACTACGGGCCCGGTTATCATGATTTACGTACATCTTGCAATCTCCGGAACGGTGATTGGGCGAAACGCAGTGTAGACGTGGAATGAGAGGCCTCATTCCAAGCGAGAGGCCTCGCGGCGTCGTAACCGCGTGAAGACCGTGAGCGGAAGCGAATTTTTAACGCGAAGGATGCTGAGTGTTAGAGATTCGCTGTAGCGAGAGCGGAGCGGTGATGCGAATGCGAGGGATGCCGAGTGTTTGCATTGCTGCGAAGCGGGTTTGCGGCGCGGGCGCCGCAAACATTCGACTTTATCGAATCGTTTTTCGATACGCTTACGAAAAAGTTGAGGCAGCTTTCGACAATTTCAATGGCGCGGAGAGTCTTTGGTGAGACTCGTAGCGTTGTTGGTTTGTCGAAAGGTAACGCGATTTGAATTACGGTTCGGATTAACGATTCGATTTTCATGCGGCGGCCAAGCCGCCTATGATCGCTCCCTCCGGTCGCTATCGATTTTCAAAACTCCCGTTTTGTTTTGAATCAATTTGAAATCCGAAATGAAAAACGAAACGCCAGCGCGAGTCGCTTTGACTTTTGCGCGGGCGCGATTCGGATCGGCCGAAAATCAAGCTGATGATATTTTGAGTTTCGCGTTTTAGATCTCAGAAACCAGATCTAAAAACTGCGGCGTTAATTTCACTTCGCCCACAGCATTACGGCGCGAGCACATCCAACGGAACAACTTGGACGCCGCGGTCGGTAACATAGGCTTGTGAACCAAATCCAATGATTGCAACTTTCGAAACCGGTGGGTTGTTTCCGGCGGCAACCATACGTTCCTCGACAGCAACGAGACTGTCAGACGCCTCTTCGATTTGAGCGGAGCTGAGCTTAACTTCGACCGGGATCCAGGTCCCGCCAGGAGCCGCAATGACTGCATCGACCTCTAGATCACGAGAATCGTGATAGTGGTAGAGGCTCATTCCGTTTGCTCGCGCATAGACCCACAAATCATGGAGTGCCAGCGATTCAAAAAGTAGTCCAAGCGTCTTGAAATCTAGCAGCAAGGTCTCCGGAGTCGCCCCGAGCGCAGCGGCCGCCAGTGACGGGTCAGCAAGATGATGCTTCTTTGATTCTCTTAAGTGCACAGGAGATCTCATTGCTGGATTCCATGCGGGAATATCGCGAACGAAGCTGACCCGAGCGAGAAGAGATATATACGATGCCGCCGTTTGTCTCGATACCTCTCCACCAAGATCAGCTACGAGCGTCTTGAGTGTCGCCAAAGTGGATTCATTGCGCGCAAGCGATTCGATGACAGCTTTGACCTTTTCGGGATCGCGTCGAGAGCCATCGACACGAGACAAATCTTCTTCGGCAACTATGCCGATATAACGTTTCGCCATCGCCGACGCAGCCAGCACATCGCGCCCGACCGCCGCGGGCCATCCGCCGCGGACAACGCACTCGGCAATCGAGGCAGAATCCAACGACCCGAAAGCGCCATTGAACTTTTCGCCAGAAATAATGCTCGACAGCTTAACCGCACCGCTAGATTTCCCAAGTTCGAAAAGCGTCATGGTATCCATGCGCAATTTAGCGAACCTTCCAGCACCGCTGTGCATCGGCCGCTCATTGTCTCGCGGCGTCGCCGACCCCGTAAATATGAACTGGCCAGGCTCGCCGCCGCGGTTGTCGCACTCAAACCGCGCCGCGTCCCAAAGTTTCGGAACCTCCTGCCATTCGTCGATCAGCCGCGGCACCTCGCCGGAAACGGCAAGCGCCGGGTCCGTCTCGGCACGCAAGCGATTCTCGAAGTTGCGCGACGGGTCCATGAGAAGGAGCCTGGACGCCGCACGGGTCCCGGCTGTGGTCGTCTTCCCGCACCATTTCGGTCCTTCGATGAGAACGGCACCGAATATCCCCAGCATCTGGTCGAGCTCAGTTTCGATAATTCTAGTGTAGTACTTTTTTGGCATATTTTTCACCATTGTTTACCAGCGCGTTTAACTAAATTTACCGTTTTCATTTAACCAGATTTTGCTTTTTCGATTAACCAGATTTTCGTATTTCAGTTAACGAAACAGATTAAACATGCACGAGTCAAGCCACGACAGGCTCGCGTCGTACTGCGGCCTGGCGCCGCGCAACTGCCAGGCGGGGACCTCGATCTCCTCGGTGACGGCATCGCGCCAAGGCAACAAAAGGCTGAAGAACCTGCTCATATTCTCGTGCAACGACCTTACCCGGACAGATGGAAGATGGAGCGACTACTACGCCAGGTGCCGAGAACGGGGCATGCCGCACGGCAAGGCGCTCAAAACGCTGGTGCGAAAGAGGTTGAAGGTCACCTACGCGATCATGCGGGACAGGGTGCCCTAAGCCGCCTAGTCGAAACGCAGCACTCCGAACAGACTGGAGTCCGCCGGTCGAAAGGCCTGGCGTCAGCATTTCGCGATTCAATCTCGCGAACGGCATTCCCCGGTTGACAAAACTATAGGAACACCTGTGCTGTTACTCCTGCTATGCGCGTGATTGAGTATCCGCTAGCTTAAACACTGCTGAATATCGCGTAACAGCACCGCCGTTATCATGTGTTGGCATCTGGGCAGACGCTGGTCCTTGTGCCCTTTTATTGCTAGCGCTCCATCTGCAGCACTGCCGCATGATGGCCTCTCCCATGTCGGCCCAGATCGCGTCTATGTGAAACCTCCTCGTTCAGTCGACCGCATGGCGGCGCGAGTGTAACGGGATGCCTGGAGATGCATTTAATAGCGGTGCCTGACGGCAATATTCGGTCAGGAAGACAGCGGTGCTGATTCGCAATACAGGTGGTGTCGAAAGGGCCTAGGACTCATGTGATTGCATAAGCCGCAACAGTGCTGAAAAGGCTAACTGCTTTTGTTCGTGCATTGGCATCATATTCATAAAAACAACCGGTCCCGACGTTGAATCTAAAATCATCGTTTAGCATTGATCCTGGCTGTTTCCAGAAAGCCACTAGTTTTTTTAACTCATACATGAAAAGGAGGTGACGAAAATGGAGAAAGAGGAAATCGAGCTGGCCAGCGATAAATCGGCTTCCGACATCGAGATCACTGTTGAAGAACTTCTGGACTTCGGCATTGATGTTGATCAGGTTATACAGCGCCGCTGCTAAGGTCTGATAACACAATCGCCTCCGTTTAATGTGACGGAGGCGATTCCTATTCGCCCGAAAGAAAGGAGCTCAAGTTGAAGGTTGATTTCACTCTGATCAATCCGGTGAATCACTACAGGAAGACCCTTGTTGATAATCTGGCCATCTTGAATCTAAGGGCCGTTTCTGAAGCAGCGGGATTTTCAACTCACGTTATTGACTTTCAGCGTAAGTTCCTCGAAGAAGAAAAGACTTTTTCAAAAGAAATCTATCGGTGGTTCTCCGACGAAATAAAAGCAATCGACTCCCATGTTTTTGGTGTTTCGATCATGAACGCCTCTTATATCTGGGGCATCATGATAGCGAAGATTATTAAACGGGCGCATCCCGAATCGGTTATCATATTTGGTGGTCCCCAGATCACTTCACTTCGAGAAATGGTTTTTCAGGATTGTCCCGAGGTTGACTTTCTATCGATCTTTGATGGGGAAGAAACCCTCCCGCTTCTACTCGAATATATTGCTTGCGGCGCTCAGGGCGATTTACCTAAAAATTCGATTTCTAAAACCGGGGATTCTGGATTATGCGAGTTGATTGAATACGACATTAACAACCTTCCGGAACTCGACTACTCCAATTCATACGGCATGAACGTGGTCAACATTGAGGCAGGTAGAGGTTGCCCGTTTAATTGCTACTATTGCTCATCCAGAGTGCTTCTCGGTCAGAAAGCGCGATTTCTTAATGTCGACAAACTGCTCGAAACCTCGCAGCGTGTCTACGATTGCATGGCAAAAACCGGCACTCTTTCTTCAATTAACTATAATCATGATAACTTTTTAGCATCGCACAAGTACTTCTTTGAATTTGCAGTCAAAAAATATGCAATGAATTATGATTTCAAATACAACTGTGAGGGACGAATCGATACGATAACTCCCGAGATCATTGGCCTACTTAAGGCAACCGGATGTATCTCCGTATTTGTTGGCTTGGAAACTGGCTCGCAAAGAATACAGCGAATCTGCCGGAAAAACTTGAATCTTAAAAAAGTAATTCCTACCGTAAAATCCATCATTTCCTCTGGCATGAGATTCGAAACCAATTTTATCATCGGTTTTCCAGAAGAAACATATTCCGAAGTACTCGACACCCTTGCCCTTGCTCAAGAAGTCGCGTCGACCAGTTTTATGTCAAACGTTGACTTTTCCTATATGAGCCCAGAGCCTCTTACTGATGTTGCTCAAGGGGTGAATAAAGAGGATTATATCATCGTAAAAGAATCTCAGTATTACTTAGATTTACTTGCTGCCGGAATTGACCCAAACAGCCTGTCACCTCTTCATTTCAATCATCTGTACACAGTCAGAAATGAAAATTACGACATTCTTGACGTGCTCGCGCGTGCCGATACGTATTTTGATTTGATAAACCATTTTAAATTCGCAACCTACCTTATGATTCATCGAGATGGTAGAAGCATTGAAGATATTTTTGAAATGTGTCGCGATCGTGATGCATTTGCCGTTGCAGAAAGCTATACGGCAACTCTAGATCAAGCTGGTGTGTATTATGCGGTTTCTTGTTTCGAAATCGACCGGCTGGCAATAGTTCGTCGAGAAGAGAGCGCAGGATGTCCTATTCTATCGATACCCTGTTCAAAAGCTTTATCAGCTCTTCATTGAGACTATGAACATTTCAGGCTTCGAATCAGTGGCGAGCACCCCGACAAAAATAGTCGTTAGGAGTGCCAAATGAATAAGAATGCCACTGCGCAGCTGCACATCTATTCCGCCTTTTTCGTTCTCGCGGGATTTGTTTTAAATCGGGGAGTGTTTCTACTTTTCCTTGCGGAGAAAGGAATGTCTGTCACGGAAATCGCGCTTTATCAAGCCCTGTTTAACATTGCAACGGTCGTCCTCGAGCTGCCAACAGGGCTGATAGGCGATTTCTTTGGAAAGAAGTTCTCGATTCAAGTTGGCGTGCTGCTGCTTTTCTTCCATACGGCTGGCATGCTGTTGATCTCAGGCCCCTTTCTCGTCGCGCTTTCCCTTGTTGAGGCACTCGCCTACTCCCTTCAATCGGGGTCCGAACAAGCACTTTTATATGAAATTGCCCGAAATGCCGGTCAAGGAGAGCGCTTCCTCACCATCAACGCTCGGCTGCTTGCCGCGCAATCAATCGCGACGGGAGTGGCAATCGTACTTGGATCATTCATTGCCCAAGTATCTTGGAGTGCCCTCTACGTATGCGTTTCCGTTTTCTATCTCCTGCAGCTTTTCCTTCTGTATCCCATTGAGAGGATGGAAACGACCCATTCCAAAAACTCTGGGGAGGAAAGGTTTGACGTAGCCAAGGTCTTCAGACGCGAAACCTGGTGCATTGGAGAATCCGCTTTTGCGGTGTTGCTTCTTCTAATCGGCACAAGCATGCTCGATGGATTCTATGGGAGTTATTACAACTTGAATCAGTTGGTATTCGACGCATTTGATGCGCCCGTCTCCATAATAGGAATCTTTTTCGGTGCATCCTATGCAGTAAATGCGACGGCCTACATTGCAGCAGATTTCTTCTCATCGCGTTTCGGGAAAAGAAATACCATGCTCGGCTCGATGCTAATCGAGGCCGGTCTTTTCATGATTCTTCCGTGGTTCGCTTCAAATCCGCTGTGTTTGTTTGGCCTTAGCATGGTGCTTTGTTTTCTCCCAGAAGTGGTGTACATCACTTCGGAAAACTTAATCCAAGACGCGATAGCGGACGATCTCCGCGCGACGGTCCTTTCCGTCGCGTCTCTGGTAAGGGCTCTCTTTTCTGCAATGTTTTTCTCCATATTTGGATATGTGTTGGGGTTATATCCCATTCAGATAGCGCTCGGTGTTATTGGCGCAATCGCGATAGCAATTACCGCCGTTGTTTCTTTAAAAATGGTAGGAATACATGTCTCCAAGAATTGATATATCGATTGACGAGCTGCCCGAAGCGTCGAGCCTTCTTGATGGACATGACTATTCGTCACAAATCATTCAGCGTATCGCCGGGGTTCCAGTAATACTCGATGCATCGGGATGCCCTCATTCCCCTTTTTTCGAAGTTGAATATGATGACAGGACGATTAGGTTTACAAGTCGACATGATAGTGAGCATATTGTCGAGTTGGGGAGGAAGCTTGACTACGTCCATCACAATTGCAGCGGCTTTCTAAAGACTTTCTTTTTGAGAATAGATGTAATTGATGGTCACTGCTATTCGCTAAGCAATCATGCAAAGTCGCTGTCCATTGCATTCCGGACCGGAGGAAGGGTGGGACCATTTTTACATCTCCTCTCTTCTCACTATTTTTGTGTCAATGATTTTTCTGTTACGCAAATCGGAAGGCAGGAAGTCAAACTGAGCAGCGCTGCGTGCACTCAGACTATGACGATAAAGCGCATCGAGAATAGATGGATTGACGTCTTGTGTTTTCTTCTCGGAAGAACCATGGCAAGCTGCAATACAAACATGCCCTTATTAATTGAGCGCTATTGCAAGAGCGCGCGACTGCACCATGGATTATCTGGCATAGAGGCTGTTATCGTTTTTTCAAACAAGCACTCTCCCTATTTCGCCGACGAAGAAGGACGTAGGAACATCCTCTCTCTCGTTGACACAGAGGCAATCAGAAGACTTCTGTCGCCGAAACTGAAAGATCCTTCCTTCGATTACGGCGTGAATAAATCCGATGAACAAAGAGAGATAACTGCGAAATTATCAATTTCATACGACAAATACTACCCCAATAAAAAGATTGTAAAACTTATAGCGCTTCAATTAGCATCGTCAGGCAGGTATCATCCAAAACTCATGTCGAGTGATTATTTCTCTCCTCAATCGGATTGGGCGGATGTACACCTGCTTTTAATTCCGAATACTTTCAATGACCCTATTTTTATCTACTATCAACTCGCACTACTGACGGGCTTGGGCAACCGAATGCGTCTCCAAAAGTATTTATCGGTTTTGAGCAGGTATTTTTCTGGCATGATTTCGCGCCAGGCGTTTAACGAGAGAGCCGTCGAACTGTTTGGCGAGGCTGCGTGTTTTCTGCCGATCGGACGACTCTCCAGCGCCTTCTTCATGCGAAACACTTTTCCAGAAGAAGGCTTGAGGGAAAGGATATTAAATGTTCTATTGGAACGATAGTGCTTATATCAGGAGAGATTCCAACGAACTTATATTGCAAGGATTAAAATCGCGAGTGAGGGTCAAAATCTCTGATTTGAGTACAAATCTTTTTGAGCAGCTCGCCAAACAAAATATGATAGATGAGACGAACCTTGAAGCTCGCGAGCAACGATTCTTGCTAAGGCTCAACGAACTTGGTTTTCTAGAGACTGAAGAATACGAGCTGGAATCACCCCACTCGAGGACAGCTCGCTTTTTGTCTTATTATTCCGACGCTCCGCTGACGTTACTTAAGCAAATCGGCGCCGTTCATCTTGCCATCGTTGGTATGGGCGGCATAGGGCAGGTGGTGGCGGAGCATTTGGCTGCTGCTGGAGTTCGGCATTTTACATTAATCGACGGGGATCGAGTTGAGAGGTCAAACGTAAATCGTCAGTTTCTTGTTGGTCCCGACAAAATAGGAGAAGCAAAAGTAGAGGCAGTTTCCAAAACACTTGTTAATCGCTATCCGGATCTTTCGCTTAATCCAGTTGCGTCTTACGTCCGCTCTGCCGAAGAACTCATGCGTTGCGTTCCTTCGAGGACTTCAATGCTTGTTTGCGCTGCAGACAGTGGGGAGGGGGTCAATCCCAGGTCAATAGTTCTTGAAGCGTGTATAGAAAAGGACATCCCCTGTGCATTTTGTGCTGTTGGAGTAGCTGATGGGGAAATTGGTCCTATTCTCGAAAAGCAGAGCGATATGAAATCCTATCTCTCTTTCCTCCAGCGAGCCGAAGAGAACATAGTCCGCATGCCCGTGCCAAAGGGATCAATTTGTTTTACGAACACTCTTGTGGGAACTGCGCTAGCAATGGAGATATACCGATATCTTTGTACAGGATCGAGCCCCATGCATCAACATACATGCTTCTGCTCCTTCATGAACTTTAAGGGTTTAATGTACAAGAGGGTAGGCAGCGAGAATGATACGAATTCTGTAAAGAAATCCCTGTGAAGCATTGGCTTGACAATGTCTGACGGCACTGTCGGACATCTACGCGTGGGACAAGCGAGTAACGCGAGCGATTTCAGGCCACTAGTGGCCCCAGCTGCGGCTTTGCCGCAGGTTCAATGTCAGACATTTTCAATGTCTGACATTGAACGAAGCTGGCGTGCAAAATGGCCTCACAAGGCCATTTTGCACCGTCTCAGGGGCGCGATCCAGGGTTTGCCGCTGCGTCCG
>OIAD01001052.1_pt1 | contig 9842 bp, 6 predicted proteins | sample 1580601 | NCBI WGS metagenome assembly OIAD01 (sample SAMEA3882554, study PRJEB24775) | human gut metagenome | biome: human-associated habitat; feature: intestine environment; material: feces | place: Netherlands | collected 2009/2010
ATTAGTAACTAATTTCCATTCTCCACAACTACATTTATACCCAACAATTACCTACTCATCATAAGCTTTTTTGTCAACTATCCATTTATTCCAAGTTGCCCCTGGAGAACATACGCTAACAGTTACAATCTTCGTTGTAACATTCTTATTTTTACATGATCTGTCCCATCCACCATTATTTAAATAATCTTCATATAGAGGCATACTTGAATCATAAGAAAGATTATACATTTTTAATATACTGCTGCTTTTATTTTGAGAATAAGAAACATCAGATGTTATTTTAACATTTTTATAAGTTCCATCTTTAATCCCTTCAATATAAGCCTGTGTTAAATCTTTTCCACAATCCTGACAGATAACGTGTTCACATTTTTCATCATGATATGTTGGAGGATCGGTTACTGTTTCCATGTGACCTATCTCTTCGTGATGAACTTTAGCATATATAGGTTGAGTATACGTATGCTTGTGCTGTTCAGTTTCTGGATTCTTCCCTGCGTCACTAGCATAGCCCACCCTCTCCTTATTGCTTTATATTAACAGAAAGAGCAAGTCCTGGACTCGAACCAGGGAACCAAGAAAAATGCTGCAGCGTTCTTGGTGGACATCCAATATCCGACTTGCATAGTACATAGACACAAAAAAAGCGTATCTCTTGGACACGCCATTTTTGTTCATCGTTAAGGAATTTTTAATGGCAATATTCATGATATGATATTGCCTTTTCGAATGAGTAATACGTTAAAATAATAACAATAGAAAGAGTAAACTGAAAATAACAAACAAAACAGTATACTCTTAGGGAAAGCCGGAGAATCGAACTCCGATTGTAATGATCGTGGGGTACCATATTTAACATGACGATCTGATCTTTAAGTAAATACAAGCAATCCTGAAAAAGTATTTACAGAAAAAGATAAAATACAAGATCATTAAATTTACCATTTACTTTCCAAGTTGTTTAAAGCAGAGTACATAGCATTTCCACTTTAAACATCAGAACTAATAAAATAACTTTATTAGCAGCGGTACAATCAGGATTCGAACCTGAATAGCTCAAAAAGCTAGAACGATTAGCACTCGCTTGTGATTCCATTTACACCATTGTACCATATAGACTTAATAAGCTAATGCAGACTCATAAACATGAGCCCACCTAGCCTGATTGGAAAATCAAAGAATCGAACTCCGAAATAAAATAATAAATGTTAGCATACTCCAACGGAATACATCCATTATTTTATTGTATCCCAATACTTTTCCAAGGGGAGTGGTAAGGAATATATTGCCTTTAAGGCTCGTATTTCCCTACCTATTTTTTGGAAGAATCAAATATATAAATATAAAAAACTCTATTTATTGTACGGTAACTTAACAGGGATGTATAGAGGTCCATACAAAAAAACGATATTCATATCTTTGATAAAAGGCGATGATTGGAATCGAACCAATCTATTTTACATTGACACATATCGATAAAATTTTTAAGGAGAAAAATCTTATGAAAAAGTAATTTCCAATGTCAATATAACCATTCGCCATCGCTATTATTTACACTACACGTTATTAACAAAAAAATTTTCTTATTCCCGAAATTGATTTTTCAAATAATAACTTTTCTGTTTATATTATAATATCATATTACATATCATTTTTCAAGTTTATTACACATTTTTATGTATTTTTTTATATATTTTTACGTTTTTCTTATGAAATTTGTGTAATACCCCCACATTTTATTGATTCTCATAAATTTTCACTTTCTGCATCTGATTCTGTGTTTGTAAAATAATTTTTCCAGGTCCTGTCAATTTTACAAGAAAATTTCCTTCTCCTCCAAATAATAATGTAGACATTCTTTTTACTAATGTAATGTCAAAATCTACGGAGTCCTGAAAAGCAACTACATTTCCCGAATTACAATACAACACTTCACCCTCTTTAAGATCATGAATAATTGAATCCCCTGCTATTTCCAGAAAAACTCTTCCCTCACCATAAATTTTCTGTAATACAAAGCCTTCTCCACTGAACAAACCAGCACGTAATCTTTTTGTAAAAACAACATCTGCCATAATCTGCTCTTCTGCACAAAGAAATGCCGTCTTTTGACAGATCATCGAAGAACCTTTCTCTAATTTCAAGCACTGAATCGTTCCAGGGATTGTCGTAGAAAATATAACAATTCCCATATGCTTTTCTGCATAATACGTTGTCATAAAAGCTGACTCTCTTGCAAGAAGCTGTCTTGCAACGGATTTAACAACTCCACCTCTCAGACCTGTAGAATAATTTATATCCCCAGTATACATCATCATTCCACCGGATTGTGTATACATTGCTTCTCCTGGTTTTAAAATACATTTCACTGCCGGAACAATTGTTCCAATAAGTTCATACTCCATAATAAATATTTAGCCGTGAAGATTGATTTCTCCACGGCATCTCCTTTCAATTTTTAAAAATCAAGCATTTGAATACGTGAATTCAAATCAATACTTGCAGACTTTGCATCCCCATGAAGAATTGCTTCTTCTCCAAAATAATAATGTGTCGCAATAAATTGTAAATGACCATTGTTTAACTTTTCACCTAAACGATAAATACACTGATTAATCTTTCCATTTGGAATTTCGGTCCCAGTCGCTTTTTTTCCAATCAATACCTTACTATTTGGAAGCTCTTTTTCCAGATCTGTCAAATTCTTTGATAATTCAGTATAAAAACTTTGGATTATTTCTTTTTCTTTCTGATTTACCTTTGCTTTTGTCGCTGTTTTTTTATTCTTACTAATTTTTAAAACTTGTTTATTTGATTTACTGTCATTCTGTGTTTTGGCTTTCCCTTGTTTATAAATACTCCAAAATGGTCCTCCAGCACTTGCAACTTTAGATTGTGAAATTACATCATGAAGTGAATACTTATACTGACTTCTTTTACGACTTCCTACATCCGCAACAGTTACATTATCATTAGAATCAATTTCCGTTAATACCATAAAATGTCCCATCAAAGAAACAACAGGTCTGCCATGTTTTAAGGACTCTTTAATCTTTTGATAATTTGTTCCTAATCCATTGCATTTTAAGCCCCAATGTTCTGCCATTGCTGGAATTGCACGATGTTCACTTCCGGCAGAAGAATAATATCCCTGCTCATATGCCCAACTTGTTGTATCTACTGGTGTTACCCATTTTCCAGTTAACGTGCTAATACACACAGCCATTGAAGTCGGACCACATCCAGCAGCTCGAATTCCGTATCCACTACTATTCCACGCAGCATCTCCCTGATTAAAATAAATAAATTTTCCAATGTATTCTTTATTTTTTTTGATTTTAATAGATTGTTCCTGATAGGAAGATGAGATTGTTGGTTTGATTTTTACATGAACAACTTTTTCTTTTTTCTTTGTTTTCTTTAGTTTCTTGACTTTTTTCTCTTTTTTCTTATCTTTCTTTTTGTTTTGCTTTTTCTTATGCGTTGATGTTACTTCTTCTTTTCTCTCAGCTGTTGTTGTGATCTGTGAAGTTGATGATTTGGATTCTGTTGTTTCAGAGGATTGAACTTGATCAATCTCTCGGTTTTCTCCTTGTGATTCTTGAATTGTGACAGTAGCCTGTTCACTTGCATGAACTGGCACTGCTACACTCATCATCATAGCTACTAATAATAAAGATACTGCTTTTCTTCTCATAATTTCCTCCTGATCTTAATTTGATTCTGTTGTTGTTGTATCACTATTTAGATTGCGAACACGCTCTATTGCCTGCTCTGCTTTTTGATTTAGCTCATCATATGTATCATAATCCTCACATTTCTTTAAAGCTTCTTGTAATTTTGTAATAATATCTTCTGCTGTATCATCATATGTATCCATGACATCTAATCTGGATATATATGATTCAACTAACTTGATATTTTGCTGTTGTTCATATACCTGTCGTTTTTGGACAGCTTCTTTTTCAGCTTTTTCATTTTCCGCAATTCGCTGCTGTTCTTTTTGTGTTACATATGTTTCCATCGCATCTTTCCATTTCTTCTGTTCTTCTAAAAGATCATCATAATGATCTTCAATCCGTTGTCGGAACTTTGCTTTTTGTGTAGAATCATCTACTTTTTCAATAGCTGTACATACATTCTGATACTTATCATCAAGTAGATAGGCACTCTCCCCGTCTGTGATTGTAAAAGCTTCAAAATCTTCTACTGCATTTTCTGCTTTCTTGATTTGCTCTTTTAATATATTTTCAAGCACTGTTTCATGTAATGTATCATCAATGTCTTTCGAAAATATATCTCCATCTTTTCGATACACCGTATTTGGCATTTTAAAATCTTTCTTTATTTTATCTTTATGAACTTTCGTCATATAATCAGAAAAAATCTTAGATGGATAGGACGAACCAGTTAAATTATCCATTGGCTTTGGATCATCACATCCTACCCAAACACTGGTTGTATAATATCTTGAATAACCACAAAACCACGCATCCTTATAATCATTTGTCGTACCTGTCTTGCCTGCAATGATCTGTCCTTTTACTTGTGCATTTTTACCAGTTCCATTTTTCACAGCATCCTTCATGCAGTCGGTGATCATATAGGCGGAGGCTGAGGAATACACATTCTTTCTTGTATTTTTATGCTTTAAAACTTCATGATCTTTAAACATGATCTTATCAATACAGCTGTTATCCTGATAAACTCCACCATTTTCTAATGTTGCAAATCCTTTTGCCATATCTACAACTCTAACACCATGCGTAAATCCACCCAGTGCTGCAGAAGCGTTTTTATTATCTAAATATGATAAATTACTAAACTGCAAATTTGTAAGGTACTTTAGACCATTTTTTACTCCAATTTTCTGCAATACATTCCATGCAACCGTATTGGTAGAGTGAATGATTGCATTACGGATCGTTCGTGATCCACTATAACTGTGATCTGCATTCGATGGTCCAGAAGAAGTCTTTCGATCAACGATTACTTTTGATGGATAATATACCCCGCTATCAAAAGCAGGAGTATAATCAAGCAAAGGTTTGATAGATGAGCCTGGCTGTCGAATAGCTAAATATCCCCTATTATATTGATCATTCTGTCCTCTTCCACCAACAACTGCCACAATATTTCCTGTTTCATTATCAATACTGACTGCAGCTCCTTGCAATTCATATTTTCCTTTCTTTTTCTTGGTAAATGATCTCAGATTATGATCAACGGAACTTTGTAAAGCTTTTTGACACTCTTGATCAAAAGATGTATACAGCTTATATCCTCCATTTCGCAATTTCTGAAAATATTTTTGATATTCTTCCTGATATCTTTCTTTATATTGCTTTTCATCTTCTTTATCTTGGAAAGTGTACTGAAATTCAAATCCATTTTTCTTCATCAATTCCAATGTTGCTTGATAAATTGCAAAGCTTGTCTGATATCCTTCCGGTTTTACATTTTTACGATACTCTGCTATTTCTATTTTTTCGTTCTTTGCTTGTTGATATTGTGTTTTTGAGATTACTTTCGCATCCAACATATGTTTTAAAACTCGATCACGTTTTCTGATCGATGAATTATAGTTAGTTACTGGATCATATCGACTTGGATTATTCGATAGCCCTACCAATAATGCTGCTTCTGATAATGTTAGTTGATCAGCGTTTTTATGAAAATAATAACTTGCTGCATTTCCGATTCCGTAACAACGATTCCCATAATAATTACTATTGCAGTAATACTCCATAATCTGAGGCTTCGTATACATCTTTTCAATCTCAGGTGCCAAGAAAAACTCGGCAATTTTTCTTGTAAATGTTTTTTCCTGACTTAAAAAGCTGTTTTTAACTAATTGTTGTGTAATGGTACTTCCACCCTGTGTTGCTTTACCACGATTCAATACAAGTTTAATCCCAGCTCTTACAGTTGCCAGATAATCGATTCCATGATGGGATTTAAAGTTTTTATCTTCTACTGCAATATATCCATCTTGTACATATTTTGAAATTTCAGAAATTTTTTTGTACTGGTAACTTCCGGAATTGACTTCTCCAATCAATTCCCCATTCTTACCATAAACCTTTGTATTTTCTAATTTTGCAAAGGTATCTTCATCAATATTTGCTAACTTATCATATGCAATCTTCTTATATTCCTTTACCATTGGCTGAATACGGACCACATAAAAAAGCACAATAACTAATATAAGCACCAAGCCTATAATTCCAATTATTTTTCTCTTTCTCATCATTATCACATCCCTTCTTTTTTATAAAACTCTGACATGACATGACGAATTTTTCCATAATCCTGATCATACAGATTCAATTTATCTAATAATTCATAGGCATATTTTTTTTCAAACAGATGACTAAAAAGCAAAACGTTATGTATAATCATGTGGGATAAATGAAATTCCCACCGATGAATAAAATAAATTACCACTAAAAGCATTATCGCAGATGATTCAGCAAGTGCCTGTTGCTTTAATAATAAAAATGTAATAATTGCAACACAATGAATCAGATAATACGTTTCTTTAATCTCATTTACAGAATGAATGAGATTCAGATCCTTGTCGATATTTAAAAAATTTTTTTTCGCAGATATGATTTCATCAATTGTTAAAGCTTCCATACTCAACACTCCCCTTTACTTACTTTATCGTTTTTATTCTTTACAGTTATCATTAATCCCATCGTCAACACCATATTTAGCAACCAGTTGTTTATAACTACCATCAACATAGTCAATAGCATATTTTTTTTAGTCATAACATACCTCCCTAATTAGTCAAGTTGTTTTTCCTTTAAAATAAAGGATTTTTTAGTTATTTATCTCAGATGAATGAGCATGTTTTATGGATATTTCTCTGTATCCAGTACGAAAATAGCTGTTTTAGGGTATACAAAACAAAACGTCTTCTTTGTTCTGTTTTTAATGGCCTTGTATATTCCCTTCCATCTATGGCAACGCACCTCCCGTATCTACCAGGATCTACTCTTTATATGTCCTAACTTCCTTCGTTCTGCCTATCCATAATCCGGGTGTCAGCTTAGCTCCTCGTCAGGGTCTTGCCCTCTGGAATTTATTCCTGCCGACTACTCGCTCATTCTTTGTTTTTATTACTGACTTGCTTTCTGTAACAGCATCTTTTAGATGGACGTTTCCCATTACAGTCTGCTTTCTTCATCCTTTTACGATGATCTTCTTTTCTTATGCTACTTTCAATTGTGGTCTCTTGATATCTTGCAGCATCTTTGCTCCATCATAAGTTACTCCCTTTGTCAATATCGCATAAAAGATCCTTAATGCTTTACATGCAACCGCTATAACTGACTGCATTTTCTTTAATGAATTCTTTCCCCTGGTTTGATAATACCTGTGTATTTCCTTAAATTCTGTATTCCTCGCAATCAATGATATGGCTGCTTCATACAGTACATATCTAAGGCGTTTTCTTCCTCTATAACTGATATGACTTTCACCTTTGTGTTTTCCTGAACTACACTCTACTATGGCATATCCTGCCAGTTTCTGAAGCTGTTTCGGATTATCAAATCGTTTGATATCTCCTACTTCTGCTACAAATCCACTTACTGTCTTCATTCCAATCCCTTTGATCTCCAACAGCTTATCGATATATGGAACTTCTGACAGTTTTTCTTCTATCAGCTCCATTAATTCTTCTTCCCGCTGATGATATATTTCATAATCATTCAGCAGTATCTTCAATTCAATCCTTGCGCTATCACAAGCTTCCTGACTTCCTATACTGTGCTCCGCAGCCGTTACCAGGGTCTTTGCCCTCTTTAGACCAGCTGCTCTTAACTTAGCATCCCGCCAGATCTGGTTAACTCCATCAACTCCCAATTTTACGATATCTTTCGGTAACGGTGCTACCTTCAAGATCATAAGACCACTCACAGCTCCCGGATTTTTATAAACGTCTTTTATTTCCGGGAAATAGATACTAAACCATCTTGCAATACGATTCTTGATCCTTGTGATTTCTTCCTGGGCTTGAAGCCTCAGATTTGATAAGCTTCGGATCTCTGCATAAACACCTGTTGGTATATATGGATACGAAAACCTTCCTTCATTTACCAGTGCCGCAATCGTTTTGGGATCCTTACGGTCATTTTTGTTTGGATTATTATCATCCAGCTCTTTTGATTTTTTTACATGATGTGGATTCACATGAACTGGTTTCATTCCGTTGTCCTGCAGGTATGCTCCTAGATTGAACCAATAATGTCCTGTTGGCTCCATCCCAGGAATCACAACATCTTTTCCATATTTCTCTGCCAGTTCCTCCATCCATACTTTAAATGTCACAAATCCTGCTTCATTATTACTGAATTCCAATGGCTTTTTTGAATACTCATAATTACGCCAATCGAAGGCTCTTGCATAGTGTGTTTCACTTCCTACATCAATTCCAACTATCAATGTTTTTTCCGTAATAGATTCAATTTTTGCGTTCTGTGTGTTATACTTCATTTCAGATACCTCTCTGTTTAATAAGATTTTTTACTAACCCGCAAAGTCAGTAATCTTATTTTACACTGAGGTATTTTTTTCTCAACCTTCTTTCTTAGAATTCCCTATATTTGAATTATACAGGAAGCTCCTCACATAATAAAAAGGCAGACATTTTATATATTTTATGTCTACCTCTTACATTTTCTTAATCATATTATTTATTTCGCTATTACATCATTAATATTCTTATTTTTTCTCTTCAAGATTATTTAAGAATACGATTCGATGTAAAATCATATATATTATTTAGATAAAACAACGTATATCTATTATATATTTATTTTTGATAACTTTCAGTTTGAGAAAGACTTTCGGGTAGCCAATACCTTTTATTTTTTCATGGAATCGTAAATATACATCCTTAACCTTTTAATAGCTTTTACATCCTTATTTTTATAAAGTTTAAAACGGACGAAAGAACCGTACATCGAATGTCCGTTTCTTTCTGTGTATGAATATAATTTTCCCCCTGTGTCTACAAAAAGACAGACTTATCTTATTGATATTTTAAAATCAATATTACACTTTCACAGTACATGGTACGCCCTCACTGCCAGACTTTTCAGTTTGTTATGCTACCCCATATGTCTCACATAGCATCAACATATCCGTATTCGTCCTTCCGCAGAGTAATTTTAACCATATCAAAACATTGGCAATGTTTTGACTTAGGCAAAGGTCCTTTTCTGCCCTCAACCTTTCTCGAACATATTATCAGGCTCTTTTTGTAGTCGCCATACCTTGATCCATGCCATAACTGGAACAACTGTCACATTTAAACACCCGTATTATGTCCGGTGGATTTTCTGCATCGGCTCCACGGACCCGATAGTTTATAGAGATACCGCCTGCTCTGAACATATAAGTATGCTATGTTTCCGTATACATTCCTCTCATGCTAGACACGAGCACCTGTGCTTCTTTGATTCATCGTTTTGCTTTTACATAGATTTCGTTTATAAAATACAAGATTTTTTTAAATAAATTGATTCTTATGAAGCACTATAATATCAAGTTGCAAAACTTATTAAGGATAAATGGCTTTATCCTTATTTTTTAGTCATAATGATTTTATCAATCATTTTCTTAATGTTAATATTACCACCCATTTTTGCTATTTTCAACCTGTATTTTAGCATTTTTGTATCATTTTTGTGTAACACTCCCACATTTTTTATTATTTTTTTACATTTATTTACTTTTTATGAATAAAAAAAAGAGTCCTCTGAAAAGAGAACTCCAAAAATTTATTAGTATAGATTGTTATTACATTCATAAATTATTTTCACCTT
>OIAD01001054.1_pt1 | contig 9797 bp, 7 predicted proteins | sample 1580601 | NCBI WGS metagenome assembly OIAD01 (sample SAMEA3882554, study PRJEB24775) | human gut metagenome | biome: human-associated habitat; feature: intestine environment; material: feces | place: Netherlands | collected 2009/2010
AATTGCGATTCTTTCGATTCTCTCTTAGATTTTTGTTCTCTCTCATTGTACAGTTTCATTTGCTTCGCAAATGTGGGCTACTCGCCCACCCCTCGGCAGCATTTTTGAAAAACTGCTGCACCGAAAAACTTTTTATTTGCCTGTGGCTCGTATTTTATACCTTAAAAGGGAAAATCACTGTAATGACATCTTGCATTTTGTGGAAATCTATGATATACTGGTAACAAGTAACAAACAATCCGATTCCAGATGAATTTTCTAGGAAAAAGAGGGTGATTTTTTGTATAACAGCCTTTGGCAATTCCTGCTGTTAAATTTATTGCTGCCCTGTTTGATTGTAACAGAAGTCGTCGAATGTCTGGCAGCTTGGATTTATCCAAAACGAAACTGCAAGGATTTGCTTCTGGTGTTTCTGGTGAATCTGGCAACCAATCCAGCAGCGGTATTCCTCAACTTTCTATTACCGTTTCGGATGACACATCCAGTGCTTTGGATATTGTTCCTCGAGGGCTTAATTTGGTTGGTAGAGGCGTTGATTTATCGATGTTGCCTCACTCAGAAACGAAATCCATTTCTGTTTTCGTTTGTGCTGAATGCGGTTTCTTATGGAATCGGATTGTTCGTATAATATGGGTTTATGATATGAGAGGAGATTGATAAAACATGAAACAAGTGGGAAAAACAATTGGGAGCAGCTTATGTTCGCTGCTGTTGTTGCTGGGACTGGTGCTGCCGATGCAGACTGCTGTTCCGGTCTTGCAGCCGATGACGGTTGCAGCGAATGATATTACCAGTCATCCTGCAAAAGGGGAAGTAAGTGGAAATGGTGTTTATGGATATACCACGGATTATGTTTGCAATGGTGGTCCAATGCAGGAAGAACATGCCGTACAAAATGGTTGGCACATTACTGCAAAAAATACATATTATGCATATGGAATTCTGTGGTATCAATGTTGGGATACAGATGATGGCGATTACTATGGATGGATTGATGGAAATTATTTGAGTTTTTATGTAAATAATTCCTCCTCCGGCAGTTCTCCAGTTACGATTACGAGTATTTCCCCTCGAAAAGGACAAGTTGCCGGAAACGGTGTTTATGGCTATGCTTCCAGTTATGCCTGCTATTCAGACGGGGCACAGGCAACACAGCACAAAGTCGAAAATACCTGGCACATCACCGCAAAGAACACCTGTTATTCCCATGGCGTGACTTGGTATGAATGCTGGGATACGGATGATGGGGATTATTATGGCTGGATTGATGCCAACTATCTTTCTTTTTACAACACCTGCTCCGGCACAGACACAAGCTCCAAAACAGACTGTAATTGTAGAAAAGACCGTTCTGGTAACAGAGCCACCAAAGGAAACCGTTGTCGTAGAAAAAACGGTTCTGGTAACAGAACCGCCAACAGAAACCATGATTGTAGAAAATACGGTGCTGGTGACAGAAACCAAAGAACGAACCACCACAAAGGCAGCTGCTGCAATCAAGCTGGACGGTCAGTCTAAGAACCATTCTTCTTCCTCTTCATCGGAAGATTCAAATCTCTCATTGATTTTAATTGGAGCAGGCATTCTCTTGTTGGCTGGTGTTTCCATTGGTCTAATCGTTTTGTTTGTCAAGAAGTCCAAGGAAAAGCCAACTGGCAGCGTACAGATGCCGCAATTCCACAATCCATGGGAGGACAGCAATTCTCCGATGAATCCTTACGCCGGGCAGGATTCTATTTCAAGCAACAATCAGCAAATGGGCGGTTTGGTTTGCCCGAACTGCGGAGCAGTTTGCAACGACCCGAACGGAAAATTCTGTGAACGGTGTGGCTCACCATTGGAATAATATTGAACTATAAACCCTGCAATCTTTTCCAACAAAAAACAGCTGTCAACTCAAATTGACAGCTGTTTTTTTTATGCTACGAATTTCTGTTTTACTTATTCCAACGGCGGTAATGTACCCGTTTGCAGCTGATAATACCGTCCCTTTTGTGCCATCAACTGGGCATGGTTGCCTCGCTCAATGACACATCCATGATCCAGAACCAAAATTACATCTGCATTCTGAATGGTAGAAAGCCGATGGGCAATGACGAAAACAGTTCTGCCTTTCATCAGGGCATCCATACCAGCCTGTACAATTCGCTCGGTTCGGGTGTCAATCGAAGAAGTTGCTTCATCCAAAATCATAACTGGTGGGTCTGCAACCGCAGCTCTTGCAATCGAAAGCAGCTGCCGCTGTCCCTGCGACAAGCCAGAGCCATCTCCTTCCAGAACGGTTTCATAGCCATCCGGCAACAGCATAATAAAGTCATGGGCATTTGCTCGCTTTGCAGCGGCAATGCATTCTTCATCGGTTGCATCCAAGCGACCATATCGAATATTATCCATAACCGTTCCGGTGAACAGATTGACATCCTGCAAGACCATTCCCATCGAACGCCGCAAATCTGCTTTACAGATTTTATTGATGTTGATGTTGTCGTACCGCACCTTTCCATCTGCAATATCATAGAACCGGTTAATCAGATTGGTAATGGTGGTTTTTCCAGCACCCGTTGCCCCAACAAAGGCAATCTTCTGCCCCGGCTTTGCGTACAAGCTAACATCATGCAGGACAATCTTTTCCGGCACATAGCCAAAATCCACATGTTCCATCTGCACATCGCCTTGCAGCTGCGTATAAGTCACAGTTCCATCCTGATGCGGATGCTCCCATGCCCACAGATGCATGCGGTGGTCGGCTTTGCGAAGGTTACCGTCTGCATCCCGTTCCGCATTGACCAGATGCACATAGCCTTCGTCCTGCTCCGGCTGTTCATCTAGCATATGGAAAATACGTCCTGCACCAGCCAGTGCCATGACAATTGCACTTGCCTGCTGGGAAATCTGTCCGATTGGCTGCGTAAAGCTTTTACTCAACTGCAAGAATGCAGCGATTGCACCCAATGTCAGACCGCCCACACCGTGCAGGGCAAGTACTCCGCCCAGAATCGCAATGCACACATATTGCAGGTTGCCGAGGTTGTTTGTAATCGGCATCAGGATATTGGCGAAACTGTTCGCTTTCGTTGCATTCTCAAACAAACCCTCGTTCTTCTCATCAAAAACAGCAGCTGCCTGCGGTTCGTGGCAAAATACTTTTACAACCTTCTGCCCGTGAATCATTTCTTCTACATAGCCGTTTACATCGCCCAACGATGCCTGCTGTGCTACGAAATATTTTCCACTCTTTCCGCCAACATGCTTGACAATCACCATCATAAAAATCAAAAAGGCAATGACAAACAGCGTCAGCCAAACACTCGTTACCAGCATCGCAACAAACACAGCCACAATCGTAATCGTGGAAGAAATGAACTGCGGTAAACTCTGTGCCATCATCTGCCGAAGCGTATCAGTATCGTTGGTGTACAGGCTCATAATATCGCCCGTTGCATTCTGGTCAAAATAGCGAACAGGCAGTTTCTGCATATGGGTAAACATATCATCCCGAATCTTTTTCAGAACACCCTGCGAAACTGGCACCATCAGCCGGATGTATAAAAGCGTACAAATTGCACCGCCAGCAAAAATCACTGCCATTTTCAGAATCATCGACAGCAGTCCGCTGTAATCCGCATGCGATTCCAACAGCAATGGTGCGATGTAATCATTAATCAGCGTCTTTAAAAAGGTGGCACTGATCGTACTTGCCAACGCACTGAAAATGATACACAAAAAGACAACTGCCAACCGCAGGCGATAGGGTTTCAAATACCGCAGCAGCCGTTTCAATACAACCATTGGATTTTCTGCCGTTCCAGTCGGTGCGGCTGTTTTGAATTTGCTCATTCTGTTACACCGCCTTTCTTCGTCTGTTCTTCGTAAATTTCCTGATAAATTGCATTTGTTTGCAATAATTCCTCATGTGTTCCCATACCGTTGATGACGCCGCCATCCAGCACCAAAATCAAATCAGAATCCTGTAAGGAGGAAATCCGCTGTGCAATGATGAACTTGGTGGTTTCCGGCAAGTAGGTTTTCAGAGCTGCCCGAATGCCAGCATCTGTTTTCGTATCCACAGCACTGGTGGAGTCGTCCAGAATCAAAATCTTCGGCTTTTTCAGCAAGGCTCTGGCAATACAAAGCCGCTGCTTCTGTCCGCCAGAAACATTTGCACCGCCCTGTTCAAGATAGGTATCATAACCTTTCGGGAATGTTGCAATAAATTCATCGGCATTCGCCAGCCGACAGGCTTCCTGCAATTCTGCATCCGTTGCCTGTTCATTGCCCCAGCGTAAATTCTCTTTAATCGTACCGGAGAACAGCACATTTTTTTGCAGCACCATTGCCACGGCATTCCGGAGCGTATCCAAATCATAATCCTTGACATCTACACCGCCTACTTTGACCGTTCCGGCGGTCGTATCATACAACCGAGGAATCAGCTGCACCAGCGAACTCTTCGAGCTGCCTGTACCACCCAAAATTCCAACAGTCATACCAGACGGAATGTGCAGGTCAATGTCTTTCAGGCAACACTTATCCATCCGCTTGGAATAGCTGAACGAAACGTGCGAGAAGTCCACACTGCCATCTGCAACCTTCAAAACCGGATGTTCCGGATTGGTCAAGTCGCTCTGTTCGTCTAACACTTCAACAATTCGCTCTGCCGATGCACGAGATATGACAACCATGACAAAAATCATGGACAGCATCATCAATGCCCCCAAAATCTGTAATGCATAGGTCATCAGACTCATCAGTTCGCCTGTGGTCAAATCGCTGCCGCCAGAGCCAACAATGATTCTTGCCCCAAACCATGACAGCAACAGCATACAGCTATAAACAGCAACCTGCATACCCGGCATAGAAAATGACAGTCTGCCTTCTGCCTTGCAGAAGTCTGCATAAATTTTCTGCGAAATCTTCGCAAACTTGCTGATTTCGTAATCTTCTCGTACAAATGCCTTTACCACTCGAACACCATGCACATTTTCTTGCACGACATTGTTCAGCTTGTCGTAGGTGCGGAATACCCGTTCAAAAATCGGGTGCACACTGCTCATCAGGAAAAAGACAAATGCTCCCAAAATCGGAATCGCAATCAGAAAAATAATCGACAGCTTCGGGCTAATCCGAATCGCCATTGCCAGCGAGAAAATCAACATTGCCGGCGACCGCAAAGCAACTCGCACAATCATTTGATACGCATTCTGTAAGTTGGTCACGTCTGTGGTCAGACGGGTCACCAGACTGGACGCAGAAAAGCGGTCAATGTTAAAGAAGGAAAAGCCCTGTACCACATGAAACAAGTCATGCCGGATATTCTTGGCGAACCCAGCAGATGCCTTTGCTGCAAAGTGTCCGGCAAGAATGCCAAACAACAGCGACAAAATACAGCAAACTGCTAAAATTCCGCCTGTTTTTAAAATTGCCGCCTGATTTGCCCCGTCAATACCGTCATCAATCAGTTTTGCCATCAGCAGCGGAATGATCACTTCCATAATAACTTCTAGGACAACAAACAGCGGCGACAACAGCGAAGCCCCTTTATACTGCCGGACACAGCCAGCCAGTCGTTTTAACATGTTGAATTCCCTCCTTTGGATTCATAATCGGTCAGATTTTTACACATCACCTGCAAGGTTTTTTGAAACTGCTCCAAATCTTCCATGGAAATCTCTGCTGTCAACACCGATTCAAAAAACTGACACTCTTTCTCGACATCGTTGTGCAGAGAAATCGCTTTTTCTGTCAGGACAATGCGTTTCAGCCGAGCATCTTCCGGCACGGACTCCCGTACAATCAACCCGTTTTTCTCCATGCGGTTTAAGGTTGCTGTCACCGTGGAACGGCGGATGCAAAGCCGCTTTTCAATGTCCCGTTGGTATACCGGTTCGGTTTGGTCATAGAGAAAATGAATCAGCCAGCCATGTACACCGGTCAACTGTTCCTGCTCCCGAATCCCACGAGAACGGTTGCAGTATCGAGTCATCAGCGTGCAAAGCTGATGCAGTGGCGGAAACAGCCGGAACGGCGATTCCGGCGGAACTTGTTTCTTCATCTGAAACCCCTTCTTTCTGGTTGAGATTGTTCATCGTTGAACTGTTCGATGTTAAACAATATCATAACACATTGCATCTGCATTGTCAAGAAATATCCGGCGATTGCAAGCGAAAATCTCCGCCTGAAACATCCGGATTTTTTGTGAAACCTGCTCACGTTTCTAAAATTCTAATCCTTGGAAAATTTCATTCCTTTCAAATGTTCTGCATAGTTTTTTCTTCTATTTTTCTATTTTTTTATCCAAACTGCTTGACAATTGTGAAAAGAAGTGATAACATAAAAACATATGCGTATCACGTTCTTATCACAAATTTCATGAAGGAGGATTTCACATGCAACATCGCAAACGGACAGCCCTCATCGCAGGTCTGTTCACCATCACCTGTCTGGCACAGATTTCCATGAATACCATGAGCGGAATCTCTGCAGACGCAGCTGGCAGCTATGATATGGCGGTTACTGTCAATCTGGCTGGAGAAAAGAAAGCCATCAGCCCACACATTTATGGGGTCAATGATTCTGGTGACGGCAGCAATCTGAAAAATGTTACTGTTGACACCGTTCGGCAGGGCGGTAACCGTCTGACTGGCTACAACTGGGAAACCAACTATTCCAACGCTGGTGAAGACTGGCACAATAGTTCCGATACCAACATCGGTGACGACACAGACGGTTGCGGCTATGCCGGCAGAAGATTGTCTGCAACCTGCCAGAAAAACAACATCCCTTACAAGATGACAACCCTGCAAATGGCAGGCTATGTTGCGGCAGACAAAGCCGGAACCGTTCTGGAATCGGAAGCAGCTCCATCCTCCCGCTGGAAGGAAGTCAAATTCAAGAAAGACACTGCTCTGACACTCGAACCGGATATTACAGACAATTATGTTTACATGGATGAATATGTGAACTATCTGGTCAAGACTCTGGGCGATTCTACCACATCTACGGGTATACAGGCTTACAGCTTAGACAACGAACCGGTTCTTTGGAATGATACCCATCCGCTGCTTCACAGCAACGAAGTCAGCAGCAAGGAATTGATCTCCAAGTCTATTGAACTGGCGAGCGTTGTCAAGGACATCGACCCAAATGCAGAAGTTTTCGGCCCTGCATTCTGGGGCATGCTGCCTTGTATCAATGGCAGCAACAGTGCAAGCGATAAAAACAACAATGTTTACACCGATTCGGATTACGATGCTGTTAAGGGCAACTACAGCTGGTTCATGGATTATTATCTGGAACAGATGGCAAATGCAGAAAAAGAATCCGGCAAGCGACTGTTGGATGTGGTAGATGTGCATTTCTACTCCCAGGATTGCAGCACAGAAGCTTCACGGGTACAGGCTGCAAGAAGTCTGTACGATGCCTCCTATGTGGAAAACAGCTGGCTGCAACCAACCTTCGGACAGTACTTCCCATTCCTGCCAAAATTACAGGAATCCATCGACAAGTATTATCCGGGCACAAAAATTGCCATCTCCGAATATAACTTCGCAGACCTGAGCAATGAAAAAGAATCCGGTAAGCTCTCCAGTGCTGCCATTGCAGAAGCGGACGCTCTCGGCTGCTTTGCAGACAACAATGTTTACTTTGCAACTTACTGGGGCACTTTGTCTGAATGCCCATATGCAGCTTCTGCCATCAACCTCTACACCAACTACGATGGAGAAGGTGCTTCCTTTGGTGATACACTGGTAGAATCTTCGACCAGCGATATTTCCCTTGCTTATTCCTATGCTTCCATTGACGGCAGCGATGATTCCACAGTAAAAACCGTGCTCTCCAATAAGAGTGCTGACCAGACAGAAGATGCTGTCATCACACTGGACGGTACAACAAAGGATTACCAGAGTGCTGTTGTTTATGCCATCACACCGAAAGATGACCAGATTCGCATCATTGATGTTCAGAACGACATCAGCGGCAATCAAGTCAAGGTTGAACTCCCGCCGATGTCTGTTGCACAGGTCGTGGTATCTGACCAGAAAACAGACAAGGAAGTTTATGTAAAACCGGAAGAACCAGATATCAAGACTATCACTTACAAGTATGAAGACTTGGAACTGTCCGGCAACGGTTTCCCGAAGATTCCGCTGACCGACCTGGAACACCTGAAAAAAGTCATCATCAACACCACGGTTACTTGCAGCACCAACGCTGACTGGTACGGCGGCGGCGGTGCGTTGACCTTCAACGACCTGCTGCTGGAAGATGGTACAAAAGCATGGGCTTCTAAATCCTATATGTTCAGTGCTGGTACAAATGACAACACCATTTTGATGGATGGCAAATATACTGTTGACAAGGAAGAAGTTTCCGGTACGCCAACACAGGATTATGCCGAATTACAGGGTTGCTGGTGGAAGTCCTCCACAAATAGCGAATCCGGCGATGATGTTTCTGTCACCTTCAATTCTGTATCGCTGGTTTATGAATACGAAAAAGACCCGGATACAACCACCACCACCACTACTACGACTACCACAACAGAAACAGAAACAACCACAACCCTTACCGAAACAACACCAGCAGAAACCACTGCACCAGAGGAAACAACTACTTCTACAGAACCAACTACTTCAGAAATCATAGAAACAACCACCGCAGAAACCACCACAATGGATGACACTGATATTTCTTGCGGTGATATTAACACAGATGGCGTTGTAGATTTGAGAGATGCAATTTACTTGAACAAATATCTCGCAAAACTCGTTGCACTGACAGACATCCAATTAAAGAATGCCGATGTTTATGCAGATGGCAATATTAGCGAAGCCGACACCACACACCTGATGCGGTTTGTACTGAATATGATTACAGACCTTCCAGTACCGCCAGAAGCATAACGCCATAAAAAGAACCCTCCATGAAAAACACCCGACCGGATGGTACAAACGTACTTATCCGGTCGGGTGTTTTGTTATTATGATTCTGCCCACTCAAAATGGTTCCCAGCTGCCAGTTCAAAATGATACTTGACAATTCCTAAATCCACTTCTGTATAAAATCCCCAGCCTGCTTCTGCTCGAACCGTATGGTCATTCACTAGGGTAAACAGAAATTTTTGCTGATTGACAGCAGTTGGTGCAAGTAATGCTGCCTGCACACCCTTTTCAAACCAATGCGGCATTTCATCCTTGATTCGTATCACAGATTCCAGTGGCTTTGAACGATGCGGAACGCCGTCCTCTGCTCCGTATCCGATAGCAATCACTAAACAGCACTTTTCGCCGTCTTCCAATTGAAAAGCAGCTTTTCGTTTCCGATAGGATGCACCGACCCAGCATGTCCGCAGCCCAAGCGTCTGGGCGAAGAGCACTAGTTTTTCGCCGTAATATCCGCATTGTTCCGGCAGCTGGTCACTCTTTTTTCCGACCAGTGCAATATAATTTCGTACATTTTTAAAATGCCCATAGTGAGCAAGCAGTCCATCAAATGCCTGCGGTTCATCTAATATCAACTGCATATGCAAGCCGCTTTCCTGATTGCATTGCTTGAGAAATGTTTGCAGCTGTGATTTTACAGGGTCGGTGATGGGTTGAGTCGTATAGGAACGAACGGAATGCCGTTCTACCATTGCTGTAAAAAAATCCATGGAATACCTCCTTTGAAAGATTCCTGTTCGGTTGTTGTTATTATAGCATAGTTTCGGAGAAATAGCGAGTGGAAACGAAAAATTTTTCAGAATTGGTTGTAAGTAATGAGCCGCAGGCAAATAAAAAGTTTTTCGGTGCAGCAGT
>OIAD01001062.1_pt1 | contig 9739 bp, 8 predicted proteins | sample 1580601 | NCBI WGS metagenome assembly OIAD01 (sample SAMEA3882554, study PRJEB24775) | human gut metagenome | biome: human-associated habitat; feature: intestine environment; material: feces | place: Netherlands | collected 2009/2010
TCTAAGTGCTAATTTTCCACAAGTTCCAGAATTTTAGATACTGTAGATTCTCCAAATTCTCTGATGGTACGGATTTTTAGAACACCTGTTATATTGATACATCCGCTGATCACTTCGTCTCCGGCTTTTGCATCTCTTGGAAGGCTTTCTCCGGTCAGTGCACTGGTATTTAAAGTAGAAACACCATCAATGATCACACCGTCGATTGGAACTTTTTCTCCTGGCTGTACAACAATTACAGTACCAATTTCAACTTCATCCGGGTCTATCTTTTCAAGTACATTTCCATCCACCTCAATATTTGCATAATCCGGACGGATATCCATCAGTTCACTGATGTTACGTCTGCTCTTTCCTACTGCATAACTCTGGAAAAGTTCTCCAATCTGGTAGAACAGCATAACCGCAACACCTTCAGAATAATCTCCGAGCAGAATTGCTCCCACAGTAGCTACTGCCATCAGGAAATTCTCATCGAATACCTGTTTATTTCTGATACCTTTAAATGCCTTCTGAAGAATATCATAGCCAATTACCAGATATGGAATCATAAACAGTCCAAATCTGACATATCCATCTATCGGTAATTTAGAAAAAAGCACGATCAATACCGCCGCTACGATGATTCTGATCAGCATCTTCTTTTGCTTCTTATTCATCTTAATACCTCACTTCTTATAAAACAGGACCGCCGCCAGAACATATATCAGTGGATAACCATAACCGTCTGACATATCTCTGTGCTGCAGTCCCTCTCTGCTAATTTACGACAATTCCCGTAAATATATCATCAACAGGAATCGCTCCTGAATTAAAGATAGATTTCGCAGTCGTCTTCTACCTTCTTGCAGTTTGCCAGAACGTCTTTCATAACTGCTTTCGGATCCTGTCCTTCTTCAAATTCAACGATCATTTTCAGCATCATGAAGTTTACTGTTGCATCCTTAACACCAGCTGTATTCTTAGCAGCTTCCTCCATTTTGTTTGCACAGTTTGCGCAGTCTACGTCGATTTTGTAAGTCTTTTTCATTGTATTTTTTCCTTTCCGGCTCATGAATAGATTTTCACATCATCATATGAGCACTTGTTCATTTGTTAATTTTATTATAACAGCTTTTTATTCTCTGTCAATAACTTATTGTTAAAAAAATTGCAAATATCAAATTCTTATATCATAGGAACATTACGGAATCATTTCCTATGATATAAAAACAGAGGATACCGTCTGATTCTTCTTCCTGCTGCACCCTCTGTCTCATCTATCATTTGCGAAATGATTATAATCTTTTTATTTACTTTTCTTATGGTAGAATTTTTCGACCTTTGCCAGATATAAAATAGTAAAAGTGACACCTGACACTATCCATGATCCAATATAAATCCATACAATACATTCCATTGTTTCAAATGATGGTAAAACAACCAGAATGCAGACTACTCGAAACAGGCAGATTGTAAGTAATGTAGTAACCATTGACACCAATGTTTCTCCAAGGCCGCTGCATGCTCCTGAAAGAGCTGCTGCAACAGCATAGAATACAAAGAACGGTGCCATCATCTGCATATATCTTATAACCAGCGGTATCAATGTCGGAACGTCTTTCTGATCGATAAACAACGGTCCGATCAGTCCGGAACCGAAATAAAGGACAATACTGATAATTCCTACCGCGATCACAGATAAGCCCGTACCGATCAGGGCTCCCTTCTTTACTCTTTTCGCCTTACCGGCGCCCAGATTTTGCGCGGTATATGTAGTCAGTACAGGTCCCATGGAATCCGCTATCAGCCAGATCAGTAAATCCAGTTTATCACAGATTCCCCATGCTGCAATACTGTCAGTTCCCATTGTGTTAATACTTGCCTGAACAATAGAATTGGCAATTGGAAACAGCATGGACTGAAGAGCTAACGGGAAACCTTTGTTTATCATCATTCCCATATGCTCTTTGCAGATTCTCATAGTTCTGATTCCTATCTTTTCTTCCAGGAAATCAGATTTCACAAGAAAATATGCGGTAAGTACAACACTTACAATCTGAGAAAGTACAGTAGCTGCTGCCGCTCCTCCAACACCAGTATGCAGAAGTCCTACCAGTATGAGATCTGCAACAATATTGACCACACTGCATACGACCAGTACATATAATGGCTTTTTAGAATCTCCAAACGCACGCAAGACTCCTGCCATCATGTTATAAAGGATCATTGCCCATATTCCGCCAAAATAAATTCGGCAGTAGATCAGTGATCCTGCACGGACTTCTTCCGGAACAGACATGATATCAAGCAGCCATGGAGAAAAAATTACACCGGCTACAGCACAGACAATTCCCAGAATACCGGCGAGTAAAAGAGCTGTCCGCACTGCACAATGCAGTCCTTCTTTATCTTTTGCTCCAAAATATCTGGAGATCATAATCGTCGCACCTGTTGCAAGTCCGTTCATAAAATTAAGCGGAAATTTAAAAAGCGTATGCACAGAGTCAATTGCTGCAAGTCCGATTTTTCCGCTAAACTGACCAACAATAACCGCATCAACCGTTGTGTACAACTGCTGGATCAAGCTTCCCGCAATCAGTGGAAGTACAAAAAGTAATAATGCTTTTCCTATATTTCCAGAGATCAGACTATCTTTTTTCATTATTTACTGCCCTTTTGGAACAAATGGCAGGCAACACTGTGTCCATTTTCCACTTCTACAAGATGCGGATTCTCCTTTTTGCAGATATCCATGCAATGCTCACATCTTCCCTGGAACGGACATCCCTGTGGAAGATCCAACGGGCTCGGAGCTTCACTTTCAATACTCTCAATTGGTTTGGAAAAGTCCATATTAATATCAAATACTGCACCCATCAGTGCTCTTGTATATGGATGCATCGCTTTCATATCGAGGTCTTTTCCAGGAAGAACCTCTACGAGGTTTCCAAGATACATAACAGCCACCTGATGTGCCACCAGCTGAACCAGTGCAATATCATGACAGATAAAACCAAATGTAATATTCTTTTCTCTCTGAAGCTTTGTAATCAGTTCAATTACGGTTTTCTGAACAGAAACATCGAGAGCTGAAGTTGCTTCATCCAGAACAACGATCTCCGGTTCCAGTGCCAGTGCTCTCGCGATCGCAACACGCTGACGCTGTCCACCACTCATATTGTGAGGATAACGATCTGCAAAATCTCCTGGTAATTCTACCATTTCAAGAAGTTTTCTGCAGACAGCATCCTTCTCCGATTTCTTAATCTTTTTGAAATTCATCAAAGGCTCACACACAATATCACGAATGTTCATTTTCGGATTAAAAGATAAGGTCGGGTCCTGAAATACCATCTGAATGTTCTGACGGTTATTTCTCAGTTCTTCTCCCTTTAATTTCGTGATATCTGTACCGCGGTACAGAATCTCACCCTCTGAAGGTGTATCAAGAGAAACCAGAAATCTCATAAATGTACTCTTACCACATCCGGATTCTCCTACCAGACCCAGTGTTTCACCTTTATACATTTTCAGATTAATATCATTGTTCGCCAGCAGAGTACGTCCATGTGATGCCGCAAATCTTCTGGTTACATGTTTCGCTTCCAGTATTACTTCTCTTTTTTCAGACATATCGTTCACCTCCCCGGGATGGAACTGCCTCCAGAAGTTTTCTGGTATATTCATTCTTTGATTCTTTCAGAATATACTCTCTTGTTCCCTGGTCTTCCATTTTTCCGTTCTTCATTACAACAATATAATCTGACATGTAGGCAGCTACACCCAGATTATGGGTTACTACAATAATGCCTGTATGATAATCATCTCTGAGCTTCATCATCTGACGCACGATCTGTGCCTGCGTTGTTACATCCAGTGCAGAAGTCGGTTCATCTGCAAGAAGAAGCTTCGGCTGATAAGTCATTCCCATCGCAATACCAACTCGCTGTCTCATACCACCGGATAACTGGAAAGGATAAGATTCCATAATATTATCCGGAGACGGAAGTCTCATTCGCTCCAGCATTGCGATTCCCTTACTCCATGCCTCTTTTTTGGAAATTTTCTCATGAGTAAGAATATATTCTGTGAATACTTTTCCGACTTTACGTGTCGGATTCATCATTGCACCACTGTCCTGAAAAATCATGGAAATATCAGAACCACGAAGTTTTCTCCACTGTTCCGGTGTATAGGATAAGAGGTCTTCTCCTTCAAATGTAATACTTCCTTCTGTGACCTTACCGCCACCTGCAAGAAGTCCCAGAACAGCACGGATAACAGTGGTTTTTCCACTTCCGGATTCTCCTACCAGAGAAACGATCTGTCCCTCTTTCATATCCAGATTAAAATTCTGAACAGTTGGAACATTTTTGTAGGAGATTGTCACATTATCTAATTTCAGCATGTTTATTCCTCCTACTCATTTCTTGGATCGAGGATATCACGGATGGAATCCCCAAGCATATTAAATACAACAACTACTACAAAAATAGCAAGACCCGGGAAGATCATCAGCCACGGAGCGGACTGCATACACGCTCTTCCTTCATTCAGCATATAACCCCATTCCGGTGCCGGCGGCTTCGCGCCAAATCCCAGGAAGGACATTGCTGCCAGTTCCAGCATCATGGAACCTATATCTGTCGCAGCAGTAATGATCAGTGTAGGAAGTGCATTTGGAAGCATATATCGAAACAGCATATACGGTGTTTTGGAACCGGTAACGATCGCTGCTGATACATAATCCCTGTCACGGATCTTCATAACCAGGCTTCGTGCCAGACGCGCATATTTGGTCCAGCTTACTACTACAATAGCGATGATCGCATTTTTGATACTTGCGCCCATAATACCTGCAACAGCAAGAGCAAGTACCAGTCCTGGGAAAGCAAGCATCATATCTGCAATTCGCATAATAACAGCATCAATGACACCTCCGAAATATCCTGCAAGGACTCCGGTAACAGTTCCCACCAGAAAGATCAGGGCAACAACACCAAAGGTTGCTGACAGAGATGCACGTGCTCCATAAATAACTCTTGAAAAAATATCCCTGCCCATTTTGTCGGTTCCAAAAATATGTTCCTTGCATGGCGGAAGCAGTGCATCTACCAGAGAACCTTTTAACGGGTCAACCCCTCTGGTTACCACCGGTGCAAATACTGCTGTCAGAATAATACAGACTGCAAGAATAGAAAACACGACAAAAGTTTTATTTGCTAAAAATCTGTTTTTCTTTTTCATGATTCTACTCCTTTAAACGCATACGTGGATCAATATAAACATAAGATGCATCAACGATCAGGTTAATGACCATATAAATCAGGGCAAGCCATAATACATATCCCTGGATCAGATTGTAATCACTGGATGTGATTGCTGAAACTGCAAGGTTTCCAAGACCCGGATAAGAGAAGATTACTTCTACAACACTGGTTCCTCCAAGAAGTGATCCTATGGAAAGACCAAACATTGTGATCAGCGGAAGCAATGAATTTGGAAATACATTGCCCCAGATAATCTTTGATTTCTTTACTCCTCTTGCCTGTGCACCGATCACATAATCCTGACTCAGTTCATCCAGCACCGCTGTTCTTACCTGTCTGGTATATTTGGAAGACATTGCAATCGCAAGTGTCAAAGCCGGAAGAAACAGACTCTTAAAGTCTCCCGCAGAACTGATAACCGGAAATGCATTGATATAAACACAGAATGCCAGCATTAACAGAAGTCCAACCCAGAAGTTAGGCATCGCACATCCGAGGAATGTAATTCCCCGGACGAGATAATCGATCCATTTATCTTTATATATGGCAGACAACATACCTAAAGGTACAGAAATAACCAGCATAAGGATCATGGCCATTAATGTAAGTTTCAAAGTCGGCCATAATCTGGCTGCAAGAAGTTCTGTAACTGGTTTATTTAAGCTGTATGATTTGCCAAAGTCACCTTTCAGACAGTTCTTAAGCCATCTGGTATACTGCACCAGAAACGGATCATTCAGACCAAGTTCCTCGCGTGTCTCCTGAACCATTTCTTCAGTAGGCATTACACCGGTTGCCGTGTACATGTTTCGTACAGGGTCACCTGGTGACATAAAGGTCAGTGCAAATGTAATAAAGCTGATACCGATCAATACGATCACAATCTGTAATAAACGCTTGATTATTTGCTTTTTACTCAAAAAAGACACCTCTTTTTATTTCTGTTTGTAACTATTCAGTAACTTCACAATTCGCAGACTTTTCTTATTCTGCAGGAGTAATTTCTGTTGACAGCCAGTAGTAATCTGCTGTATGGATATGTGCAGAACCAACTTTCTTACTGTAGATCATAGATGAGTTGTAGTATCCATCAATCAGAACCGCTGCATCATCTACCAGGATCTGCTGCATCTGGAAGATCAGATCTTTTCTCTTTTCCGGATCCATTTCACCTTTTAATTCTTCATATAACTTATCATAGTCCGGGTTGGAGTATGCGCAGTAGCTGGTATCAGTTGCCCAGTTAGCCATATATGCCAGAGGATCTCCGGTACCAACAGTGATCCAGTTATTGTTATTAAAGTCATAATCCAGTGCTGCAAGTTTACTCCACTGATCATCTGAGCTTCCGTATTCAGGAACAACACCGATGCCGATTTCTGCAAGATACTGTGCGTGAGCATCTGCAAAGTCATTCAGAAGACGGTTTTCATAAGAAATATATCTAAGGTTGATATTCTGGCCATCCAGTTCACGGATTCCATCTCCATCTGTGTCAACGATTCCTGCATCATCCAGAATCTGTTTTGCTTTTTCCGGATCATAGGTATATGGATTCTCAAGTTTGTCGTAATCATAGTTCAGAGTAGATGGCAGTACGGAAAATCCTGGTGTATAAAGTCCACCGATTGTTCTGGAATTACAGATTGTATCATAGTCAATTGCCATCAGGATTGCCTGACGAAGTGTTTTGTTTCCAAGAACACCATCAAAGTTCATCCATGCAAATCCGCAGCGTACACCGGATGCAATATCAACAGTAAAGTCATCACTGTCCTGGAAATCCTGAATATCTGCTACATTTGTGATATTCTCAACCAAGTCTACCTGACCACTCTGGAGAGCCATTGTTTTTGCGGAGTTATCTCCCATGAACAGCAGATTGATCTTATCGTATGGAACATCTTCACGATAATACTCATTTGCAGCTAATGTATAACCAACACCTACACCATTGAATTCTTCAATCTTGTATGGACCTGTTCCAATAATTCCATTATCGTAGTTTTCAATATGTTCTACATCTGTGATTCCCATAGTTGGGTGGCAGAGCTGTCCTACAAGGTTTGCATATGGTTTGCTTGTTTTGATGTTAATAGTATTTGCATCATCATCTACAGTAACTTCTGCTTCAAATTCCAGATATTTCTCCGGTTTGGCAGATCCGGAAGGTCCTACCTCTTTCATGTGATCAAAATACTCTTTTACCTTTGTCGGAGTTAAATCACATCCGTCAGAGAATTTAATTCCGTCTTTCAGCTTGATCGTCCATTCTGTATGCTCGTCATTTACTTCATAACTCTCAGCAAGCCACGGGATAACTTCCATATTGTCATCGAATTTAAATAATGCTTCAGCAATACCATATCTCATAGCATTCCATCCACTGTTTTCATCATTTGCACTGTTTACACATCCATCAGTGTACATCTGACATCCGAAGTTTAAAACCTTCTCATCACCCTTCGCCTGTACAGTAACTCCCATTAATAATGCAACTGTTGTTGCCGCTGCTAACACAAGTAATTCTCTTTTTGTTTTTTTCATCCTTTACTTCCTTTCTTTTTTTGTTTCTTCGTTGTTTTTCTTCCTTCTCATACTGTCCATTCCTGTGATTTTGAACGAAAAAAAAGACAGATGCTCCCACATCCGTCACGAAATCTTACCATTAAAGAATCAAACATATATATGCAACACATGAAGTTGTAACTCTTAATCAGGATTTCTCGTCGTCCGCAAGAATCTCTTTTACCAGAAATAAGCAGGTCTCCTGACTTAAGCTTACCCATTTTCAGCACCTTCCCAGAAAAATATCTTCCAGTGGCATTCAGCTGAAAACCAACTATCACAGTGACGGGATCGTACCGGATTTACACCGGTTTCCCTTTTAATCAGACCAGCAGGACGCTTCTGCTGGTCTGAACTTATCTCTAAAATCATTAAATGACCGTATGAATACTCATCTAGCATAACATACCATCATGTATACGTCAATTATTTTAGACTCTTATTTTCTATCTATTTTTCCGTAAATTTCCGGAATTTCTCAAAATTTGTTTCCGGTGTATAGGATTTCAGAACTTCCATCATGTCCTCTACACTATATGTATTATCATACATTCCAATAGATAACGCATACTGCTTATTAAACTCATCTACTGAATCCGCTGTCCAGAATGACTGCTGCAGCCGGAAAGCACTTCCATCTTCACGGTAATCTTCTGCAAAGCCTTCCAGAGCATTTTTCATGGCAACAAATGATGGTGCAACGATAGCACCGTATTTTCCTACAAGATAGTCGATTCTTTCCTTGCCGTTATATCCCTTTTTATTAAACATTTCGTATGTATCTTCTGTAAAACAGTCAATGGAACCCAACAATACATCTGTACTGTTCTCTTCTTCATAAGCATCAATTATCTTGATAAAATCACTTGCGCTCACTACACTCAGAATAACATTATAATCTCCTGTATTCAGCGAATCAGCCAGCTTTTCATCCAGGTGATCTTTTGGATACCCCGGAACCAGAGTAATCTTAATGTCACTGCCTGTTTCAATTTCTTCAGTATCCTGCGTATTCACCAGTTCTTCTACAGACTTCTCATATGACAGGCCATATGCTTCCTGAAGCTTATTCAGAATACCAATCGTTCTCAGACGATGCATCTCATTACCGATAGCAGATCCTCCACATGCTATTATGTAATGATTCTGGTTATTCTGATCCTCTGAAACAAAATACTCCGCCATATTGGCAGCCGCATCCATTTCTGTTTCAACAGATGTTCCTATTGTTCCCAGAAAATAAGGATTATCCTTTACTTTCTCATACATTTCATCACTGATCGTTCCTGAGCCACGTACATAATACATACCATATTCTTCACATACCGGAAGAACTTCTTCAAGATCTGAGGAAAGGAAAGAAATAATTCCCTTTACATTTCTTTCATGAAGCTCGTTGATAAAGCTGATTTCTTCTTCTGCTGTACTTATACTGGAAGAATATAAAAACTCGACTTCAAAAGCCATGCCGACATAATTTTCAAAATAATTTCTAAATGCTCTTACTTCTGCATCATTCAGATTATATACAGACACCCCTATCGTCATTTTTTCATCCTGATCTGCTGTATCATTCAGGGTATCGGCTGCCATAACTGAAATACTGGTGCAGGTAAGCAGCATAATCATTGTCAATATAAAACTTATTATCTTTTTCATTCCTTTTTTACCTTTCTGTTGTATTTGTATAAAAATTCAAGTTTTCTTTTCTCACATCCTTTCCTGAAATAAAAAAGATCCTTTTCTTAAAATGTATTTTAGGTATAAAAATAAAGCCTTTCTTATACACCGTAAGAAATAACCTTTTTTAATGCAAGCAGGTCTCCTGACTTAAGTTCATCGCATTTTATCGTCTTCCCGCCTCTTAAGCAGTGACATATATGATAAAAAGCTCCCTTTTACAGTGGCGGGACCGTACC
>OIAD01001064.1_pt1 | contig 9699 bp, 4 predicted proteins | sample 1580601 | NCBI WGS metagenome assembly OIAD01 (sample SAMEA3882554, study PRJEB24775) | human gut metagenome | biome: human-associated habitat; feature: intestine environment; material: feces | place: Netherlands | collected 2009/2010
GGAAAACAGGCGAAGCTCTTTGCGACCCGGTAGTGGTGGATTTCTTGCAGTTTATTCGGACACATATGCAGAGTGACGGTTCTTTTTCGTTTCGTATCCCAAAGGGTACTTCCAAGAATTCGTTTGCCACACTTTCGGAAATCGCTCAGACGTGGGATAAAATGGGACTTTTTGCATCCATTGTGATCTATCCGCAGAATATCGTCTATGAGCTTGCGCAAAATGAGACTGTCCGGCATTTCCTGAGCGGGAAGTGGCTGGAACTTTTTGTGGAGCATCAGGTTCAGCAGATTTTGAATCGCTATCAGGAGGAGCAGGGTGCAGAAGTTTCGCTTTGCTCCAATGTGATTCTTTCAGAAGCGGCATCCGCAGGGAGCACGCATGAACTGGATGTTGCGTTTTCCATCAACGGAAAATTCTTCTGGGTGGAAGCCAAATCGTCCAGCCGAAGCATTGATTATGGAAAATATGCTGCTCTGTGCGAAAAGCTGAAAGTAACCTCCGACCGACTGCTTTTGGTCAACAGCGATTTGTCCGTTGAGGAGTGTGAAGGCGTTTCTTACTTCTGGAATTATCGTGTTGCAAATTGTGCAACGATTACGGGGGAATTGGAAAATATGGTTGCCAAACAAATTGAAACTGCCGGAAAAGCCGTTCCAAGTACAGACTGAGCAATAAGCAAAAAAGACCCTGAGAACCCTGCCGGATAAGCGGCAAAGTTCTCAGGGACTGTTTTATCGGATCTGCTCGACCTGCTTGGAGTCCTTTTCCTCCGCAAAGAACAGTTCCACATTCTTCTGTGCTTTTACGATTTCCTGCATCTCATCCCGTGTCTTTCGGTACTCTGGGTAGAGTGCTTTTTTCTTGGTGAGCAAAGCCGAATACTCTGCATTCAGGTCTTTCACTTTGGGCAGCTTTTTCAGGCCGGATTCATTGAAAGCGGCTTTCGCCGTCTTATGCAGCGTGACTTCTTCCCGGTGCGCTTCCAAAAATTTGGAGCTGTACCCGGATTTGCGGTAAGCATCGTATACAGGCCGGGTCTTGGCATAGTTGACGATGTGCGCCCGGAGGACGGCGATTTCTGCCATACGCTTCTCGGCGGCCTTGATGGAATCGCCCAGTTTGTGATAGCGAGAAAGTGCAGCATCAGCACGCTCTTTCAGGTCATCCGCACTGCCGATTTTCTGCTCCTGCAAAAAAATCAGCGTTTTGGACATCTCTTTCAAGTTGTACTTCTTCGCCCAGCGTTCGTAGCCGCCACCTTTGCCCTCGGCAAGTTTTGCTTGAATGTCAACCAGCAACTGGAACGGCTGCTCTTTGGGAGGTTGCTTCTGATGTGGGCGGTGTTCGGCTTTTCCGGCAATGACTGCTTTGATTTCATCCTCGCTGTACCCGGCACCCAGTGTCTTTAACCGGATAAAGCGTTTCTGCCGTGCGCCTTTAACGGAAGTGTATTTGCCGCGTTTGATTTCATAGCCCTGCTGTTCCAGCTTTTGCAGAAAATCTTCGTAGTCGGTGGGCTTCTGCTGCAAAATCTCGTCGATTACACTGCACAGCCGGTCGCGGTTGCTCTCCTTTGGTGGGTAAGTGATGCGCTTCTGCCGTTCCCGGTAAGGCTTCTTTTCAATGACTGACAGCTGATGCTCCAGACAAATCAGGTCGCTCAACCGCTGCACTGCCAGACCGGAAAAGAAAAAATCCCGGAATTTTCTTGTGCCGTCCAGAGTGGTCGAGTTATAGATAATGTGATTGTGAATGTGTTCCCGATCGGTATGCGTTGCAACGATAAAAGCGTGTTTGCCTTTCAGAAACCGGGAGGCCAACTCATAACCGATGCGGTTTGCTTCTTCAGCCGTAATTTCACCAGGTCGGAAAGATTGCCGTATCTGATAGGCGATAATGTTACTTTTTTGGCTGCGCCCGGTGGCCTGCTCGTACAGCTTTTTTGTGAGCATGAACTCCTCGTCCACAGTAAGCGGGCTGCATTGATAGCTGCTGACAAGTTCGCCTTTTTCAGTCTTGTCGGGATTCTGCGCATAATCAGTGCGGTCTTTCAGGCAGGCGGCGATAGATTTTCCTTTGTGCTGATGCAGTGCGATCAGACGAGTAGCAGCCAGAGCAGATCACCTCCTAAATGAAAAAGCCGCCCGAAGGCGGCAAGAAGATTCAAAATCAAATCAGGTCCCGGAGCCAACCGCTGAATTTCTCAACGCCCTCCACCATTGCAGTTGCGCCGACAAAAAGGACAAAGCAGAGAAATTCGGCAACCAGCAGAATCAGAAATTGATCCCAAGTCTGGCGGTAGACGGTGTAGATGCCGCAGCCAAAGATATACAGCATCAACGGCGCGACAACATAGCTGGACAGAGTAAGCAGCCACTTTGCCATCAGAGCCAGAAAAGCCACGAACAGAGAGATCGGGGCAAGCATCATCTTGAATAAAAACCTCATATCAAACACCAGCCTTTCTTTTTCGCCCCTATTATAAAGGTATCGCCCCTTGCCTTGCAAGGGTGTCAACCGTTATGTAAACCCGCAGCCTCCTACTGCGGGAAATTTTTTAGAGTTCGGTGAGTTTGGCGAGAAGTTGCTTGCCAATAGCTATCAGCTCATCCAACCGACTACGCAAGTCCTCTAAATCGGCGGCATAGAGCTGCCCGCTTTCATTGGCCCGTTTCGCCACCTGATTCAGGTTGTTGCTGCAATTCTGAAGAAGGTACGCCATCCGACGCAGCTGTGGTAAATCAAGATTCAGGCAGTAACCATCCAGAGCCATTTTTCGCAGATAAGAGCCAATGCTCAAAATACCGCAACTTTCCATCTTCTGACGAATGCGTTCCAGTTCGACTTTGCTGACACGAAAATGGATCTGCTGGTCACGGTGCTCCGTCACCGGGCATCACCATCCTTATCCAAGTAAGATTTGAATGGTCGGACAGGCTCCACTTTATCAGCCTTTTCTTCCAGAGCTGCCAGCACAGAGGGGCGGGCATCCGGCTTTTCTTCCGCTTCGGGTTCTGTCCGGCTGGACTGATGCTCCATGTTCAACAGCGCATCCAATTCTGCAAGGCGGGCAGACTTGGTTTGCAGTTCTTCCTCCTGCGCAAACGGCTTGGCGATTTCAACCTCTGCGGCCTGCTTCTGCTGTTCCAGAGAATCCAGTGCGGCATCAGCATCGGCAATGCGGTCGGCAAAATTGCCGATGGCATTGTCCAGACGGACGATGTTGCCGCGAGGGTCATCGCCCAGCGGTACCGGATAACTCAGCTCGCCGCGGAGAACGATTTGATGCTCATTCTTGAAACTGTCAAAGCGAATGTTCAGCTCAAAGCCGCGATAGGTGCCCAGCAGCATCATATCCGCATTCGGCATCTCCTTGCAGGCGAGCATCAGCCGCTCACCAGCTGCTTTTTTCTCATCGAACACCATGCCCTTGATCGTCATGCCGCAGAAGTTCTCCTTATCCTGCGGGTGTGCGTCTGCGATTTGGGCATCGTTTTTCAGAGCCGCAATACGGTTCTTCGCTTTCTGAATTTCCTCCGGGTAATGCTTGAGCAGCTTATCTTCCAGACGATATTTCTGGTTCTGGTAATCCGAGCGCAGCACCTTGAGCTTTGCTACCTGCACATCCAGATCCATCTTTTCCCTTATGCGCGGGTCGCCTGCGCATAAGGCCTTGACCTCGGCATACGAAAGAGCCTGCTCATCCACATCATCACAGGAGCGCATCGGAGATTTGCTCGTCATGATCTGCGAAATAAACTTCTGCTTGTTTTCCAGCGTTTGCCAGAGGTAGGCGTCGAATGTCCCCTCCGTGACGTAATTATAGACGTAAACTTGTTTGTTTTTGTTGCCCTGACGGATGATTCGGCCGTTGCGTTGGGTCATATCGGACGGTCGCCAGCCTACATCCAGATGATGCACGGCCACCAGCAGGGTCTGGACATTGGTGCCTGCGCCCATCTTTGCAGTGCTGCCCAGCAGGACACGCACCTTGCCGCTGCGGACTTTGGAGAACAAATCCGCTTTCTTACCTTCAGTATCAGCGTTGTGGATGAACTCGACTTCCGATTCCGGCACCCCGGCGGCAAGCAGCTTTGTGCGAATATCATCGTAGACATTGAACGAGCCGTCTCCCTTGGGCGTGGACATATCGCAGAAAATTAGCTGCGTCAGATTATCCTCTTTGGTTTCGTTCCAGATACGCAGAACATTGTCGACGCAGGCATTCAGCTTGCTGTCCGGGTCATCCGGGGTGAGCGGATTCATCAGCCGCTGGTCAAGGCCGATTTTACGTCCGTCCGAGGTGATCTTCAGCATATTGTCCACCGAGGGGTCAACCGCACCGCTATGCACCTCAGCAGCACGTTCGCTCAGGGATTTCACCATGTCCTGCTGGATTTCCGAGGGTTTGACCACGACAGTTTCAAACTTGGCTTCCGGAACAGGCAGATGCAACTGGTCGGAAGTCTTGATGTCCGCTGCCTCCTTGAACATATTCATCAGCTCCGGTAGGTTAAAGAACTTGGCAAAACGTGTGCGCGCACGGTAGCCGGTTCCTTCCGGCGCAAGTTCAATGGCCGTGGTGGTCTCGCCAAACGTAGAAGCCCATGCATCAAAGTGGGTCAGTTGTTTCTGCTGGAGAGTGCTGTACTGCAAATAGCGCATCAGGGTGTACATTTCCGTCATGGAGTTGCTGATGGGCGTTCCCGTTGCGAAAATCACGCCGCGCCCGCCAGTCACTTCATCCAGATAACGACACTTGCCGAACATATCGCTGGACTTCTGTGCTTCGGAGGTAGAAAGGCCAGCAACATTGCGCATCTTGGTGTAAAGATATAGGTTCTTGTAGTTCTGGCTCTCGTCCACAAATAACCTATCTACGCCTAATTGTTCAAATGTGACCACATCATCCTTGCGGTCGGTGGACTGTAGCTTTTTCAGTTTCACCTCCAGTGTTTTCCGTGTCTTTTCCATCTGTTTCACGGTAAAATGCTCACCGGACTGTTCCTTGGCCTCTGCAATGGCATTTTCGATTTCCTCGATCTGATCTTCGATGATCCGTGCCTGCCGTTCCGCAGAAAGAGGGATTTTCTCAAACTGCGAGTGGCCGATAATGACGGCATCGTAGTCGCCGGTTGCGATGCGGGCGCAAAAACGCTTTCGATTGGCGGGTTCAAAGTCTTTCTTGCTGGTAACGAGCAGCTTTGAATTGGGGTATAGCCGCAGGAACTCGCTGGCCCACTGCTCGGTCAGATGGTTGGGCACCACGAACAGGCTTTTCTGACACAGGCCCAAACGCTTGGATTCCATTGCCGAAGCTGCCATCTCAAAACTTTTGCCGGCACCCACCTCGTGGGCGAGCAGGGTGTTCCCACCATAAAGCACATGAGCAACTGCATTGCGCTGATGTTCCCGCAGATTGATCTCCGGGTTCATACCGACAAAATGGATATGGCTTCCGTCATACTCGCGGGGCCGGGTACTATTGAACAATTCGTTATACTGCTTCACCAGCAGATTCCGCCGCTGCGGGTCTTGCCAAACCCAGCCTGCAAAGGTATCCTTGATGGCCTGCTGCTTCTGCTGGGCAAGCATCGTCTCCTTTTGGTTCAGGACACGCCGCTCTTTACCGTCCTCCTCAATGGTATCATAAATGCGGCAGTCCCGCAAATTCAAGGTGTCCTCCAAAATCTTGTAGGCGTTGGCCCGGTGGGTGCCGTAGGTTTCGGTGGACATGATATCATACATTCCGGCGGCAGATTTGTTGCCGATGCGCCATTCGGACGTAAATGGAGAGTAGCGGACTTGGATCAGGTTGTTATAGCGGATGCGGTAGGGCGGCTGAAAAGTCTCCATCATAAACTGCTGCACAATGGCGGGATTCAGCCATGTGGCACCCAGTCGGATGTCGATTTCTGATGCTTCAAGGTCCTTCGGCTGCGCTTTGGTCAAAGCCTCCACATTGATCTTGAACTCCGGGTGGCTTTCAGCGGCAAGCTGAGCCATGCGCAGTTTATTCCGCACATTGCCGGAAAGATACTCGTCCGCAGTCTGCCAGCCTGCTTCCGGCTCATCTGCATCCGCAGAAGGGTCTTTGAAAATCACGCCTTGCAGCTCTGTGGTAATACGCTCATAATCGCCGGGAGAGCCGAGAAGTTCCGCCATATAGGGCAGATCAACACGGCCATGTTCTCCAATGGATACTGCCAGTGCTTCGCTGGGGGTGTCCACGCTGGTGATCGTGTGCTCTGGGCGAATCGTTCGCTTGGTGAACATATCCGCCTTGCTTTTGAGCTGTTTATTCTCATCGAGATTTTCCAAAGAGCAGAGCAGATAGTAGGAAGAATCATCCTCAAACAAACGCCCATTTTTGCGGTCGTTGAGCAGACCGTATTTTGCGGTAAAAGCGTCATAAGCTGTGTTCAGCTTTGCTTGGGTTGCCTTAATGTCCTCATCCGGGTAATCGTCCAGCTGCTCCTGAATCAGCTGGTTGACGATCTGCCGCAGTTCCACCATGCCGGTGACACGGGCTTTGGCATTATCGGACAACTCCACCTGCGTCATAATCGAATTTTCTCGGTAGTACACCTCACCGTCCACCACGGCATAGGAGAAATTCTTTACATCCGGGTCAGCGGGGAGCGTCTTGCGCTCGACTTCTGCATCCGCAACATCTGGTGTTTCCACCTCGACTTCAACATACTGGCCCTCAATATGCTGTACCGCTTCGGCAAGCTGGTCGGCCAGCACTGCGCCCTCAATGGGCGCAACGGTCAGATCGTGTCCGTATGGGGTGCTTTCGGTGGTCAGCTCGCCCAGCACCATCTCCGGGTGGTCCACAAAATACTGGTTGATAGCAAAGCCATCCTCGGTCTTGCCAAGCTGCACCCAGTCCGGCTCATGGTCGATGGGGCGGTCACGCTTTTGCAGGAAGATAATATCCGAAACCACTTCGGTGCCAGCATTCGCCTTGAACGCATTATTCGGCAGACGGATCGCGCCCAGCAAGTCGGCACACTCTGCCATGTGCTTGCGGGCGGTGCTGTCCTTGCTGTCCATGGTGTAGCGGCTGGTAACAAAGGCAACAATGCCGCCCGGACGCACTTGGTCGATGGCTTTGGCGAAAAAGTAGTTGTGGATAGAAAATCCCAGCTTGTTGTACGCCTTGTCGTTGACTTTATACTGACCAAAAGGTACGTTGCCCACGGCTAGATCATAAAAGTCACGCCTGTCTGTGGTCTCAAAGCCAGCAACATTAATGTCAGCCTGCGGATACAGTTTTTTCGCAATGCGTCCGGTGATGGAATCCAATTCCACACCGTACAAGCGGCTGTCCTGCATGGTGTCCGGCAGCATTCCAAAGAAGTTGCCCACGCCCATACTAGGTTCCAGAATGTTACCGCTGCGGAAACCCATACGCTCCACCGCATCGTAGATACCACGGATCACGGTGGGGCTGGTGTAGTGGGCGTTCAGGGTGCTGGAACGGGCGGCGGCGTACTCATCTTCGGAGAGCAGCCCTTTCAACTCTGCATATTCCTTTGCCCAACTATCTTTGCCGGGGTCAAAGGCATCCGCCAAACCGCCCCAGCCCACATATTGCGAAAGCACCTGTTGCTCCTCGGCGGTGGCACCCCGGTGTTCCTCTTCCAGCTTGAACAGAGTACGGATGGCTTCGATGTTCCGGGCGAATTTCTGTTTGGGGCCTCCGACACCCAAATCATCATCCGTGATGTGGAAGTTCCCGGCAAGTTCAAGTGTGGATCGTTCCGGTTCAACTGCATCCAGAGCAGGTGATTTTGAGCCAATCGTCTGGATCACAATATCATAAGGCATACGGTTTTCTTCAGCAGGGTATATGGCAACCGTTTTTACAGTATCATCTGGCTGCGTAGTAACCTGTTCATTCTGCCGCAAGCCCTCCTCGAATTGTTGCTTATTGACAACTTCGTTATCCCATGACTGCCCGTGCGCACTGGTGTCGATGCGCACATCCGTTTCACCCACATAGCCAACTTTCCCCTCAATAGTTCGAGTGGGGAGTTCGACCACAACATTGTCACCGACCTTGTAATCGGGCAGGGGGGATTCCATCATATCCTGCTCCTCGTACAACTCCCGGACAAGAGCCAGCGGTTCCTCCCGGAAAACTGGCATCCGCATTTCTGCCAGTGCCACATCCTGCAGGGTCACGCTACCCCTATCATAGTTTACCGTATCTACTCGGAAAGCCCGCCCTTCCATGTGGACGGTGGCATCCAGCGGCAGATAATCCTCCCGGCGCAGATACTTGGTCTGGTGGTGGGTGCCGTCCTCGTTCAGCCCGGCAAGGTAGATGTTCTCGCCGCGCTGCCATAGTTGTTTGGCACGGTACACCCACTGGTTACTGGGAAAGCCGGTGACCGGGACGGTGCCCAGTGCTGTTTCTTTTTCCAGAAGTTTGCTGCCCAGAAGTTCGCAGACCTTCCGGGCATCCTCACCGTAGAACTCATAGTATCCGTTCTGCTCAAAGCCTACCAGCGCATCCGGGTACTGTTCCTTCAGAGCGTTGTACTCGGCGGCGGCATCCAGCGGCAGCAATGCCGGGCGTTCCTCCGCCTTGCTGTGGTAGTGCTCCAGTTCTTCATCCGTGACACTGACCAATTCCGAGAAATCCAGAGCTTCCAGTTCAGTTTCGGTCAGATCTTCCAGACTTTCGTACTGCCGCTCGTCGATCAGCACTTCACCCAGATACCGTTCCACCCGGTATCCCACCAAATCTACATTAACTTGAATGGGAATATCCTCATCGGTGGCGTGGGTGTAGGCAATGCCGATTTTAGTCAGATCGGAAAAGTCCGGCTCGGAGTCGTACTCCTCCTGACAAAACTCCCGGATCAGGTTTTTGGCATGGGTCAAGGTAGCATCTGGCTCTACGGTGATAGGCACAGGGGGCGTGTAATACTCCTTTTCCTTGTCCGTCAGGTAGCGGTCGGACTGAATCATCAGGTCGATATACTTTTCCACCTGCGTCCAGCTTAACGTGAATTTCTTGTGTTCGGGGTAATGGTCAAATTCCATTCCTCTCCCGTCGTGGTTCACAAAGCCTCGGCTTCCGTCCAAAAAATCGTGGGAGTGCCCACCGATACCGTACTCCTTTGCCAGAGTCTTGGCACGGAGGCTGCGGTCAGGCTGGGTCTGGTACAGTGCCATAATGCGCTGCTTGCCGCCCATAAATCCCGAACCGTGCTTACGCAGTTCGTTCTCAATTTCAGCCTGCGACAAATCAAAAGCGGAGGGCGATTTTTCGCTCTCCGCTTGGTCGATGGATTCAATTTGTTCGGCTTCGGTGGGAATAGCCACATCGAAGAAACTTAGCTGTAAATCAGCTCGTTCATCACCAGTTCCTCGGCCTGTGCTTTCAGGCTGTTCATGTGCTGCACCCACTCCATCTGATGCCGCTCTTTGTTCGGAGCCGGGTTCTGCTTCAGCAGTTCCTGCATGGTCTGCTGCATCCGGCTCTCTGCCGTCTGTTCCACTTCCAACAGGTGCGGATGCAGAGTCCCCGACAGGAGCATCGAATTGTACAGCACCGGGCGATGCTTCATCAGGTAAGTCCGGCGCAGTCTGCCGTATTTGCCCAGTGCTTTCTCCTGCTGGGGCAGGGTCAGGTTCGGGAGCTGGTAGTCCCCGACGGTCGAGTAGGTCACGTTCCTG
>OIAD01001065.1_pt1 | contig 9683 bp, 8 predicted proteins | sample 1580601 | NCBI WGS metagenome assembly OIAD01 (sample SAMEA3882554, study PRJEB24775) | human gut metagenome | biome: human-associated habitat; feature: intestine environment; material: feces | place: Netherlands | collected 2009/2010
TTTCTCCGTGATGATCTCACCGGTACTTCCGTATAACAGAGGAATTCCCTGTACAATAGCTCTCGGAATAAATGCAAGTAAAAATGTCCACATGATTACTGTTCCTCCTTTTCTGCCTTTTTACGGAACTGCAGACGATAGGTAATGAAGAACTCACAGCCGATAATAAAGAACAGGATAATACCTGTTAGAATATCGGAGTAGGAATGATTCAGTCCAAAATTGGTAGAGATCTCACTGGCACCACGATCCATGAAAATGATCAGGAAGCTGGAGAACACCATGGTCAGAGGATTGAACTTGGACATCCAGGATACCAGTACAGCAGTAAATCCCTGTCCACCTGCAATGGTGGTGGTAACAGTATGGTTGATACCGCCTACCAGAAGCAAACCTACCAGTCCGCACAGCGCACCGGACAGAAGCATAGTACGGATGATTACCTTTTCTACCTTGATACCCACATATTTTGCGGTATTTTCACTCTCACCCACAACGGAGATCTCATATCCCTGCTTGCTATAGTTGAGATATACATACATGAAAATCGTAATCACTACCGCCACTACAATACTTAACAGATACTTTGAACCAAATATCTGGGGCAGCCAGCCCACGTTGGTATTCTGGTTGATGATACCGATCTTACCGGATCCCTTGGGAACCTCCCATACAATGGTATAGAATGCCACAAGCTGGGTAGCTATGTAGTTCATCATCAGTGTAGACAGTGTCTCATTGGTATTCCATTTTGCCTTGAAAAATGCAGGAATGAAGCCCCAGATGGCTCCTGCTGCCAGGCTGGCCACGATCATGCACAGGATCACAACTGCACCCGGAAGCTTGTCCCCCAGGCAGATCATGCAGGCTGCGGATGCCAGACCCCCGATCAAGACCTGTCCCTCACCGCCGATATTCCAGAATTTCATCTTGAATGCCGGAGTCAGTGCCAGTGCAATCAACAACAGGATCGCAATATTCTGAAAAGTAACCCAGGTCTTACGGACGGATCCGAAAGCTCCCAGAATAATAGACTGATATACCTGTAAAGGATTGATTCCCGTGGTGATCGTCGTAATGATACCGCACAGGATCAACGCCAACAGAATCGCTACGAAACGGATACCCAGAGATTTATACCAGGGGAGAGCATCTCTTTTTACGATATGAAACAAAGGCTCTTTATTCTTCTCCTTCATGTTCTTTGCCTCCTACTCTGGTCATCAGCATACCGACCTCATTTTTATCTGTCTTTCTCGCATCGAGGATACCGCTGACTTCTCCGCCGCACAGCACCATGATACGGTCGGACAACTCCATCAGCACATCCAGATCCTCACCGACGAAGATTACGGCAACACCTTTTTTCTTCTGCTCATTGATCAGATCATATATGGTATAGGAAGAATTGATATCCAATCCACGCACCGCATAAGCTGTCAGTAATACGGTAGGTGCGGATGCGATCTCTCTTCCTACGAGAACCTTCTGTACATTACCTCCAGACAGTCGGCGCACCGGTGTGGTAATACCGGGAGTCACGACTTCCAGATTCTCTACAACATCCTCCGCCAGCTGTTTGGAGGGTTTGCGGTTGGTAAACGGCGTATGTCCCTTACGGAAGGAACGTAACATCATATTGTCTGTCAGGTCCATATTGCCCACCAGACCCATGCCGAGACGATCTTCCGGCACGAAGGAAAGTGAAACACCCATCTCTGCGATCTTCAACGGATCCTTGCCGATCAGCATTTCCTTGCTGCCATCGTCCTCTACATAATGAATCGTACCGGTCTCCACCACTTGTAATCCGGCAATAGCTTCCAGAAGTTCCTTCTGTCCGCAGCCGGAGATACCGGCGATTCCCAGAATCTCACCGCTGTTGGCGGTAAAGGACACATCCTTTAACTTGACGATTCCTTCTTCATTACGAACCGTCAGTCCCTCTACCTCGATACGGGGCTTGGGATTCACAGGCTCCGGTCTCTCGATATTCAGTGTCACAGCATGGCCTACCATCATATTGGTCATTTCGGTGACGGTGGTATCCTTCGTCAGCATACTGCCGATGTACTGGCCGTTTCTGAGTACAGCCACTCTGTCGGACAGAGATTCGACTTCATGCATTTTATGGGTAATGATGACGATAGCCTTGCCGTCATCTCTCATTTTCCGGAGGACATTGAACAGCTTCTCGGTCTCCTGCGGTGTCAGTACGGCGGTAGGCTCATCCAGGATCAGAATATCCGCACCACGGTACAGTACCTTTACGATCTCTACCGTCTGCTTCTGGGATACGGACATATCATAGATCTTCTGCTTCGGGTCCACTTCAAAACCGTATTTATTGCAGATCTCCTCGATTTTACGGGAAGCTTCCTTAATGTTCAGTCCACCTTCCAGACCCAGAATAATATTCTCGGTGGCAGACAGTACATCGATCAGCTTGAAATGCTGATGCACCATACCGATTCCCAACCGCAATGCATCCTTGGGAGATCTGATGACCTCTTCCTTACCGTTAATAAAGATCTGCCCCTCATCCGGAAAATAAATACCGGAGAGCATATTCATCAGTGTCGTCTTACCGCTGCCGTTTTCTCCAAGCAGTGATAAGATCTCACCTTTGTAGATATCCAGATTCACCTTGTCATTGGCGATCACGGATCCAAAAGTCTTGGTAATGTTTTTCATTGAAACCGCAGCTACTTTTGTCTCTTTTTCCATCCTCTGTCACCTTTCCAAATTATCCATAACCTGTATACTTTGAGTCGCCCCTTTTCTACCCTGTCGATTCTTACAAATTAACAGGGTAGAAAAAGGGCGGCGCGGCGATAAACGCTGCGCCGTCCGGGCTATTTCAATAAATCAATTAATACTGCTCGTCCAGCAGGTTGATGCCGTCGATTCTTACATTGAAGTAAGGAGCGGAACGGAATGCAACATCGGACTCATGGAAGTATCCGTCACTTACTACCTCATGATCGGGAGTATAATCAGGATCGGTATCGATATCAGCCTCATAGCTGTCCAGGGTCTTGCCGTCTACAGTGAAGGTAGTGATATCATATACGTGAGTCTTGCCTGCGATCAGATCAGCCTTTGCAGCTTCTACTGCTTCTGCAGTACCCTCTGCTACAGCAGCACCAAGATCACTCAGCTCTACAGAGCCGGTCTCCAGAGTACCACACCAATCGGTATCGATAGGAGTTCCATCTGCTACACATTTGATAGCATACTCGAAATAAGGCTCCCAGTTAACTCTGGAAGATACCAGGAAGGTATTGGGGCAGGCTGCCTCAGTGCTTCCATTATAAGATACGTTAGGAACACCTGCGGTCTCGCATGCGGTAGGAGCACCCATGGAGTCTGCATGCTGGCTGATCAGTACGCATCCGCCCTCGATCAGCTTGTTAGCTGCTTCCTTCTCAGCGGTCTCATCATACCAGGAACCGGTAAAGGTTACATCCATGGTAACGCTGGGGCATACGGAACGGGCGCCCAGGAAGAAGGAGGTATAACCGGACATAACTTCTGCATAGGTATAAGCGCCTACATAACCCATCTTAGCCTGATCCTCGGTGATATCACCGTTAGCGATCATCTCATTCAGCTTCATACCTGCAACGATACCTGCAAGATAACGGCCATCATAGATGGAAGCAAATGCATTGTGGAAGTTATCAAGGCCTTCTGTATGAGCCTTGGTTCCGGTTGCATGGCTGAACTGAACATTGGGATATTCCTTAGCGGCCTCGATGATGTAGTCCTCATGTCCAAAACTGTCTGCGAAAATGAAATTACAACCTGCATCAGCAAGTTCGCAAGCTGCTTCATAAGCTTCCTGTCCTTCAGGAATGTTGGTCTTGGTCATGTACTCAATACCAAGCTTCTCACAAGCTGCTTTTGCTGCATTTAGGAAGTTCAGATCATAAGTAGAGTTCTCATCATGCAGGAAAATGAAACCTGCCTTTACACCGGTAACAGCTTCACTGTCGGTTGCTGCTTCGGTAGTACCTGTTGCTTCGGTAGTACCTGCTGCCTCGGTGGTAGCTGCAACGGTTGCTGCATCTGTGCCGGTGGTAGCTGCATCATTGGATCCGCATCCTGCCAGAGCAGTAACTGCGAGAGCCATAGCTGCGAGTAAACTTACGACTTTCTTTTTCATAATTCTCCTCTTTCTGCGCTGCTGCTTCGTTACAGATCCATGTAGCAGCGCAGGCACAGATCTGCAGATAAACCGGTGAGTCAACGCAAAAAGGGTGTATGACACCTTCATACAACCCCTTTATTGTACTCTCTCAACATTAGTCAGTATAAGCATTTGTCTGACTTCTTGTCAAGAGAAGTATTAAATTTTTATTAACTCGTTTGCGAATGTGGTTCTGAATAGTTATCTAACTTATCTAACTCTTAAGATCGGAATGTGATCTCTCCGGTCTTGTCATCCATGCTTTCCACAATAGCGAGCGACTCTACACGGATACCCTTGGAACGGATCAGGTCGCCGCCCTTCTGGAATCCCTTCTCAACGGCAATGCCGACACCCTCTACAGAAGCTCCCGCTTTATTGACAATGTCGATCAGACCCTCCAGTGCGCATCCGTTGGCCAGAAAATCATCAATGATCAGAATATGATCTTCCGGATGCAGGAATTTTTTGGAAACGATCACGTCATATACTCTCTTGTGCGTAAAGGATTCGATCTTGGTGGAATATACTTCACCGTCAATATTTACGGACTGGGACTTTTTTGCAAATACCACAGGCACATGAAAATGCTGGGCTGCCACACAGGCGATACCGATACCGGAAGCCTCCACAGTCAGAATCTTCGTAATCTTACGGTCTGCAAACAGATGCGCCCACTCTTTTCCCATTTCATTGAACAGATCAATGTCCATCTGATGATTCAGAAAAGAATCTACTTTTAATACATTCCCTGCTTTTACCGTACCGTCTTTGCGAATGCGCTCTTCGAGTAATTTCATTGTATGTCTCCTCTTTTGTTTCTTCTTAATATATTTTAATGATGTCGGGGTCAAAAGCCCCCGACTTTGATACCTACGAATTGCTTCGTGCTACGCACTACCACAATTCTACCCAATATTCGCATATCGTGGAATTATCATCCCACTTTTATGCTCTTATGTCTCTTATTATACGCAGGATATTAGTCCTTTTTCAATAGAAGAACTATATTTCTTGCTATTTTGACAACATTTTGCTATGTTAACCATGAGAATACTGAAATCACGAGGTGCCTTATGCCTATCAGAGGATATATCATAGAAAAATATAATACTATGACTAACGCTTATACCTGCAACCGTCTGGTACAGGAAGCTTCTGCCCTGGATATGGATCTGCAGATTGTAGGGATCCATGATACTGCGGTCTCTCCTCATGGTGTTATAAAATACTGGAACCCGTGGATTTTGTCATCAACCGCTATAAATGGGGACGGGAAAAGGATGCTATAAATGCACTTGCCACCCGAAGCTATAATCCATTAACTGCTTATAATATCTATATTAATAAATTTGAACAGGTACGAAGGCTTCATTCCAAAGCCTTTTTGATCCCGAAATATCTTCTGGGAACTTCACGGTTGCCTTTTTCTTCTATTGTAGAACAACTGGGCCTTCCCTTTGTCGGTAAAGGACTGGAAAGCTCCATGGGAGAAGAAATCGTCTGCATCCGGGATAAAGCTTCTTATGAGGAACTCTCTCTTAACTACCCTTCCTCCAAGGAATGGCTCTTCGAAGAATTTATCTCAGAAAGCTACGGCAGAGATCTGCGCTTTTACAGCATCCGCGGAGAAGCCGTTGCCTGTATGCAGCGCACATCCCAGGGGGATTTCCGTGCAAATGTAGCTCTGGGCGCTTCGGTAGAGCCTTACCCTGTCACTTCCGGCATCCGTACCATAGCCGCAGATATTTACGAGCAGACCGGACTGGATTTTCTGGGAATTGATCTGCTTTTTGGCAGAGAAAAACCTTATTTTTGCGAAATCAATGTCATGCCGGGACTGGAAGGTATTGAAAAGGCTTCCGGCATAAATGTTGCGGGAAAAATTATTGAGACGATACAATCTGACTTTACATCAAAGACTTAGTGTAAAAAATAGTTTTTTCATGCGCAAATATGTGCCTGCACAGTGTACGAAAATACATGATACTAAAGTATCTGGAAAATTGCAGGCTACAAAAAGGTATTTATATGAATAACACTTCCGAAACATCACTGCAATTTCATAAAATCACTACGCGTAAGGAGGCGGAAGACTTTGTCTATGCCTCTTATCTGCGAGCTGCCTCACATCAGGATTATGCTGCAAAGGACGCCAGAAAACGACACCCGGAACTGACCAGATCCCTGCTTTGGCAAAAATCCGTTACTCCCTGCATCGTTGTCACCGGAAGCAAGGGAAAAGGCTCCATTTCCAACATGATCTCCCGAATCCTGCAGACAAGATTCTCTGTGGGACTGATGACCAGCCCTCATATCACGGACTTTCGCGAACGCTTCCGTGTCAATGATACGATGATCAGTGAATCTGACTTCTGCCGTCTGATGACAGAGATCCAGCCAGAGATTCTGAATATTGCCTCTGATCTGCCGGAGTCAGTATGTATCAGTCCCATGGGAATCCAGGCCGATCTGGCACTGGCTTATTTTTCGGAAAAACATACGGATTTCAATGTACTGGAATGCGGTAAAGGTGCAAAATACGATGATGTGAATAATGTACGTCACAATTATGCCGTGATCAACCGGATTTTTCTGGAGCATACGAGGGAACTGGGTGATACGCTGACTGCCATTGCGGAAGATAAATCCCACGTTATCACCGGAGAGCAGAAGTGTGTCTATTTTGCGGAGCAGGAACCGGAAGTTCTGGAAGTTCTGCAGCGCCGTGCCGAAACTCTGCATATTCCCTATAAGATCTACGGTCGGGATTTTCATGCGGAAAACATCCGTTATACCTGCTTCGGAATGCAGTTTGATGTTGAAATCGGAGACAACATTTATGCGGATTTACAAATTCCGTTGCTGGGAGAACATCAGGCGAAAAACTGTGCTCTGGCACTTGCTGTGTGTGTGGATGTGCTGTCTGATCTGCGCAGGGAATCCGCAGTTTTTTCTTTGCCAGACATCCGGAAAAATCTGTCTCTGCTACACTGGCCGGGACGCATGGAAGTCCTGCGTTCCAAGCCGTTTGTTCTGCTGGATGCCTGTATCAATGCCACCAGCTGTGAGAATGTAAAGGAAGTCCTGCGACATCTGGGGGTTTGGAATTGCACTGTTATTGTGGGAATTCCGGAGGATAAGGATTATGCCGGTGTGGTCAGATCCATGAAAGGTATGGCAAACCGGATTATCCTCACCAGATCTGGGAATCCGCATTATCATTTTTCCCAAAAACAGCAGGAGACATTGGCAGAAGAAGATATTGGCACAATATGGACAGATTCCGTGAAACAGGCACTGACTCTGGCCGGTTCTTGTCCGGATCCCATTGTAATCTTGGGAACGACTTCGGTAATTTCCGAAGTAGAGCAGATTTTTCAGCAATCTTAACTTGCCCTCACCGGATACAGGTGCTACAATGAGGGCAAATAGAAGAGTAGCAAAACATTACGCAGAAAGGAGAAGTCCCATGACAGGTATTTACGGAATCAATTATTCTAATAATTATAGTCTAACCGGCAATTACGGATACGCTTATTCTACCGGTGCGGTATCTTCCGCACAGCCCGAAGAGAAGGGTATGGTGGTAAATCCCGGAAAATCCGATGTAGAAAAGCCTGGCAGAAAGTCTTCTCCCGCAGAATGCGAAACCTGCAAGAACCGGAAATATCAGGATGGTTCCAACGAAATGGTCTCCTTCAAATCTGCATCTCATATTTCACCACAGGCTTCCTCCTCCAGAGTTCGTGCCCACGAACAGGAGCATGTAACGAACGCTTACAACAAGGCCGCACAGAACAACGGCAAGGTTCTCTCCGCCACAGTGTCCCTGCGAACCGCGGTATGTCCCGAATGCGGCACCGTCTACACCGCCGGCGGCACCACCACGACCAAGATCAGTTACCGTGACGAGAGCAATCCTTACCAGCAAAATAAGAAATCTGCCGATGCTGCCATGCTGATTGGACGGAATCTGGATCTGAGTGCGTAAATGAAACATAATTTTTGACACGCGAAAGCCCCCACCTTTTATGATATGTGAGGGCTTTTTTATTTTCATTTTAATACGCCACATACCAGTCCCGGCAGGGCAGGAGAGTGAATCCATCGAATTTTTCCGCATCTGTATAGTAAATGATATATATCTTATTTCTGTCGATGTGCTCCCAGTCGATTCCCATGGTAAAGCGGATTCCTTTTCCCAGAAAATCCTTCGGCTTGGGAGGTACATCGCTTAAATTCCTGTTGGCAAGGTATTCTGCAGCGTCAATCTCTCCGTAGAGCAAAACACTGGGATATTTGATGGCATCTTCGATCTCGATCTCACGACCGCTTTCCGCCGCAATCTCCATGGCTTTCTGTACGGCTTCCTCGCTGCCTTCCTGAAAATAGGCACTGACCAGCTCTTTATAAGAAGTAAAATATGCCTTTTCAAACTGTACATTTTCCCCCAGCAGAAGTGCTGCCAAAAGAATGCTTACTGCAATTTTTCCATAGAAATTCACTTTTTTCCCCAGAAAATCTGTCAAAGAAGACACGCACAATGCTCCGCACAGAACAAGAGGAATATAGATGCAGTTGATCTGGGTCATTCCCACGGTAACCAGTAATCCCAGCAGCAATGCGCCGGTCAGTTGAAAGAATATCATCCATAATAATGTTGTCTGTCTCTTCTGTAAGGCTAGGATCAGGCGGATCACCAGTAAAAAAACTCCCAGAAAGATCAGTACTCTGGCTGTGATTCCAAAAAATCCGAACGGCATGATCACATCGTAGGGACGACCGATATCCTGCCGATACAGAAGATACAGCAGATTTTTGAAATTGTATAAAATATCACGGAAAGAGGATGCTATTTCATTCACTCTGAAATCCGTCATTACATAGACCGAAAAAGGGCCTATGGAGAACTCTGGGAGGATTCCTCTGTTTACCAGCAAAAACGCCAGCAACGGAAGTGCCAGTAATCCAATGATCACCACATGGATCACGAAGTATTTGTTAATCTTCAAAGTCTTTGTAAGAAATCCGTATCCCCATTCCGACAACATAAGCAGCGGAACAATAGGCCAGATAGTCGCATAACAATACAGGCTCAGACCGTAAGAGAGTGCTGACAAAATAAGTAATCTCGGTTTTTTCAGACCATAGGCAAAAAAAGTCAGTCCAAAAAGCAGGAACCCTGGTGCCAGATTGGATTCCTGTCCCCACCTTGACATCATGATATGCCAGGGACATACACTGAGAAGAAACATGGCCCACAGTCCGGCCGCTTCATTCACCATCTCTTTCATCAGAAAATAAATCGCCACCAGAGATAAAATTGCTACAATGGCCTGCGGTAGTCTTACTACCAGTGGAGTGATCTTACCTCCGGTGAACACCATAAAAGGAAGCATGAGATACGAGTTCAGTGCATTCTGCCCGCCTCCCCAGGACTCGAAATACACAGGATAGGAGTGTCCTGTGGAATCGATCCCACTGTGAA
>OIAD01001069.1_pt1 | contig 9622 bp, 7 predicted proteins | sample 1580601 | NCBI WGS metagenome assembly OIAD01 (sample SAMEA3882554, study PRJEB24775) | human gut metagenome | biome: human-associated habitat; feature: intestine environment; material: feces | place: Netherlands | collected 2009/2010
CCTTCTTGATGAGATAATACTTTGTTTAACCTCTCAGCCGTCGCTATCGCTCGGCAGGCACAGGTTGCGGCTCCCAGCATCCAATTTTATGTTTTGCTGGCCGCGGCCCCAACAGCAACGCCCTTTATCCGCCACTGGCGGCGGTTGTTGCTGTTGCTCCTAATAGGGGAGCCTTTGGCAAAACTGGAAACCTGCCCGGACTGCCAAGGCCTCCCCTACTAGGGGAGGTGGCAAAACCGATAGGTTTTGACGGAGAGGTTTAACAGCAGGGGCCGCTGTGGGAGAAGCCCTGCTTACAGCAATAATATCACAATTTGCGACAACTTACAGCCCCCAAACATGAAAGATTTTGCGTTTCCTTGCAAATCCGGCTCATGCTACTATAATAGAAAACAACATTCGGCATTTCAGGTGCGGGCGCGTGCCGCGCAAAATCTGCTGTGTGAGATCAGAAAAGAGGGAAATATATCATGTTGGATATCAAGATCACTCGTACCACTTCTCCCAAGGAGAAGCCCCAGGACGAGACCAAGCTGGGCTTCGGCAAGAAATTTACCGACCACATGTTTGTGATGGATTATACCGAGGGCGAGGGCTGGCACGATGCCCGCATCGTCCCCTATGCACCCTTCCCGCTGGACCCGGCCACGGTGGTGTTCCACTATGCGCAGGAGATCTTTGAGGGCATGAAGGCTTACCGCACCGCGGATGACACCATTCAGCTGTTCCGCCCCGAGTGCAATGCAAAGCGTTTCCAGGATTCCGCCGACCGTCTGTGCATCCCCAAGATCCCAGAGGAGGATTTTGTGCAGGCTGTTGAGGCTCTGGTGGATGTGGAGCGCGACTGGGTGCCCCATACCGATGGTGCTTCCCTGTACATCCGTCCCTTCATTTTTGCAAATGATGTGGGTCTGGGCGTGCACGCTTCCAAGCACTATATCTTCTGCATCATCTGTGCTCCCTCCGGCGCTTACTACGCCGAGGGCATCAACCCCGTCCGCATCTACGTTGAGGATGAATACATCCGTGCCGCCCCCGGCCTGACCGGCTTCACTAAGTGCGGCGGCAACTACGCTGCTTCCATCAAGGCCGGTGAGCTGGCCGAGGAGCAGGGCTACGCACAGGTGCTGTGGCTGGACGGCGTGGAGAAGAAGTACGTTGAAGAAGTCGGCAGCATGAACATCATGTTCAAGATCGACGGCAAGGTCTACACCGCTGCAACCGTCGGCACCGTTCTGCCCGGCGTTACCCGCCGCAGCTGCATCGAGCTGCTGAAGGATTGGGGCTATGATGTCATCGAGGGCAAGCTGGCCATTGCGGACATCATGCAGGCCGCCCGCGAGGGCAAGCTGGAAGAGGTCTTCGGCACTGGTACCGCCGCAGTCGTCTCCCCTGTCAAGGAGCTGGTCTGGAAGGGCGAGCACGCCTACATTGGCGATGGCAAGATCGGCCCTGTGACCCAGAAGCTGTACGATACCATGACCGGGATGCAGTGGGGCAAGATCCCCGATACCAAGGGCTGGATCGTTCCGGTTGAGAAGAAGTATTGATCCTTCCCGCGCTTCTCTCTGTTCAGAATCTTTGCAAACGCCGCCGGGTGGGAATGCCGCCGGGCGGCGTTTGCCGTATCATAGAACCTCTCAGCCGCCTACGGCGGCAGCTCCCCTAGTTAGGGAAGCCAAGTTTACGATACCGTTTTCTTGCCTCTCCTGCTAGGAGAGGTGGCAATGCGAAGCATTGACGGAGAGGTTTTGTTCCCCGATTGCTTTTCCGCCTGCACAGTGCTAGACTATGTGCAGAAAAACAGAAACGAGAGGGAACTGGAATATGGTCAAAAAATGGAGCGTCAGCTATCCTGCGGTGAACGGTGTGGAGCAGCGCCGGGTGTATGTCTACCTGCCCACCATGTACGAAGCCGACCCAGAGCGCCGGTATCCGGTGCTGTATATGTTCGACGGCCAGAATGTGTTCTTTGATGCGGATGCCACCTACGGCAAGAGCTGGGGCGTGGCGGATTATCTGGACTACACCGATACCCCGCTCATCGTGGCGGCAGTGGAGTGCAATGCAGGCCCCAACAACGAGCGCCTTGTGGAGTATTCGCCCTACCGCTTCGATGACCCGACCTATGGCCACTTTGACGGCAAGGGGCAGGCGACCATGAGCTGGTTCATCCACCGGTTCAAGCCCTTCATTGACCACAATTTCCGCACCCTGCCGGACCGGGAGCACACGTTTATTGGCGGCAGCTCCATGGGCGGCCTGATGAGCCTGTACGCCCTGCTGCAGTATAACGATACCTTCAGCCGCGCGGCAGCCCTGTCGCCGTCGATCTGGGTGTCTCCTGAAAAGCTCAGCGGTCTGGTGGGCCGCGCAAAGCTGGAGCCCGGCACGGTGCTCTACATGGACTACGGTTCCCAGGAGATGGGCAGCCACGAGGGAATGCGCAGGGAATTTGCCGAGATGTGCAGCAAGATCATGGTCCGGGGCATCCACCTGACCAGCCGCCTGGTGCCCGGCGGCACCCACAGCGAAGCCAGCTGGGAAAAGCAGCTGCCGTTCGTGTTCCATACTTTGATGTACGAGTTGGACTGAACCTCTCCGTCATCCCTTCGGGATGCCACCTCTCCTGGTAAGAGAGGCGCGGAGCGCCTGAGAGGTTTTTTATAGAGGAGGGAAACCAGATGGAAACACAATACTTCAAGGATTACAGCCCCGCACTGGGCCGGGAGATGGAATGCAAGGTCTACGGCCACGCAGGCCGCCCCATGCTCTTTATCCCCTGTCAGGATGGCCGTTTCTTCGACTTTGAGGACTTCCACATGGCCGGTACGCTGGCACCGTGGATCGAATCCGGGCAGATCATGGTCATCTCCATCGACACCATCGATCAGGAGACCTGGTCCGACACCAACGGCGACCCCTACTGGCGGATCCGCCGCTATGAGCAGTGGATCCGCTACATCGTGGAGGAAGTTGTGCCCAAGATCCAGTATATCGCCAAGGAGCGCAACGGCTGGGACAGCCTCCCCGGCGTGATCGCCTTTGGCTGCAGCCTGGGCGCGACCCATGCCGTCAACCTCTACCTGCGGTTCCCCTATCTTTTCGATGGTTGTCTGGCCCTCAGCGGCATCTACACCGCAAAATACGGCTTTGGCGATTACATGGACGAGGTGGTCTACCAGAACTCCCCTGTGGACTATATGGCCAATTTCCCCACCGACCACCCCTATATGGACCTCTACCGCAGCAGGAAGGCGGTTATCTGCTGCGGTCAGGGCGCTTGGGAGCAGCCCGATACCACCCGGCAGCTCAAGCAGATCTTTGAGCAGAAAGGCATCCCTGTCTGGGTGGACCTGTGGGGCTATGATGTCAAGCACGACTGGGATTGGTGGTATCAGCAGGTCGTGTATTATATGCCTTATATTCTAGGATAAAAGAGGAATCATCAAGCTATGCAGAACTTTATCTTTATCTCCCCCAATTTCCCCACCAACTACTGGCAGTTCTGCCGGGAGCTGAAAAACGACGGCATGAACGTGCTGGGCATCGGTGACCAGCCCTATGATGAGCTGAAGCCGGAGCTGAAGGACAGCCTGAACGAATACTACAAGGTCGGCAGTCTGGAGAATTATGACGAGGTCTACCGGGCGGTGGCGTTCTTCGCCTTCAAGTATGGCCGCATCGACTGGCTGGAATCCAACAACGAGTACTGGCTGGAGCGGGATGCGGCCCTGCGCACGGACTTCAACATCAAGTCTGGCTTCCAGACCGAGGATATGCCCCGCATCAAGTACAAGAGCAAGATGAAGGAGTATTACAAGAAAGCCGGCATCGCCGTCGCCCGCTACCACATGGTGGACGACTTCGACGGCTGCAAAGCCTTCATCAAGCAGGTGGGTTATCCGGTCGTGGTCAAGCCCGACAACGGCGTGGGCGCTTCTGACACCCACAGGCTGGCCAGCGACGAGGAGCTGAAGGCATTCCTTGACTGCAAGGCCGCGAACCACCCGGACGTCTCCTACATCATGGAGGAGTTCGTCCGCGCCGAGGTCAACAGCTACGACGCCATCATCGACGCCTCCGGCAACCCCATCTTTGAGGCCGGCAATGTCAGCCCCGTGTCCATCATGGACATCGTGAACAACGACGACAACTCCATCTACTACATCATCAAGGACCTGCCCGAGGACACCCGCGCCGCAGGCCGTGCCGTCGTCAAGAGCTTTGGCGTGAAGAGCCGCTTCATCCACTTTGAGTTCTTCCGCATGACCGAGAATCAGGCCAGCATGGGCAAGAAGGGCCAGATCGTGGCCCTTGAGGTCAATATGCGCCCCTGCGGCGGCTTCACCCCCGATATGATCAACTTTGCCCGCTCCACCAACGTCTATAAGATCTGGGCCGACATGATCGCCTTCGGCGGCACCGATATGCCGGTGGGCGAGCACTACTACTGCCCCTTTGCAGGCCGCCGCGATGGCAAGAACTTTGTGTACAGCCATGAGCAGATCATGCAGAAGTACCAGAAGAATATGCGGATGGTGGACCGCATCCCCGAGGCTCTGTCCGGTGCCATGGGCAACCAGATGTACGTTGCAACCTTCTCCACCCGCGAAGAGATGGAGCAGTTCTACTCCGATGTGCTGGCCGTGAACGACCCTGTCAACGCCAAGGTGCAGAAGGAGCTGGCCGAGGTGCTGGCACTGGGCGAGCCCACCACCACCGCCCTCACCGAAAAGCCGAACCTCTCCCCCGCCGTGAAGCCCACCACGGCTGTGACCAAGACACGCAGCCGGAAAAAGTAAGTGCATAGAATTTAGATTGAACCAATGGCTGTCGGGCATTTTTCTGCCCGGCGGCTTTTTGCTACACTTTTTCACGATGCACAAAAAACAATACGCTTTTTTGGGTATCGTGCGAATAGACACAGCAAAGAACCTTTGGTATTATAAATTCGTAAAAACAAGACGTTACTCCTCGGAGGCGCTACTTGCATCGAATTCCCTTTCTAAAACAAGGGGAGTAGTGTGAGCTGCTGCATTCGGGGTTTTTCTTTTTGTCCGAAAATTCGATGCAGGGAGTAGAACGGTATGAAAATCATCCGACAGATCAACAACAATGCCGCCCTGGCACTGGACGGAAACGGCAAGGAGCTGGTGGTGCTGGGCCGGGGGGTCGGGTTCCCCAAAATGCCTTACGAGCTGACGGATCTTTCCCGCATCGAGCGAACGTTTTACGACGTGAACCCCAAATATTTTGGCATGGCGGCCGATCTGCCCCGCCCGCTGGTGCTGGCCTGCGCCGAGATCACGGAGCGGGCTGAGATCGAGCTGGACTGTGCGCTGAACCCAAACCTGCCCTTTACCCTGGCCGACCACCTGAACTTTGCGGCGGAGCGGCTGCGCAAGGGCATCGAGATCTCGACCCCGCTGGCTTACGATGTGCGCCACCTGTACCCCAAGGAGACAGCGCTGGCCAAACAGGCACGGGAGCTGCTGGCGCGGGAAGCCGGGCTGAAGCTGCCAGACAGCGAGGTGGTGAACATTGCCCTCCACCTCATCAACGCTGAGGCGGAAGCGGGCGATATGCACTCCATGATGATGACGCTCAAGGCCCTTTCGGACGTGGACGGCATCGTGGAGAAACAGCTTGCTATTACGCTCAACAAAGAGAGCTTTTCGTATTCCCGGTTTTCCATGCATCTGCGCTACCTCATCCAGCGGCTTGCCTCCGGCAGGCAGGTGGAGGAGCGGATCAGCGGGATGCTGGCCCAGATGCGGCGGGACTATCCGCAGGCGTATCAATGTGCCCGCGCCATCGCGGACTATTTCCGGGCCGCCTGGAACTGGCAGTGCAACGATGAGGAGATCGTGTACCTCATGCTGCACATCACCCGCCTGCAGGAGAAGAACGAGGCCTGAACCGGCCCGCTTCCCTGCCCACCTTTTTGCATGAATCCACCCAATGGCGCGCGTTGGGCGGTTCAGAAGATATTGACCGAGAGGGAGGTCCTCTGCCATGGATCGTAAACAGTTCCTGGAGCAGCTGGCTGCTCCGGCCGGCGGAAAAGAAAACATAGGCCTGTGTGATTTCCGCAGCGGCTGTCTGTCCGTTACCGTAAAGGACCGCAGTGTGATCGACCTCAACGCGATCCGCGGGCTGCCCGGTGTGGCTGACGCAGAGCTTCTGCGCAGCAGGCTCCGGATCACCCTGGATCAAACCATCATGGAGGAATTGCAAATGGCAAAAAAAGAAGATTACGGCGCATTGGCAAAACAGATCCTCAGCCTGGTGGGCGGTGCCGAGAATGTGAGCAACGCCACCCATTGTGCCACCCGTCTGCGCTTTAACCTGAAAGATGAATCAAAAGCCGATACCGATGCCATCAAGGGCCTGGCCGGTGTTGTGGGCGTTGCCCAGGCAAACGGCCAGTACCAGGTGATCATTGGTGCCGAGGTCACGCTGGTGTACGAGAAGCTCAGCGGGATGCTGGGCACCGTCCCTGCCGCCGCAGCCCCCGCCCCCAAGGGCAAGTGGTACGACCGTGTCATCGACACCCTGACCGGCATCTTTACCCCCATCCTGCCCCCGCTGACCGCAGCAGGCATGATCAAGGCCGTGCTGGCCATCCTGGTGGCGTTCAAGCTGGTCAGCAATACGTCCAGCACCTACCAGGTCATCAACTTCATGGGTGATGCCACGTTCTATTTCCTGCCCATCCTGCTGGCCAACTCGGCGGCGAAAAAGCTGGGCTGCAACCCCTACCTGGCCATGATGCTGGGTGGCATCCTGATCCACCCCAGCTTTGTGAACCTGGTGGCTGCCTCCAAGGAAAGCGGCGAGGCCATCACCATCTTCATGCTGCCCATCTATAACGCCTCCTATTCTTCGTCCGTGATCCCCATCATCCTGGGCGTGCTGCTGATGTCCAAGGTGGAGCCCTGGGCTACCCGCATCTCCCCCAAAGCCATCCGCTTCTTTACCGCTCCGCTGCTGACCATGTTCATCTGCGGCATTGCCACCCTGTGTGTGCTGGGCCCGGTGGGCTATGTGGTCTCCAACGCCCTGGCCGCTGTGATTAATGGCCTGAGCACCCTGGCACCCTGGCTGGTGCCCACCATCGTCGGCGTGCTCCTGCCGTTCCTGGTCATGACAGGTACCCACCACGCCCTGACCCCCATTGGCATCAACAACCGTATGACCATCGGCTTTGACACCATCATCTATCCGGGCCAGCTGGCCTCCAACGTGGCACAGGGCGCTGCTGCTCTGGCCGTTTCCATCAAGACCAAGGACCCCGAACTCAAGCAGCTGACCTCCGCCACCGGTATCACCGCCGTCTGCGGCATCACCGAGCCGGTCCTGTTCGGCGTTACCATGAAGATCCGCACCAACATGATCGCAGCCATGGCTGGCGGCGGCGTGGGCGGCTTCTTTATGGGCCTGATGAACACCAAGAACTACTCCGGCGGCTCTCCCGGTCTGCTGACCCTGCCCAGCTACATTGGCCTGGATACCCCCATGGCCAACTTCTACTATGCCTGCGCCGGTGCAGCCATTGCCTTTGTGGTGGCCTTTATCGTCTCGTTCGTCCTGTTCCGTGACGAGAAAAAGAACTGATCCCCGGACGCTGCAACATTAGGGAGGAACCTGTATGTATTTCCCGAGAAATTTCCTCTGGGGCGGCGCAACGGCCGCAAATCAGTGCGAGGGTGCCTATCTGGAAGATGGCAAGGGCCTGTCCATCCAGGATGTGCTGCCCAAGGGCTTCAAGGTCATCACCGAGGAGCCGACCCCCGACAACCTCAAGCTGAAAGGCATTGATTACTACCACCGCTACAAAGAGGACATCAAGCTCTTTGCGGGCATGGGGTTCAAGGTCTACCGCTTTTCCATTGCGTGGAGCCGCATTTTCCCCACCGGCGAGGAAGCACAGCCCAACGAGGCGGGCCTGAAGTTCTACGATGATGTCATTGACGAGTGCCACAAGTACGGCATCGAGCCGCTCATCACCATTTCCCACTACGAAACGCCCCTGGCCCTGGCCCGCAAGTACAACGGCTGGAGCAACCGCATCATGATCGACCTGTACCTGAAATACTGCCAGGTCCTGTTTGAGCGGTACAAGGGCAAGGTGAAGTACTGGATCACGTTCAACGAGATCAACTCCATTTTGCACCAGCCCTTTGTCAGCGGTGCCATCCTGACCCCCAAGGCCCAGCTGAGCAACCAGCAGCTGTATCAGGCCATCCACTACGAGCTGGTGGCCAGCGCCAAGGCTGTGCAGCTGGCCCACAGCATCGACCCGGAGTACAAGGTGGGCAGCATGATCCTGGCCGTTACCATCTACCCGCTCACCCCGAACCCCGATGACATCATCGAGGTGATGGAGCTGGACAACGAGGTGTACCTGTTCTCGGACGTGCAGGCCCTGGGTGCCTATCCCTACTACGCCAAGCGCGTGTTTGAGGAAAAGGGCGTGCAACTGGAGATCAGCGATGAGGACCGCGAAGCCCTGACCCACACTGTGGACTTTGTTTCGTTTAGCTACTATTCCAGCAACTGCGCCGCCGCCGACCACTCGCTGGGCGAGCCCACCGGCAGCAACATGGTCCCCACCCTCAAGCGCAATCCGTATTCCAAGGTCAGCGAGTGGGGCTGGCAGATCGACCCCAAGGGCCTGCGCTACACCCTGAACCGGCTGTACAGCCGCTACCACAAGCCCCTGTTCATTGCCGAAAACGGCCTGGGTGCCAACGACACCCTGGTGCCGGACGGCCACGGTAGCTTTACGGTGGAGGATGATTACCGCATCCGCTACATGAACGACCACCTGGTGCAGGTCAGCGAAGCGCTGCACGACGGCGTGGACGTGATGGGCTATACCAGCTGGGGCTGCATTGACCTGATCTCCTGCTCCACGGCGGAGATCAAAAAGCGCTACGGTATGATCTATGTGGACCTGAACAGCGACGGCTCCGGTACGCTGGAACGTTACAAGAAAAAGAGCTACGAGTGGTACCGCCGCGTGATCGAATCCAACGGCGAAAACCTGGAGCTCGACCCGGAGAAACCCATCGTCCTGTAACACATGCTTCTCATAAGGTGCCCTGAAACGGCACTTCCTCCTTTCAGACCCGCTGTGTGGCGTATGCTGCCCGGCGGGTCTTTGCTGTGCACAAAAATTTGTCCCCTGCTTCAGAATGTGATATACTGTTCCCAAAGAAAGAGAACGAGGTATTGCTGTTATGAAAATTCCTGCAAATGGCTTCACCCACGCCGGCAAGTTCCATGCGGACGACGTATTTGCAACGGCGCTGCTGCAGATCATCCGGCCGGACATCAGGATCACCCGCGGCTTTGTGGTGCCGGACGATTTCGACGGCATCGTGTATGATATCGGCTTTGGCATGTTCGATCACCATCAGGAGCCCCGCGAGTACCGTGCCAACGGCATCCCCTATGCGGCCTTCGGCCTGCTGTGGCGGGTGCTGGGCCCGGGGCTGGTGGGGGAGCGTCAGGCCCGGCTCATCGATGAAAACTTTATCCAGCCCCTTGATCTGAACGATAACACCGGCGAGCAGAACAGCCTGTGCGATGCCATCGGCTTTTTCAACCCGGT
>OIAD01001070.1_pt1 | contig 9612 bp, 8 predicted proteins | sample 1580601 | NCBI WGS metagenome assembly OIAD01 (sample SAMEA3882554, study PRJEB24775) | human gut metagenome | biome: human-associated habitat; feature: intestine environment; material: feces | place: Netherlands | collected 2009/2010
GTTCATACTCCAAAACAACCATAGAATAGTTATCATAGGACATGGAACTTACATTATTAATATTGGAAGTCGTCGCCATTGCCGCTTCGATTGGCGATGTCACATCCTTTTCCACTTCCTCCGGACTTGCCCCTACATCCGTCGTGACAACGATCACATATGGCAGATTCATTGCCGGCAGCAGATCTGTTGTCATCCTCGTCAGCGAAACAACTCCTAAAACGATCACCAGTACAACAGCCACTAACACTGTGTACGGACGTTTTACACTATACTTTGGGATCATTCTCGTTCCTCCTGAAAAATTATATGTCTGATTGGCTATTGCATTCCCGCAACCCAAAACCGACCGGTCGGTCGGCAAAAATCAGTTTACTCCTCTCTCATCAAAATGCAAGGAAAATCGGACAGAATTTAGAATTATTTTAGAAATGGAACAAAATTTCCTATTTACGCAAAAATGGAGTACCTATCGGTACTCCATCCCACGAGACTGTATCTTTCCAATATATAATAACAGAGGCTTTACTCTTTTTTGTTTATGACTGTTGTTCTACCAATTTCTGTATTGCCTGCTGCTCTGCTTCCGGCATCAGCTTTGATACCTCAATCAGAACGATCAGTTCTTTTGCATAGGAAGCAACCTCATCAAAACAATTTTCTACTGCTTTCATAATGACTGGCATGGAAATAACCTTCTCATCCGGGACATCAATAATCTCATCCACGTTTCCAACCTCAAGCCCAATCTTTGTACCATTCATGGATGCAACGATGATATTGTTGATTTCCTGTTCCGGATAATGAAACTGTTCTGCCAGACTGTACACTGCAATAACTTCTCCGTGCAGATTCATGATCCCATGAACCTGTGGCAGTGAATTTGGAATATTCACCACATTCATTCTTGTTTCAATGGATTCCACATCATTGACAGGAATACCAAACTTCACTCCATTTAACAAAAATGTAAGTAACTGCATTATAATCTCTGTCTCCTTTCTTATGATTCGATCTCGGGACATTTCGCAGTATCCATAAGACCTGCAAAAAGGGGACTGGCACAAAAGTACCGCCCCACTATTCTGTTCTCACCCTGTTCTATTCATCTTCGCTGTCTTCATCATCAACGATTGCTGCTGCCGCACCTGCCACAGATGAAACAACCGCTATCACAACAACGATGACAACCAAAAGTAATAAAATTCCCATGAAAACTAAAAAACCGCCTTCTGTCATGTCTTCCTCCGTTCTGAAAGGATTGTGCAGATTCACTTCTCAACCATTTCTTTTTTTCCAAAATCTGTGCCTATTATAGCACATTAGCAACTGGAAAAAAAGAGCCTATGTTTGATTATTTCAGATAATTTTTCTGATGTTTTTTAATATTGTAATCTTTTTCTGCTACATCAAAGGAGAACCGCCGTGATATGGGGAATCACGACGGTTCTCAGGGAAGGTTTTTTCATTTGTAGCTATATTCTAATTTATCCTTTTACACTGCCGAGGGCAACACCCTGTACGATGTGTCTGGATAAGATCAGATAAATGATAATAACTGGGAAGATAGAAAATGCGATCATCACATAAACCTGACCCATATCAAACTTCAGCCAGTCAGCTGCACGAAGCTGTGCGATTAAGATTGGCAGTGTCTTTTTCTTGTCATTGTGTAAGATCAAAGCCGGTACAAAATAATTATTCCAGCTGCTTACAAATGTAAAGATTGCCTGTACTGCAATGGCAGGTTTCATTAATGGAAGTACAATATTGTTAAATGTATGGAACTCACCGGAACCATCAATTCTGGCTGCCTCGATCAGAGATACCGGCAATGTACTTTCCATGTACTGTTTCATGTAAAAGAATGTGACCGGTGCAGCGATCGTTGGGACGATCAAAGGGATAAATGTATCTTCCATTTTTAATGTACCGACTAATTTTACAAATCCAAGTGCAGTTACCTGTGTAGGGATCATCATAACTGCTAAGATAAATGCATAGATGTATTTTTTCAGTTTAAAATCATATGCATGGATCGCATAAGCTGTCATGGTGGAAAAATAAACCGTCAATACTGCACTTAAGGATGAAATGATCAGACTGTTCACAAGGCCTTTGATGACCGGAAGTGTTCCATGCAGCAGATTGTTCCAGTTATCGAATAAATGTGTGCTCGGAACCGCGGTAAATCCTGCCTGAAGTTCTCCGTTTGATCTGGTTGCATTAATAAACAATACATAAAACCAGAACAGACAGAAAAATGAGATAATAATCAATACTACATAGGCGATGATGCGCCGTGCGTGAAGTCCTACACCCTTCTGGATGTCATTTTTATTTGTCTTTGCCATATCAATTACCCCTTTCTCTTGTCATTGCCGGTAACCTTAAATACGATCAGGCTTAAGACTGTAGTAAGAATGAACAGTACAACGGACAGTGCTCCTGCCATACCATAGTTCTTACTGAACAGATGCTTATTCAGATACATGATCAATGTCATGGTAGATCTCATCGGATCACCGGTTCCATTTGTCAAAATCTGCGGTACATCGAACAGCTGCAGACCACCGATCAGTGATGTGATGATTACATACACCAGAATCGGGCGAAGCAGTGGAAGTGTAATCTTGAAAAATACCTGTGTGGAAGTTGCTCCATCCACCTCAGCTGCTTCAAAGAGGGAAGTATCAATTCCCATCATTCCAGCCATCAGAAGGATGGTCGTGTTACCAAACCACATCAGGCAGTTCATCATGGCGATCAGACCTCTGGCACTTCCTGCGTGGGATAAAAATTTATAAGGTTCTGAGATAAATCCGATCTGCATCAGTAAAGAGTTGATTGGTCCTCCATCTGAAAAGAGAGTGAAGAACAACATGGAAAATGCAGATGCCATAATCAGGTTCGGCAGATAAATAACTGTTTTGAAGAATCTGGACCCTTTTAATTTCAGACGGACATCGGAAAACCATGCACCTAATAAAAGGGATAGGAAAATCTGTGGTATGAAGCACATGATCCAGAGAACCATCGTGTTCTTAAAATACGTCCAGATATCTCCACTGCTGAACAAAGCCTTATAGTTATCTAATCCAACAAATCTCGGTCCAACCTGTGTCAGACCAGACATGTAATTTTCAAAAAAACTGTTATAAATGGTGTTTACTAACGGTACCAGCTGAAATATTACAAATACAACGATAAATGGAATCAGAAATATGTAGCCCCATTTATTATATCTGACCGCTTTTCCTCCACTATTACTTTTCATAAGACCTACCTCCCAACTGGTATGTTATGATGAATATAGTTTTTGTTACACATAGTTTTTGTTAAAATGACCGTGCCTCCATTCCTGTATGGCAGGCACGGTCCCTGTGGTGCTTGTTAATAATCGTTTTTAGTAAGTTAACTCTGGGTACTTCTCAGTTACAGCCTTGTAGAAGAGATCAAGTGCCTCATCCTTTGTTGCTTTTCCTTCGAAGTAGTTCTTCATAGCGTTCTGGAATTCCTCGTTACATCCCTGATCGTAAGAAGAAAGGTTGCTTAAATCAAGTGTCTCAACACCTGCACAGTACATTGGAAGAGGATTCTGACCACCAAGAATCTTGCTGCTGTATTCTTTATTGTCTTTTACCTTAATTGATCCATCTGCCATTCCGTTCATAACCGTGCTGTTGTTTACGAAATCATCATCATCAACTACGATATCTTTCATAATATCGTCATCGGTTGTCATCTTTAACATAATGTCTTTTACAAGGTTGGCATTGTCTGTTCCCTGAGCTGCACAGATCCATGTACCACCCCAGAAGAAGCCCTGCGGTCCCTGAGCTGCGCCCCATCCGCCGTTGTATCCGATAGATCCTTCTGTATCAGCTGCCATAGAGAAGTTTACTAACCATGCAGGTCCAAAGTAGCAGAATACTTTACCCTGTGGATAGAAGCCTTTTGACCAGTCATCTGACCAGAGATCACAAGTACCTGTCTCGCCAGCATCTACCTGAGCCTTAGAATCGTCTACCCATTTCATAATGTTGTCATCGATATTGATCTTATTTCCGTCTACCCACTTGGATGTTACATTGTTGGAGTATACACGGTAAGTATCGTTTGCTGAAGCGGTCATCTTGTAACCGGCATCTTTCATTTTCTTTGCGGTATCGTTATATGTATCCCAATCCTTTACATATTCCTGAACCTTATCTGGATCGTCTGTTCCGAGAACTTCTTTGGCTGCATCTCTGTTATAGAAAAGAACACCTGGGCAGCCCTGCCATGAAAGGCCTTTTAAAACGCCCTTGGAATCGGTAACGATATCCTTTGTGTACTGATACTGTTTTGACAGATCGCTGTCTGTAATTCCCAGATCCTTAATTGGCATCGTATAATCGGTATCTACATACTTCAATGCGTAATCTGCTTCTACCAGGAATAAGTCAATCTTATCATCTGCTGGAGCATCTGCCTGATTTAATAAGGTAGCATCCAGATTGTTCTGGTAAGCATTGTCATCGTTTGGTGTAATGTTCCAGACAACATCAACATCACCGATCTTTCCATGTGTTGCATCAACTTCCTGATAATCCGGATAGTGAGCTGTGATACGGCTCTTGAACTCCTCGTTCCAGCAATAAATGTTTAAAACCTTTCCGGTATCTTCTGCCGGAGCAGTTACTTCAGAACTGGTATCTGCCTTTGAAGTATCCGGTGTTGTTGCATTGTCGCTGCTCTCTTTACTTCCGCAGCCAGCAAACATTGTTGCTACCATTGTTGCGCACAGCAGTGCACTTACGACTTTCTTTTTCATATAAAACCCTCCTTCATATTGTTGACCTTGCGGTCTGTTTGTTGTGAAAAGAAACCTGCCGGTTTATCCCTTCGGTTGAATTGCCCCTACGGATTGTCCCGGAACTAAACTTCCTTCTATAACGACTCTCTCAACGAGAGTTGTTCTCGGTTTTTCAATGGTTCCGATGAGCCTTGTTGCAGCTTCGCTTCCAATCATTTCTGTATTCTGGCGAATTGTTGTGAGTTTTGGATATAAAAGCTGCGAAATCATCGTACCGTCATATCCGGCTACCGAAATGTCTCTCGGGATGCGAAGTCCCATTTCAATAATGACATTTCTTCCTCCTATTAAAGAAGTATCATCCGGATAAATGATACAGGTCGGTGGAGCCTCTAAGTTCAACAGTTCCCTTGTCTGTTTTGCTGCCCCTTTGGTTTCCAGATAATCGGCTGTCCGGACGTATGTATCGGGAATTTCAAGTCCAAGCTCATCAATTGTCCGATAAAAACTTGCGAGCCGGTCCCGCGTAACACTTGATCCTTCCTGTCCATGAATATATGCAATTTTTCTGTGTCCCTGACTGTATATGTACTTTACTAAATCTTCCATACCCTGTATATTGTTGGAAGTAACTGCGGTGCAGTTATGATGTACATAATCAATCGTAACTACAGGTATTTCACTGTTCATCAGCTCGATCACATCCGGGTCATCAAAATTGGCACATACAATTACGACCCCCTCAAAATTCCGGTACCGGCAATGTTCATAATAGGACATTTTCCGATTTTCAAAGCAGGTGTTGATAAATGTAATATCATATCCTAACTTTTCTGCCTGAATCTTAAGTCCGTTCAGCACACCGGAGAAATATTCATGAGTCAGGCCCCTTCCGGCTTCCTCCTCGAAGAGTACCCCGATATTATATGAGCGGTTTGTCTTAAGTGCTCTGGCCGCTGCATTCGGAAAATATCCAAGTGCTTCTGCCGTTTGCTTTACCCGGTTTTTTGTCTCTTCACTGATATCTTTATGATCATTCAGTGCTTTGCTTACAGTCGCAGTAGAGACACCACATCGTTCAGCAATTGTTTTTAAAGATACCATATCGTTCCTCCAATGTTTCGGAAAACTTTCTTAATCGTTTTCGTAGCTTTAATATACCCCCGTATGGTCAGAAATGCAATAGCTTTTTGTCATTTCGTCAATTTAAACATTTTATTCTTGACGGTTTTATGCATATTGTATGTGTATTTTGTGTCCGTGCATGCGCACGCTATTTTATTCTTATACGTTTACGTAATTTTTTTGGTTTTTTAATGTTGCGCACACATTTGTTGCTTTCTTATATTTTTTGTTTTCGTTTTTGTTCAAGTTGCTGGATTTGCCTGTTTTAAGCCATTTTGTGTTGATTTTTTAAATTTCAGAGACTATACTCTATTTATAAAAGAGAGCACTTAAACGTTTTCGCTCTTATAGATAAGTGGCATTTAAAACAAGCACGATGGATTGATTACTCCACCAAATGCTTCTTTCCACTTTCATCTACTATGTCACAAGTAAATAATTTTATATGGAGGATACACACATGAAATTTGGATATTTCGATGATGCGAACAAAGAATATGTTATTACCTCTCCTAAGACACCACTCCCATGGATCAACTATCTGGGTTCTGAGAATTTCTTTTCTCTGATCTCCAATACCTGCGGTGGCTATAGCTTCTATAAAGATGCAAAGCTTCTTCGTCTGACGAGATACCGTTATAACAATGTTCCTTTCGACAGCAATGGACACTACTACTATATTAAAGAGGGCGATACCATCTGGAATCCCGGATGGATGCCAGCCAAGACCGATCTGGACGCTTATGAGTGTCATCACGGTATGGGCTACTCCACCTTCCGGAGCAGTAAAAATGATCTGCAGGCAGAGCTGACCGCATTTGTTCCGGTTGGAAAGAACTGTGAGATCAATCAGCTGACTCTTACCAATAACAGTAAAGAGACGAAAGATTTTTCTGTTTTTTCTTATGTAGAATTCTGTTTATGGAATGCAATGGACGACATGACCAACTTCCAGCGTAATTTCTCTACCGGTGAAGTAGAAGTTCATGGATCTGCAATTTATCATAAGACCGAATACCGTGAGCGTCGTAATCACTATGCACTGTATGCAGTGAATGCCCCGGTAGACGGATTTGATACTGACCGCGATTCCTTCCTTGGAGCATACGGAGAAAACTCTGCTCCTGAAGTTGTCGTGTCCGATCAGTCCAAAAACTCCATTGCCAGCGGATGGGCTCCGGTAGGCTCCCATCATCTGAAAGTGTCTCTTGCTCCCGGCGAATCCAAAACTTTCGTATTTATTCTGGCATACATAGAGAATCCTGTTGAAGAAAAATGGATCGGACGCGCCGAAGATGGAAAGATTAACCGCACACGTGCGGAAGCTCTGATGAAAGAATTTGATACCAAAGAAAAATCAGAAGCAGCACTGGCTGAACTGAAAAAATACTGGGATGAACTGCTTTCTCACTTTACGGTATCCTCTTCCGAGGAAAAACTGGATCGTATGGTAAACATCTGGCATCAGTATCAGTGTATGGTCACATTTAATATGAGCCGTTCTGCTTCCTACTTCGAATCCGGTATCGGACGAGGCATGGGATTCCGTGATTCCTGTCAGGATCTGCTTGGTTTCGTACATCTGATTCCTGACCGCGCAAGAGAGCGTATTCTGGATATTGCAGCAACACAGTTTGAAGACGGAAGTGCATATCATCAGTATCAGCCTCTGACCAAGAAAGGTAATTCTGATATCGGAAGCGGTTTCAACGATGATCCGCTCTGGCTGATTGCAGGTACCGCAGCATATATCAAAGAAACCGGGGATTACACCATCCTGGATGAAAAAACGCCGTATGACAGTGATCCTTCCAAGGCAACTGATTTTATGGAGCATTTACGCCGTTCCTTCCACTACACCATCGATCATCTCGGACCGCATAAACTTCCGCTGATCGGCCGTGCAGACTGGAATGACTGCCTGAACTTAAACTGCTTCTCCACAGAACCGGGAGAATCCTTCCAGACATTCGGCCCATCCGAAGGACCAAATGCAGAGTCTGTTTTCATTGCCGGTATGTTTGTCCGTTACGGTAAAGATTATGTAGAGATCTGCCGTCACAGAGGACTTGAAGACGAGGCAAAACTTGCAGAAGATGCCATTGCGGAAATGGAAAAAACAGTTCTTAATGCCGGCTGGGACGGAGAATGGTTCCTGCGTGCATATGATCATTACAAAAACAAGATTGGTTCTAAAGAATGTGAAGACGGTAAGATTTTTATCGAGCCACAAGGCTTCTGCGTTATGGCAGAGATCGGCCTGAAAGAAGGAAACTGTCTGAAAGCCATGGAATCCGTAGAAAAATATCTGGATACTAAATACGGTATTGTACTTCTTCAGCCACCTTATCACAGATACCATGTAGAACTTGGTGAAATTTCCTCTTATCCACCAGGATATAAAGAAAATGCCGGTATCTTCTGCCACAACAATCCTTGGATTTCCATTGCAGAAACCGTTGTCGGACGTGGAAACCGTGCATGGCAGGTATATACAAGAACCTGTCCTGCATATATCGAAGATATCAGCGAAATTCACCGTACCGAACCTTATGTATATTCGCAGATGATTGCCGGAAAAGATGCTCCAAATTTTGGAGAAGCCAAGAACAGCTGGCTGACCGGTACTGCAGCATGGACATTCCTGGACGTTTCCCAGTATATTCTCGGAATTCGTCCGGATTACGACGGATTGACCGTCGATCCATGTATTCCATCCACTCTGGATGGTTTCGAAGCAAAACGTGACTTCCGTGGTGTGACCTATCACATCAGCGTCCGTAACCCGAAACATGTAGAAAAGGGTGTTGCTTCCATGACCGTCGATGGTGTTGCCGTAGACGGAAATACGATTCCATTACCAACCGGCAAGACAGAAGTCTCTGTCGAAGTGGTTATGGGCTAATACTTAATCACAGTAATTCTTGTTTCCGGTTTTGTGTCGGAAGCAGTTTTACCATTTTTCATTATTTTCCTACCCCCAAAAAGAGGGTGCGCATTATGCGCACCCTCTTTTTATTCATGATGATTTTATTTATGATGAATCGCTTTTTTCACCCATGTAAATAAGTTTCTTACAAATGGTCCTGCAAAAAAGATCTGCCAGCATAATGCCATTGGGAAGTTTAAAGCAAGTTTCTGCAGCCATACCGCAATTACCTGATTTCCCGGATGTGCAAACAAAACCGTGGCAATCAGACTCATTACCGGACACATCAGGCATACAATCATAGAACAGATTGCAAGTGTCACAAAGACCGGCTTGTCTTCTTTCGGATTTACCAGACGAAATGCCAGCATCGTTGCCAGTTTCTCCACTACAAAATACTCCAGGATACATGCGATCGGCCACATAATCGGTATTTCATGAAACGCCAGCAGAAAAACTTCGTTTGTCATTCCGCCTTTGTCGATTGCGATGTTATAGCATACCATGGCATACACCATGACAAACGCCATAACAAGTGTAAATAAAATATTTTCGAGTCTACTCTTCTTTGGCATAATTTTGCCCTCCTTTAATATAAATAAATTTGAGCATAGAAAAACACACGCGTGTTGTTCGTTAATCAGTGAGCAATGCACACATGTGTCGTTTCCAATTATACCAATATGTTCTCTATGCAATTAAAAGTGCCTAGTTCCGGAATCGAACCAGAGACACGAGGATTTTCAGTCCTCTGCTCTAC
>OIAD01001073.1_pt1 | contig 9583 bp, 9 predicted proteins | sample 1580601 | NCBI WGS metagenome assembly OIAD01 (sample SAMEA3882554, study PRJEB24775) | human gut metagenome | biome: human-associated habitat; feature: intestine environment; material: feces | place: Netherlands | collected 2009/2010
TTACAGCAAGGTGGGTACCTGCCCAACTGATTCACGCTCCCTTCGTCCGCCGAAGCGGGAGGTCTGCAATCCAAATCCAGAGCTAAATTCCCTTTAAAAAAGTGTTGGATTATAAAAACCGCATTGACACGCAACGTGCATCATGCAACAAGGCAGTTATATTTTTCTTAGCTATAGTATAACACACTTTTCAGAAAAAATCAAATCTTTTTTCCGAAAATTTATGAGGAATTTTGTTGACTGAAAAATTCTTGCGATTATTCAAAAATTTCGTCGTCATCCTCATCTTCTTCATCGTCCTCATCGCCGTAAATTTCATTCAGGCGTTCCAAAAACTTGTTTCCGATGGTTTCATATTCTGCATCTTCTTCGATGGAAACCAGCATTTCTTCCCCATTGACTTCTTCGGTCTTTAAGATGACAAATTCTCCGTCATCCTGTGCCAAAGCATCTTCATCATCGCCATAATAAGGAACTAATGCATAATAGGTGTTGTCCTCGTATTCCAGAACATCCAGCAATTCAAAAACCTGCTCGTTTCCGTCCTCATCTTCAAGGGTAAACAAATCCGGTGTAAATTCGTTTCTTTCTTCCGACATGTCGTCCTCCTGTCTGCTCCTGAGAGCGGCTGTATTTTGCAACGCTCTTGCATTGCTGTAAGACTATTATACAATATGTGCAGAAAAAAAGCAAGTGGTTTCTGCAAATTTGTAAAATTTTTTTACATCTGAACAAAAATCCGATTTTTGTTCACCGAATCTGCATCTCTGTATAATGGGATTGCCGTTCGGAAAACCCAACTTTTTGATAAACTGGATAACCGGCTTTTGTGGCAGAGAGATTCACATAATCCAGCCCGTTGGCTCTCGCATAATCAACCAGTCGTTGCATATTGTGCTGTGCAATGCCCTGCCGGCGATAGGCAGGCAGCGTATACACGCTGAGGACTTCTCCCATCTTTCCATGAATCATTTTTGGATGACAAGGCTTTTGCAGAATCATCAGCAATGCCACGGAAACAACCGTTTCCCCATCCTTTGCCAGAAATGCAATGCAGTCCCGATTTAAATGCTCTGAAAAGTAATCCGGCAGCGTCTTTCGCATCACTGCTTCATCCTCTGGGGATAGTTTCCCAAAGTCTTCTAAAATATATGCCGTTCGCATGTCGATTAGTGCTGGAATATCTGCAATTGTTCCAAATGTGTATTCCACTGATTCTGCCTCCTTTGCAGCTGACCGTTATTTGTCTGCCGATTTTTCTACTGTGTATGCTGCAATTTCTTTGATAAACGCCTTCCCGTATTTCTGCGATTTGATAATCCCAACGCCAGAAACCTGCCGAAACGCTGCCAAACTGCTGGGCTTTTTTCGGCACATATCTCGTAGGGCTGCATTGGAAAAGACAATATACGCTGGCATGTGTTCTTTCTCTGCCAGCTTTGCCCGCAGGGCAGATAGTCGCTGAAACAGTGCCTCTTCCACGTCTTCTTCCACGGTTGGCTTTGGTTTTGGAATAAAAACTGCTTTTCGTTCTTCTTTTCTCCGCCGCCAGAGCACCTGTTGATTTCCTCGAATCACCTCGGCTGCTGCTGGTGTGAGTTGCAGCATCTGAAAGTCCCGATATGTTTGCAGTTCCAAAATATGCAAATCTAGCAGAGCATCAATCATCTGTACGACTTGACGGGCAGTGCATTCTTTCAAAATGCCATAGGTGGAAAGCCGATTTAACTGCATTTCTGAAATCGCAGCCCTTTTACTACCCGTCAGAACATCTGCTGCCAGCGTTCGGCTCAAATGATAATGATGCTGCAACCCTCGATAGACACAGGAAATGATTTTCTTCGCCTCTAGGGTAATATCTGTTGTTTCAAATGTGCCCTGACAGTTGGAACAGTGTCCGCAACACTGCGGTGCTCGCTCGCCAAAATACCGCAACAAATATTCTCGCAGGCAATTCGTTGTTGTGGCATAGCCTGCCATGATTCGCAGCCGTTCTTTGCTGCGAGTCAGCCACTGTTCTTTCTGCTGAGCATCTTGTATTTCAGAAATTTCCCGTGCCTGATCCAATAGAAATAAATGCGTTTGAACATCTCGACCACTGTATAATAAAATACAATCTGCTGGTTCACCATCTCGTCCGGCACGCCCTGCCTCCTGATAATAACTCTCTAAATCTTTCGGCATATTGTAATGCACGACAAAAGACACATTGGATTTATCAATCCCCATGCCAAAGGCATTGGTTGCAATCATAATGGGCTTTGTATCAAACAGAAATGCTTCCTGATTGGCTGCCCGTTCTGCCTGTGAGAGTCCGGCATGATATCGGGTTGCCGGAAATCCCTGCTCACAAAGTCGGTCGCAAAGTTCTTCCACGGTTTTTCGTGCTAAGCAATAGACAATGCCACTCTTTCCCCGACGTTCCTGTAACAATTCCAGAAGTTCCTGTTCTTTGTTGCGAGGGGTTCGGACAGCAAAATACAAGTTTTTCCGGTCAAAACCTGTTGTAATCTGAAACGGATCTTGCAGCTGCAATAGACGACAGATGTCCTTGCAGACCTGCTCGGTTGCAGTAGCCGTAAAAGCACTGACAATCGGACGCTTTGGCAGCTTGTTCAAAAATTCTGCAATGCTGAGATAACTTTGCCGGAAGTCCTGCCCCCACTGAGAAACGCAGTGTGCTTCATCCACCGTAACCATCGAAATTTCTGCCTGCTCTGCAAACGATAAAAAACCTTCTGTTTGCAGCCGTTCCGGTGCAACATATAAAATACGATAGATGCCCTGTCGGGCTTGCAACATGGTCACTTGATATTCTCCAGCATCCATGCTGCTATTGAGATAGGCAGCGGAGATACCGATTTCCAGCAGACTATCCACTTGGTCTTTCATCAGCGAAATCAGCGGTGAAATGACAATTGTCAAACCAGAAAGCAACATGGCAGAAAGCTGGTAGCAGACCGATTTTCCTGCTCCCGTCGGCATAATGCCCAAAACATCCCGCCCCTGCAAAATCGCATCCACAACTTCTTCCTGTCCATCCCGAAAGGTGGCGTGTCCAAAATACTGTTGGAGTGCTTCGTGTTTGTCCATTTACGACTTCTTTGCAAGCTTCCGCAGTTCGTCCGGTGTAAAGGTATACTGCTTGTGGCAGAAATGACAGGTCACTGTAATATCTTCGCCGTCTGCTGCCATCTGTTCCAGTTCCTGCTTTCCAAGGCTGACCAATACCCGTTCTGTCCGCTCCTGACTGCAATCACAGTGATAGGAAACCGTTGCTTCATCCAGAAGATTTGGCTCTAATCCATCCAGCAACCGCAATGCAATTTGGTCAGGTGTCATGCCGTCTGTCAACAGCTTTGTAACGTGTGGCAAGCCCTGAATATTCTTCTCCAGCTGGTCAATACAAGCATCGCTTGCAAACGGCAGCACCTGAATCAGATAACCGCCAGCCGCTTTGACGTGCAAGTCTGGATTTACTAAAACACCCAGTCCGCAGACGGTTGGAGTCTGTTCACTGGTTGCAAAATAGCTTGCAATATCTTCTGCAATTTCGCCGGATACCAGCGGGCACATTCCCACATAGGGTTCTTTCAAGCCCAAATCCTTCACAACAGACAGCATTCCATCTGTTCCGACTGCTCCGCCAACATCCAGTTTTCCATGTGCGTTCAGCGGAATTTCTACAATTGGATGTTCTACATCACATTTTACATTGCCGTGGCTGTCTGCAACAGCAACCAACTGCCCTGCTGGGCCTTTTCCGTCTACCCGAAGGGTAACCGTATCTTTTTCACCCTTCAATCCATAGCCCATCATGCTGGCTGCGATTGCTAACCGCCCCAATGCTGCGGTTACAACCGCAGAGGTTTCATGAATCCGTTCGATTTCTGCAACCATATCCGTTGCATCCAGTGCATAAGATACAACCGATGCATCTTTTGAAATTGCTCGCTTTAAAATTGCCATATTGTACGCTCCTCTTTACTTTGTTTTTCTCACTGCAAATACCATCCGCTGGCTGTCTTCCCGTAATGGCTCTTCTGTGTCTGCATGATAGCAGCCGAGCACTTCCCAGCCAATCTGCTGTAACGCTGCGGTTACCTGCCCTGGCGGATATGCCCGTTCGGTCATGCATTCCTCTGAGCGGACATAAGTATCATCTTCCTGCCGAGCAAAAAAATGCAGCTGAATGGTCACTTGATTATCTGGCTCTTCATACTGATTTTCCCACACACAATAGACATCATCTGTATCATACAGATAAATCTGATTTCCCAGCACTTCCCGATGCTTATATGGCGTATTCATATCAAACAGAAAAACACCGCCGGGTTCTGTCACATCAAAAACCTGCTGAAAAACGGTTTTGACATCAGAAAATGAATCCAAATGATTCAAGCTGTCCAATGCACAGACCGTAACATCCACTGTTCCATACAAGTCCAGTTCTCGCATATCCTGACAAATATACTGAATCGGCAGGTTGTGTTCGAGTTTCTTCTGCATTGCCTGATTCAGCATTCCATAGGAATAGTCAACACCCAATACATCATAGCCCAGTTTTGCAAATTCTTCCGAAAGACTGCCCGTTCCGCAAGCCAAATCCAACAGTACAACGCCCTCCGATTGGCGGTATTTCTGAATCAGCCTGTGAAAATAGGCTGCTCGCTGCGGATATTCCACATTTTCTGTCAGCTGGTCGTAATAAAACGAAAATGCCTCGTATCCTGTTTCCATTCAAACGCCTCTTTTCTCTGAAAAAAGGGCGTGTCATTGCTGCCACGCCCCTTTTGTTGTTTCTGTATCTTCTCTGCCACTGGTTAGGAAACTTCTGCACCAAACGGCATCAAAGCAAGTTTTGCCATTTTAAAACACTGTAACCCGAACGGAATGCCAATGATGGTACAGCACAATCCAATTCCATTTACTGCCGCAGCAACTGCCAACGGAATCCCACTGACCAAAATCCAAATCAGATTCAGGAGCAGGGAAACCGTTCCGCCACCATAACGCACCTCTTTCCCAAAGGGGAAAAATGCCAGCGAAGCAAATTTAAAGCACTGCAAACCAATCGGGATTCCAACAATGGTAATGCACCATAAAAGCCCTGCCAACAGCCACGAAAGCCCTTGCCAAAATCCGCAGCACAAAAACCAAAGGAGATTTCCCAGACAACTCATCGCACCCATCCATTCTGACTGTGTTTTTTTATTGCTTATTTCTGATTTTTCTTTGCAGCCCGTGCCGGATTTCTTCTCTGTGTGCCAAAGCTACCATCTCCAGCACCTGCATTCGGTGCATCCGGCTTAGAAACCTGTTCCCGTTCCGGAGCCTGATTCTGTCGCAGCTGCATGGTCAATAGCATCCGAATGGTGTCTTCCTTAATGGAAGCAACCATTGCATCGAACATTTCAAAGCCCTCATACCGATATTCAACAACTGGGTTCTGCTGTCCATATGCACGCAGACCGATACCCTTCTTGAGCTCGTCCATATCGTCAATGTGTGCCATCCACTTGGTATCAACGACCTTCAGCATAACAACCCGTTCCAGTTCCCGAATGACATCTGAACCATACTGTTCTTCCCGTGCTGCATAGAGGCTCTTTGCCTTTTCTGTCAGGGTTTCAATCAGTGTATCTACGGTCAGCTTTTCGAGTTCTTCTCCCTCATATTCGAGGTCATGTTCTTCTGTAATCCAGCCTAAGAAGTGATCCTTCAGACCAACCAGATTCCATTGTGTCCGGTCAACGACTTCTTCATTGATATACTGCTTTACAGTATCGCTGATGAGTTCTTCCATCATCTTCAAGATGCTGTCGTGGAGGTCTTCGCCATCCAGTACCTGCTGCCGTTCCTTATAGATGATTTCTCTCTGAGTATTCATAACGTCATCATAGTTGAGGACATTCTTACGAATACTGAAGTTTCTGCCTTCTACCTTCTTCTGAGAAGATTCGATAATCTTGGACAGGGACTTACTTTCAATCGGTGTATTTTCATCGACATTGAGTGTCCGCATCAGGTTTTCCAGACGGTCACCAGCAAATACACGCATCAGGTCATCTTCGACAGACAGGAAGAACCGGCTTTCACCTTCATCACCCTGACGACCAGAACGACCGCGGCTGGTTATCAATTCTTCTGGATTCATGCCGTTCTGTACCCAAAATATACAGACCGCCTGCTTCCTTGACCGCCACTGCTTTTTCCTTGACTTCCGCACTGAATTTGCGGTACAGTTCCTGATATTCTTCTCTGGCTGCCAATACTTCTTCGTTGTCGGTATCGGCGTAACCGATGGCTTCTGTGATGATTTCTTCCGGATATGCTTTCTTCCGCATTTCTGCTCTTGCCAAAAATTCCGCATTACCGCCCAGCATAATATCCGTACCACGACCAGCCATGTTGGTTGCAATGGTAACTGCACCCAGCTTACCAGCCTGTGCAACAATTTCTGCTTCCTTTGCGTGATACTTCGCATTCAAGACTTCGTGCTTGATGCCCTTCTTCTTCAGCATTGCGGAGAGCAGTTCAGATTTTTCAATGGAAATCGTACCAACCAGTACCGGCTGTCCTTTTTCGTGACATTCCATAATCTGTTCAATGATAGCACGATACTTTGCAGCTTCTGTCCGGTAAACCAAATCGTTCCGGTCAATTCGTTTAATTGGTCGGTTGGTCGGGATTGCGATAACATCCAACTTGTAAATTTCCCGGAATTCGTCTTCTTCCGTCATGGCAGTACCAGTCATACCGGAGAGCTTGTTATACAGACGGAAATAGTTCTGGAATGTAATGGTTGCCAGTGTCTTGGATTCTCTTGCAACCTTTACGCCTTCCTTTGCTTCAATTGCCTGATGCAGACCATCATTAAACCGTCTGCCCAGCATCTTACGACCAGTAAATTCATCAATGATGACAACTTCGCCGTCTTCTACGATATAGTCAATATCCTTTCGCATAACACCATTGGCTTTCAATGCCTGATTGATGTGGTGCAGCAAGGTCAAGTTTTCCGGTGCCATCAGGTTATCAATTGCAAAATAATCTTCTGCTTTCTTGACACCACGACGGGTAATGGTTGCAGTCTTTGCCTTTTCATCAATGATGTAATCGGCATTTTCATTGGTATCTTCCTGATCCTGCTTGCTGTCCATTTCGACAACCATGGTCGGGGTCAAGGTCTTTGCAAACTTGTCCACAACGCCATACAGAGAAGTGGACTTGTCCCCACGACCAGAAATAATCAACGGGGTTCTTGCTTCATCAATCAAGATGGAGTCCACTTCGTCGACGATGGCAAAGTTATGTTCCCGCTGTACCTTGTCTTTCTTATAGATAACCATGTTATCTCTCAGATAGTCAAAGCCCAGTTCGTTGTTAGTACCATAAGTAACATCACAGGCATATGCTGCACGCCGCTGGTCGTTGGTCAGACCATGCAGGATACAGCCAACCGTCAAGCCCAAGAACCGGAGCACCTTACCCATTTCATCGGACTGTGTTTTTGCCAAGTAATCGTTTACGGTGACAACATGAACGCCCTTGCCCGGCAGTGCATTCAGATAGGATGCAACGCAGGCTACCAAAGTTTTACCTTCACCGGTCTTCATTTCTGCAATTCGTCCCTGATGCAGAACAATTGCACCAATAATCTGTACCGGGAACGGTTTCTTGCCCAGTACACGATACGCTGCTTCCCGAACGGTTGCCAGTGCTTCTGCCATCATGGAATCCAGTGCTTCGCCGCTTTCCAGCCGGTCACGGAATTCCTGTGTCTTTCCCTTTAATTCTGCATCCGATAAAGCTGTATATTCTTCGTCCAGTGCCAGAACTTTTTGCTTAATCGGTTCAATACGTGCAAGCTCTCTCGTACTGTAAGAGCCAAACAATTTACTAAATATTCCCATCGGATTACCGCCTTTTCCTGTAAATATACAAGTACCAGTATAGCACACCGCCTTGTATTTGTCAATTCTTTTTTCAAAAAATCGTATAAAATCCATGTGAAAAATGGTTGTTCTTTTGTTTGAACAGCCGGATTTTCACGCTGTCTAGAGATATTATGCCTCTCTGGACGGACAAAAATCTGCCATCGGACAGTTTCCACAGAGTGGCTTTCTTGCCCGACAGACATCTCGCCCAAACTGCACGATTCGATGGCAAAAGTCCGAAGAGCGTTCCGGCGGAATCAGTGGACGCAAGTCCCGTTCCACTTTTGCCGGTTCTTTATTCGTGGTCAACCCCAGCCGTCCGGTGATACGAATAAAATGCGTATCCGTGACAATTGCCGGCTGCCCGTAGACATCGCCTAAAATCAAATTTGCCGTTTTCCGTCCAACGCCTGGCAACGTCAGCAGTTCTTCCATCGTATCCGGAATTTTGCCGTCATAGACTGTCAGCAGCCGAATTGCCATTTCTTTGATGCTCTTCGCTTTCATGTGATAGAACCCGCAGGGTTTCACTGCCTGCTCCAGTTCTTCCAAATTGGCAGCTGCAAACGATTCCAGCGTTGGATACTGCTGGAACAGCGTTTTCGTGACAATATTGACCCGTGCATCGGTACACTGTGCGGAAAGCCGCACCGCAATCAATAATTCATATGGCTCTTTGTACTGCAACGCACAGACCGATTCCGGATAATATTCTTCCAGTATCGTACAGGCTCGCAGTGCCGTTTCTTGTTTGGTCATAAAAAGCCCCCCTCCTTTCTGTTGATTATACCACACTTTCTGAGCTTTTTCTAGTCTTACCAAAAAATTTTTACAGATGAAAACAGCCGTCCTCTATGGAAAGAGAACGACTGTTTTTCGGTTTGTTTGAGATGTATGTTTAGAGGTTGCTGTAATGCATCAAATATTCATCCACTGCACGAGCGGCTTCTCTGCCTTCCCGAATTGCCCAGACAACCAAAGACTGTCCTCTGTGCATATCGCCAGCCGTGAATACTTTCTCTACATTGGTCTGATAGGAATCCGGTGTTTCAGTTGCCACGTTGGTTCTGGCATTCAGATTGACACCGAATGCATCCGCAACATAAGACTGTGCCCCTAAGAATCCGGCTGCAATCAAAACCAAATCGGCTTCCAGAATCTGTTCGCTGCCCGGAATTTCTTCCATCCGCATCCGTCCGGTCTTTTCATCCCGTACCGATTGCAGCTTAATCGTTTCAACGGCTTTCAGATGTCCTTCCTCATTTGGAATGAATCGTTTTACCGTTGTCTGATAAATTCTCGGGTCGTGTCCGAATACGGCAATGGCTTCTTCCTGACCGTAATCGGTCTTGCAGATTCTCGGCCACTCCGGCCAAGGGTTGTTCTCTGCACGCTGATCCGGCAGCTTCGGCATCATTTCCAACTGAATGACGGATTTGCAGCCATGCCGAATTGCCGTTCCCACGCAGTCGTTTCCGGTATCGCCGCCGCCGATGACGATGACATTCTTGTACTTTGCACTGATATAATAACCATCAGACAAGTTGGAGTTAATCAAGCTCTTTGTGGTTGCCTTCAGAAATTCCACTGCATAATAAATGCCCTTGGATTCTCTGCCCGATGCATTGATGTTTCTTGGATTG
>OIAD01001074.1_pt1 | contig 9558 bp, 13 predicted proteins | sample 1580601 | NCBI WGS metagenome assembly OIAD01 (sample SAMEA3882554, study PRJEB24775) | human gut metagenome | biome: human-associated habitat; feature: intestine environment; material: feces | place: Netherlands | collected 2009/2010
AAAGCGATAGTAGAACCGTGGAAAAGTTCAAGGTTGTAGTGGTTCTTAAGTTTAACTACTGGTGCAATGGCAGCTGTATCAAACTTGTCATCATAAGCATTTGTGATACAGTAATCCAATTCTTCTTCAGTAAAATCATCCAAGAAAGCAGACAAAACTAATTTAGCAACTTCTTGGTAAGAAGCATCTTTCAAGTGATCAAAGTCTAAAGTAACTTCAGGTGTTGTCAGTGGAGTGAACAAGCCACCATCTGTTGCCAATCCTTGAAGAATAGCCTGACTAGCTGTTACTTTATTGTTTTCGTCACGTGTTGATTGGTATACAAGTGTCATGGTAAATCCTCTTTTTTAGATAGTCTTTGACTCTATTGTAGCATAATTGTCAGAAAATTTCTACACATATTGTAACTTGTGAGAGAATCATTCGGATTTCACTTGTTTAATTTCATTTAAATATCGGAAAAAATCCGGAATTTCTATCCCAGATTTTCTTTTAAAATTTATCTTTGGTATCATTCTTAGTTGAAAAATTGATATCTTTTGATTTACCCTCACCACACTATTCTTTGAAGTTACTGTGTCCCTTGATTCTTTTAATTTTTGACCAGGATTGAAGTAAACAGTTACCATCCTATCAACATTAAATCTCTTTAAACTTATTAGTCGCTCTATTCCCTTCATATGGAGACCCTTGATGACCTCATTTCCTGAGGATTGAGAAGATGCACTGTGGCATTCAAACCAAGTCCTTCTTCTTTTGTCATAGAACTCTCTTTATTTTACCTTAAGGTTATTATAACAATTTTTTAAAGCGTTTTCTATCTTATTCAGGAAAGCCCTTTATTTTTAATTTGGATAAGCACTCTAATATAGTAGCCTTTAGCAAAAAAGTAGCCCTCATAGAGCTACTTTAGGCTATCACTTAACCTTTGTAGTCAAAGGCAACTTCGACAATTTCTTTCAATTCTGAAATAAGAGGTTCTTTGGGATTAGCAAGTTGTACCTTGGCCTTAGTACGCATGCTCTGCCAAAGTATAGACAGTGTCTTGAAGAAGTTTCTTCGTAACCCCTTGCCCTTTCCAGTTCATGTTGATACCCACGGCAACACCCAATTCGTAAACTTTTTGTGCCAAAACTTCAACCAATTCAGCATCTGATTGTTTGTCAGTACCCCATCCCATGAAACGAGCAATATCAGCATAATCCTTGTCTGCACGGAAGTAATCATCTTTAGGGAACATAGCATGTTTTTGAGGATTACGACCATTGTAACGGATTACGTGAGGCATCAAAATCGCATTGGTACGTCCATGTGGAATGTCAAACATAGGACCGACCTTGTGAGCTAGTGAGTGGTTGATACCAAGGAAAGGCATTGGCAAAGGCCATACTAGCCATTGTAGACGCATTATGCATCTTTTCACGTGATTCTTCATCACCAAAGTGGTAAGAATGTTCGAGATTTTCAAAAACAAGTTTAATCGCTTGAAGTGAGAGGCCACGTGTATAGTCGCTAGCCATTACTGATACGTAAGACTCAATAGCGTGCGTCAAAACGGTCCATACCTGTATCCGCTGTAACACTAGCAGGCACACTTATTACTAAAGCAGGGTCAACGATGGCCATATCTGGAGTCAAAGCGTAATCTGCCAATGGATACTTGATATGAGTTTCACTATCAGTGATAACCGCAAATGACGTCACTTCTGAGCCTGTCCCTGAAGTTGTTGGGATACAGATGAATTGTGTCTTCTGAGCGTAAGGAATCTTGTAGGTACGTTTACGGATATCCAAGAATTTTTGTTTAGCGCCGAAGAAGCTTACATCTGGGTATTCAAAGAACATCCAGATAGCCTTAGCAGCATCCATTGCAGAACCACCACCAAGAGCGATAATCACATCTGGTTGGATGTCTACAAAACGTTCCAACCCTTTATAAAAACTGTATTGTAGATGGATTTGGCTCAACATCTGAGAAAACATCTACTGCTGGTCTATGGCGGTTAAGTTCCAATTGCGTTTAACCAAGTCAGCGTAACCAAACTGAACCATACCAGGGTCACAAACCAACATCACCCGGTCAGCTTCAATGTGACGCAAGTAAGTTATTGAATCTTTTTCGAAGAAGATTTTTGTTGGGACACGAAACCATTGCATGTTATTGCGACGCTTTGACAATGTCTTGACATTCAAGAGATCAAATGAGCTAACATTGTGTAAAATTGAGTTATGACCGTGTGAACCACAACCAAGAGTTAATGATGGAATCATGTTGTTATAGATATTACCAATGCCACCTTCAGCCGATGGACTATTCACCAAGACACGGCAAGCTTTCATACGGATACCGTATTGGAGTTGGAGCTCTTCATTTTCAGTGTGAATAACAGCTGTATGTCCAATACCTCCCAAATTGAGCATGCCTTCTGCTTTTTTGAATCCATCTTCAACGCCATCAGATTTGATAAGGGCAAGTACTGGAGACAATTTTTCCAAGGCAAGTGGGTGTTCCATTGTTGCATCTGGAATTTCTGCCAAAATCATTTTTGTTCCTTCAGGTACTTTAAGACCAGCTTTTTCAGCAATTTCGATAGCTGAGTGACCTCTACAATAGCGCCGTTTACAGCTATACGTGCTTCATTAAGAACTACTTTTTCCAATTTAGCAATATCAGCTTTTTTAGAAATAATGACACATTGATGTGCTTCAAATTCAGCCTTAACTTCATCATAAATAGCTGCGTCAACGATAGCTGCTTGTTCAGAAGAACAAATCATACCATTGTCAAAAAGTTTTTGAAACGATGATATCATTGACATCACGCTTAACTTTAGCATCAGCAGCAATATAAGATGGGACATTCCCAGCGCCTACACCAAGAGCAGGTTTAACCAGTTGAATAAGCTGCCTTAACCATACCAGGCCCACCAGTCACAAGTACTGTGGCAATCTTAGGATGGTTCATCAAAAGACCAGTTGCTTCGATAGATGGCTCCTCAATCCACTGAATACAGTTCTTAGGTGTACCGCTTCAATAGCTGCATTAAGGACGATACGAGCTGCCTCTGCAGATGATTTTTGAGCTGATGGGTGGAAGGCAAAGACAATAGAGTTGCGAGTCTAAAGAGCGATAAGGGCTTTGAAAATCGTTATTGAGGTTGGGTTAGTTGTTGGTGTCACCCCACAGATAACGCCTACTGGCTCAGCGATAGAAACCAAACCTTGTTCTTTATCTTCAGCGATAACGCCTACTGGCTTGTCATATTTAATACTATTCCAAATGTATTCAGAAGCATACATGTTTTTGATGGCTTTATCTTCATAAATACCACGGCCTGTTTCATCAACAGCCAATTTTGCCAAATACATATGTTTATCTAGAGCAGCAATCGCAGCTTGGTGAACAATGTGGTCCACTTGCTCCTGCGTAAAGTTAGCCATGGCATCGAGGGCTTCAACACCTTTTGTTGCCAATTCATCTATTACTGTTTGAACATATTTAGTTTGTTTAGTCATATGAAACTCCTTTGAATACTTGTTAAAAACTTCACAAGTTTTAACACAAATCTATTATAGTGTTTATACATATTATATAAACCCTTACATGGATAAAAATAAAGAAATCCGTCCATTTTGGACAGATTTCATCACTTTTTACCAAATAATAACACGATCTTCTGGGGCACGCCACATGCCGTCTCCCTCTTTGACGTCAAATTCTTTGTGAAATTCGTCGAAGTTGGTCACGATAACATTGGTACGCCATTTAGCTGGGGCATGAACATCCACGCTAGCCAACATTTGCATGTATTCTTCACGTGCCTTCGTACGCCAAATCGTCGCAAAGTTGACAAAGAATTCTCGAACCGAAAAATCTTCATCACGTTTAGCTGCTTCTAAGGCACACGCCACACCACCAAGGTCTGCCACATTCTCAGAAACAGTCAGTTTGCCGTTGACCTTAGCACCATAAGAATCCAAGCCCTCAAACTGGTCCACAATTTTATCAGTACGTTCTTTAAAGGCTGCGTAATCGTCTTCAGTCCACCAGTTCTTAAGACTACCGTTTTCATCGAAGGAAGCACCATTAGTATCAAAGGCATGGGAAATCTCGTGAGCAATTACAGCCCCAATACCACCATAGTTGGCTGATGAGCTTTGCGCAATATCATAAAAAGGTGCTTGCAGGATAGCTGCCGGGAAAACAATTTGGTTCTGCTGTGGATCATAGTAAGCATTAACCATGTGGGCAGGCATGTGCCACTCACTACGATCAACAGGTTTATTCCACTTGCTCCAGCTATGAGCAATTGAAATTTCAACTAACTTCTGTGCATTCTCAACCAGTGACAAGTTCTCATCAATAATCTTCTTGTCATAGGTCTCTGGCAATTTTTCTGGATAACCGATATGAGGTGTGATGACATTCAGCTTCGTTATAGCTTTTTCGCGCGTCTCAGGAGCCAACCAATCCGCTGTTTGAAGGCGTGATTTATAAACGTCAATCATAGTTGCTACTTTGGCTTCGACGTCTGCCTTGGCTTCTGGCGAGAATTTCTCACCTGCATACCAAAGTCCTAGAGCCTGATTGTAAGGTCCTTGTGCCAAGTAGAAAGCTGCTTTTTTCTTATCCATAGCTTGTGGTGTTCCTGAAAGCGCACGGCTATATTTTCCAGATAGAACACGAAGTTCGTCTGTCAAATAGGCATTCCATGATGTTGTAGCATCGATAAGTAGGACCGCCTTTAGTAACTCCCAATTTGCTTCTGAGTAATATTTCGCCGCGAATTCTGTCCAGAAGCGCTCTTCAGAGACGATAACCTTGTCAGGGACTTGTCCCAAGATTTCTGTGAAGATACTATCAAGTGGGAGTTCAGGCGCCAGCTTGGTGAAATCTGCCCAATCATATGGGTGGTAGAGTTCTACATACTCTGAAGATTCTTCGTGCGAAAGGACATACTTAGCCAACTTAGCATCAAGGTCAATAACCTTATCCAAGAGGTCTTTGATTTCCTCAGCTGTAAAGCCATATTTCCCCAAGAGTTCTTCTTGCATCTCACGCCAAATTTCTAAAAGCTCCTTTCCCTTCTCATTATCCTCCGTATAATAGGTAGTATCAGGCAAAATAATACCCGGTGCGTCAGCCCAGAGGACATTTAATTGAGCATTCATAAAGTCTGGAGACACACTGAATGGAAACTCATTGGGCTTACCAGACATCTCATACTCAGCAATTTTCGAAGCAAATTCTGAGAATGAGGAAAGCTTCTTGTATTCTTCAATCAAAGGTTTAACAGGCTCTATACCAACTGCCTCACGTCTATCATAGTCCGCAGTCATACGGTGAAACTTTATAAAGTTTTGTAGAATGGCATTGTCAGGAACATTCTCTCCTGCCAACCACTGATCAGTTGTTTCAAGCATGAGGTCTTCAATTTCATCTGCTAAATCTGAGAAACCACCTGTACATGGTTTGTCATCTGGAATCACTGCTGTCTTTTCCCACTCACCATTAATCGCATGGTAAAAATCATCTTGTAAGCGTGTCATTACACTTCCTCCATCAACATAAAAGTGTTTTTATTATAACAAAATTTCCCAGCAAAAACATTTACTGAGGAAAGTTTGTCTTATTTAACTAAGATTGATAGGGTTTGATAAGGTTTTAGGCTTACCTTTTCAGCAAGCTCCGCATCGTCATAGTTGGACAAGAGCACGCACCCTGCTTGGTATTCTTCTGGAATCCCCACTTCAGCTTCACTTCCATAAAAATTATTGAGTACCAAGAGTTTTTGACCATCTAAATGACGTTCAAAGGCGTAGACTTGTTGACTATCTTCAAGTGCTGGCTGGTAGCTTCCTTCTGAAATGATCGGCATTTCTTTACGCAAGCGAATTAATTCTTTATAGAATTTAAAGATTGGTCCATCGATTTCATTTTCAACGTTGATGTCTTTGTAAGATTTACCAGCTTTCAACCATGGAGTACCTGTTGAAAAACCTGCATTCTCAGAAGCATCCCATTGCATTGGCGTACGAGAATTATCACGTGACTTAGCTTGGGTAATCTTGAAGGCTTGCTCAGGAGATTTACCTTGGTCCAAGAGCATTTGATAAGCATTGATGGATTCCACATCTACGTAATCTGCCATCGAATCATATTCTGGATTAACCATCCCGATTTCTTCACCCATGTAGATGTATGGTGTTCTACTTGACAAGTGAATGCTAGCGGCTAGCACGGTCGCTCCTTCATCACGGAAGTTCTTGATATCCAAAAAGCGATTCAAGGCACGAGGTTGATCATAGTATTTCCCCGTATCCCCAAAATGGTGCCCAAGCAGAGCCGCCAAATTTAGACAACCAATCTGTTGTCTGGTCCTGAATAAAGTAGAGATCTTGATAATACTTGTCCCCAGCCAATGCTTTTTGAAACCACTCATGCTCCGTTGAGCAATGGTAAAGCACCATGTCTAGCATAAAGTCAATCTTGTGTTCTTTACCAACTCGGACCATTTCTTCAAAATCAGCCATATCCCCAAATACAGAATTTACCGCTGTATAATCTGAAATGTCGTAACCATTGTCACGTTGTGGGCTTGGATAAAAAGGATTAAGCCAAACCATATCCACGCCTAGTTCTGACAGATAAGGCATTTTTCAATGATGCTTCTGAAATCACCGATTCCATTTCCTGTAGTGTCCCTATATGATTTCGGATAGATTTGATAAATAACCTTTGTTTTATCTAATGCCATATTTAATTCCTTTTCCGAACTTTTAAGTCAAAAGTTGGGACTATCGTCTCCACTCCTTATGCGTGATTATTTTGTGCGATGAATGATCATAAGAATATCACCACATTTGATATTACGTGGAAGATTCCCTTCAACATCCGCTTGAAAATCATCTTGATTTGTAATGATAACTGGTGTTTCAGTGATAAGACCTGCACCTTTAATCGCTTCCAAATCAAAAGTGATAAGTTTTTGACCAACAACAACCTTATCCCCTTGTTCATATGTGCTTCAAATCCTTTTCCGTCAAGGCTAACAGTATCCATACCGATGTGTATCAACATTTCAACACCTTCCTCAGAAACAATGCCTACTGCATGCTTATTTGGGAAGAGTACTGTCACTGTACCATTTACTGGTGAAACCAATTCACCTTGATTTGGTTCGATAACAAGACCCTATCCCATCATACCTGATGAGAATACTGGGTCTGTCGCTTGGCTAAGCGATTTAACTTGACCAGCAAGTGGACTAATAACCTCTGTTGTTTCAGTAAAAACAGTTGGTTCTACCAAACCTTCTGAAGCTTCTTTAAGTGTTTCTTGTGCATGTCCATCTTCCTCTGTTTTCGTTAAAAATCCAGTTTTGTGAAAGAGGAATATCAATACCATAGCAACCACAATATCAACAACCATAATAATCGCAAAGATTCCCCAATATTGGGGTTTAATAGAGAGAATAGCTAGAAGACCACCAATACCAATAGAGTTTGCTTGGACGCCAAAGACTGTTGAAAGTAATCCTGATAAGGCAGAATCAGACATCCCTGCTACTAATGGATAGACATACTTAACGTTAACACCAAATAGTGCTGGTTCAGTGACACCAAGATAAGCTGAAATAATTGCTGGAAGTGAAATCTATGCTTCACGTTCATCATGACGTTTAATAAAATAGTAAGCAAACACTGCTGAACCCTGCGCAATGTTAGAGAGGGAAATCCATTGGTCATAAACTAGTACCACCTGCCGTACGCACCAATTCAAGGTCAATAGCATTAGTCATATGGTGAAAACCAGTGATAACGAAAGGCGCATAGAGGGCACCAAAGATGGCACCTTTGAAAAAATAATAGTTGTATATTTTTTTGCCAACAAGTAAGGATAGAGGTGAAAAAATATCAGATTGTTTATAAAGATTTAGAAAAAGCTATCCACTGTCAAAAGTATCAAGTTGGTGACTTCCTACCAACCGAGCAAGAATTAGTAGAAACTTTCAAAGTCAGTCGATACACCATACGAAAGGCATTGTCTTTACTCGTTGAATAAGGTCTGGTTAAAAAGATCCATGGAGCAGGTTCTCAAGTTATTAGTCAAGAACAAGTGAACTTCCCTGTATCTGACTTAACCAGTTACCAAGAACTCATAGAACAACAAGGCCTTAAATCACAAACTAACATTATCTCTCTAGACAAAATCATCGTTGACATCATTCTCTCAGAGAAAACGGGATTTTCAAGAAGCCAACAGGTTTGGTGTCTTATTCGGCAAAGGATAGTTGATGGCTGTGCCTCTGTTGTTGATATTGATTACCTTGATATGAGACTTATGCCTCAACTCAACCGCAGCATCGCTGAGAACTCCATCTATGATTATCTTGAAAATCAGCTCCACCTTAGCATTTCTCATGCCTTTAAAGAAATCACCATTGACAACACTAGCGAGCAAGACAAAATCCTCATCGATATCGGTAAAGATCATCACGTCGTCTGCATACGCTCAAAAGTTTATCTGAATAATGGAAATCAGTTACAGTTCACTGAAAGCCGACATAAACTTGAAAAGTTCAAATTTGTCTATTATGCCAAGCGTCATCACTGAAGCTAAAGACTCGACCAACATAAAAAGTATCGGACACATAAACGTCCGATACTTTTTAGTTTTTACGAATAGGATCCGCTAAATACTCCGCACGAGCACCACCAATCAACTTAGGGCGACTCGCCAAAGCAGTCACATGGGCACCTCCTAATTCTGAAATAATAGGGCGAAGAGGAACCTGAACCCTTTTCACATGCATACCAATAGACGTATCCCCAATATCAATACCAGCCTGAGCCAATATCTCTTCTACCTCAACAGGATCCTCCATGTAATCAAAAGCAGCCAACTGACCACTCCCACCAGCATGCAGAGTTGGAAGCACATTGACAATTTCCAAATCTTTAGCCAAAGCAAGCTCACGCTCAACAACTAAAGCCCGATTCAAATGTTCACAGCCTTGTACAGCCAAGTAAATTCCTTTAGGTTCCAAAACCTCAAGAATAGTTTTTACAATTCGTTGACCAATTTCACGACTAGAAGCTTTTCCGATAATTCCACCAACAACCTCACTGGAAGATAAACCTAATACAAATATGGATCCAGATCCAATTGCCGAACGCTCAACAATGTCTTCAACAAGTACACGTGTTTTCTCTTCTAAATCTAGCAACATCACAGACCTCCTTTAAACAACAGCTGTATTCAAGATTCGAACAATAAGATAGTACAAAATCATAAAAAAGATAAGGAAAAACAGCCCTAACAGTAGCAACTGCATACGACGCTTATTACTTAGATCCCATGTAAAACCAAATCCCATCAAAAAAGGACCAACACTATAACTTAGCATAAACCATAAATCTACACGTGCTATATGCCAAAAAGAAGAAATAAAGGCCACCAAACCTATTAAGGATAAAATCCAAGAAAAGTCCCAACAATCTGGTTTAGCAAAAGCCAAGCCTATTAAGAAGCAGCCCAAGGCAGGCATGATAATA
>OIAD01001079.1_pt1 | contig 9506 bp, 7 predicted proteins | sample 1580601 | NCBI WGS metagenome assembly OIAD01 (sample SAMEA3882554, study PRJEB24775) | human gut metagenome | biome: human-associated habitat; feature: intestine environment; material: feces | place: Netherlands | collected 2009/2010
AGGCAAAGATGCATACAATGATCCGAACCAGGGACACGGCACACACGTTGCCGGCATCGTAACCCAGGCAACACCGGTGCAGGTCAAGATCATGGCCGTGCGAGTATTTGACCTGACTGGTTCTGCTTCTTACACAACGATCACACTTGGCGTTGACTATGCGGTACAGCATAATGCCGATGTTATCAACATGAGTCTTGGATTTGAGATCCTGCCGGGATTTGAAAGCGATGACACCGATTTGATGGATGAAGCCTTTGCAAGAGCCTTAAAAGCCGGCACAACGGTTTGCGTGGCATCCGGAAACGAGTATACCGATACGGCAAGAAGTTATCCGGCAAGCAGCCGCTGGACGATCGCAGTCGGATCTCTGGAGCCGGTTAAAGACGGAAATTCTTACATTCGCTCTGATTTTTCCAACAACGGAACCCTGCTTGATTTTGCAGCACCGGGAAGAAACATCTTCAGTGCATGGATCGGCGAGGGCGAGACAACCGAGATCGCAAGCGGAACCTCAATGGCAACGCCGCATCTGGCAGCGGCAGCAGCCTATGTCAAACTGAAACATCCGGATTACAACCAGAGAGAAGTTTACTCCGTTTTCCGTGATTATGCCGTAGATCTTGGCGAGCCGGGCAAAGATACCGAGTTTGGATATGGATACGTAGATTTCACAAATTATGCGGCAGAAGATCAGAACACAGCAAAAAAATATCAGGCGATCACAGCACCGGCTCAGATTAATAAAACGATGAATGATCTGGATAATCCATTTACGATCGATATAGAGTTTTCCAGAGGAAACGGAACCTTAAGCTTTGCAAGTACCGATGAAAAAGTAGCAAAAGTAAACGGCAGTCAGGTTCAGGTAACGGGAGTCGGCAGCTGTGAGATCGTGATCACCGCATCCGAAACAGACCAGTATTATCAAACCGAAGAGAGGGTAAGGATCCGTGTGGAAAAAGGACAACAGACCATCACCGTTCCGGTGACCGAATACCACAAATACCTCTCCGATAAAAACTTCAAGGTAACGGCAAGCATCGAAAAACCGGGCGACGGCAAACTGGTATTTCTGGCAAATGAAAACGATGTGCTGGAAGTGACCGAAGATGGCTATGTCACCATTTTAGGAACCGGTACAACACAGATCTACGCAGTGGCAAAAGCAAGCGACAATTTTGTAAGACAGGTCAGCGATGCAATCACCGTCACCGTAGAGGAAGATCCGAAACCGCAGCCAAAGCCGTCGATTCGGGCGATCCGCATCGGGTGCAGACCGGGCCTGCCGTACGCGGCGACCTGCCGACGTTGCGGCGGCACGAAGCCGCACTCGCTCACGATCCGCGACTGTTACGAATTTATGAATCATTAAGTCAAGATATATGGGAAACTTCAAAGAAGACATCGTAAAGACCGAAGCGTTCATTTTCGACGTGGACGGCGTAATGACCGACGGGGGAATCATGCCCCTGGTCGATGGGGATTTCATCCGAAAATACTATGCCAAGGACGGCTATGCCATCGCCTATGCGCTCCGTATGGGCTACAAAGTGTGCATCATCACGGGCGGACGGGGCGCAACGCTCGACCACCGGCTCAAAATGCTGGGAATCACAGATGTTTACCTGGACTGCATGGACAAAATATCGGCCATGCAGGATTTCTTCGCACGCCACGGACTCGATCCGGCGAACGTCATCTACATGGGCGACGACATCCCGGACCTGGAGTGTATGAAGGCAGTCGGAATCCCCGTCTGTCCCTCGGATGCGGCATCCGAGGTGATCGAAGCCTCGCGCTACGTTTCGGAGTTCGCGGGCGGGCACGGCTGCGTGCGCGACATCATCGAACAGGTACTCCGCGCCAGGGACGACTGGGCCCGCGATTCCCGGGGCATGCACAGCTCGAATATCGCCGCGTCGCGGTAAAACCAAAAAGCAACGAAAGGGGCTGTCTAAAACTGTTAGACAGCCCCTTTTTCATTTTTCAGAAACAGCAGGAATTAACCACAATCGAACCCTCTTCCTCCGGGAAACAGTTCCCGTGATCGGACACATTCCTCGGTTCCAAGAATTTATTTTTACTCAAGTCCAAAGAGGACAACCGGTTATTGCAACAATACAGCTTTCTCAAAATCGGATTTCCCGAAAGATCCAACGTAGTCAATTGGTTGTCATTACACCACAACGTTTCCAACACCGAATTATGCGACACATCCAACGTAGTAAGCAAATTTTCACCACACGACAGCCAATTTAACGACCGGTTGTGGGATACATCTAACGAGGAGAGCGAGTTCCTGTCGCACGAAATCCATGTCAGAGCCTTGCAACGAGATACGTCCAGTCGGCTCAATTTATTCATGGGACAATCCAATTCCTTCAAATTCGGAACAGCGCCGAGATTCAGACGCTCCAATTCATTTCTACTGCAATTCAAATATATCAAATCCCGGTTCCGACTGACATCCAAGGTTTTCAGCCAACAGCCCGAGCATTCCAACGTGTCGAGTTTGGTATTTTTACTAACATCCAGGGTTTCCAAACGGTTCTTTTTGACAAAACCATTTCCGCACATAAGTTTTTTCAGTTCCAAATTATGCGACACATCCAAACTCGACAGACTGTTTTCCGTGCACACCAACTCTTTCAACAGGGGATTACCAGTCACATCCAACGCTTTCAACGAGCGATTAAATGCACAATGCAAAACAGTCAGCTTCGGATTCCGATCCGTTTCCAATGCCACCAGCTCATTCAACATGCACCGTAACTCCATTAGCACCGAATTATGGCTTACATCCAAGGATTTAAGACAATTTCCCGAACAATCCAACTTTACCAAACGAGGATTCTGCGTCAAATCCAACGTCGATATCATATTCATACAGCAATTCAACTCCTCCAACAGCGGGAAATACTCGATTCCTGCTAAGGAAGCGATACCCCGCCTCGAACAATCTATCTTCGTCGCAGCCCGACCGGCAGGTGTTACTACGACCCGGCTCCCGTTTTCGCCGATCTCTTCGATATACCCCTGTTCCAAAAGATAAGCCCGGAAATTGGGATCGGGAATCATGTATTGCAGATACGCCGGGCGAACAATCGTATCCGCCGCACGGTATATCCGACCTTTTTTCAATCTTACGGGGAATTTGCCACCGCATTGAATCCTGAACATATTCCCGCTGTCACGATCCGTCACGACCGTTAACGAATACCCTCGGCGAAACTCCACAGGCAGTACAGGCAGATAAAAAGAGGTCGATTCTTCCGTCAGCTCCACCCCCGATCCGCAATCCAATACGACGCAAGGACTGACTTTCCTCTCTTCGCACACACTGTCGGGCAGCTCCTGCCTACTGGCTACCACCTTGATCGATCCTGCCAGAATTTCACCGTCGTTTCCCTGCAAAATAACTTGTTTCACCTTAATCGGTTCGAGAGCGAAGCTGTCTTTCCTCAATCGCAACTCCACAGCGGAGAACATATTTTCGAAATCGAGTGTCATTTCAGCCAGATTTCCCCGGTACCGGCCGAGCATAGGCACGCTCCGGCACCCCTTCTCATCATACTGCGCCACACCGACCGGAAGAAAAAAACTCCCGTCCTCTTGTAACGCAAATCCATACGGTCGCCAAGCTACGACCGAAACAGGATCCTCGATCCGCTCTTTCGGCCACATCTCTTTCATCAAATCCTCCGTCGAATAGGTTATTCGACCGTCAGCAGCCTGCATAGCAAACACCGGCCTCGATGTGAAAGACGATTTAATAAAGTCCAAATAGCTATTATCCTGAATTAAGAAGCCGATTCCATCCTCTTCGTTCCATACGAACTTCTCGACCGCACCATCGATGCCGATCGTATCCAAGGCGATACATCCGGCCTGATCGTTTCCCGATGTGTTCGACACTCCATTCGTCTTCGTCGTCGAAGCTCCGGAGCATGCCTGCAGCAAAAAACAGATAAAAAAAGACACTACCAATCTTGTACGCATACAAACTTCTCTTTTCTCTATAAAATTACAATTTTTCGAGAAATTCCGCATCCATAAACAAAAAAATTACACCGAAAAGGCGTAATTTTATCAAAATAAGACATCCGACCCGGGAAAATCCGGCTCGACTACACTTCCCATCTTTTCCCGATACGCGAGAGATGCTCCTGCAGGCGGAGGCGGAAATGTTCCCGGCGCTGCTTGAGGTTTTCACGCCACCCCTGCCAACGCATATAACGCTGTTTTTTCTCGGGATAAATGTCCGGAATGGTCAGCAGAATACCCGTCTCCTCCACACCGCCGAAATCGGTGTTGATTACCGTATCGAACACCCGCATCGTAGGCGAGAGATTCATATAGGCATTGATCAGCGGAGGAATGTTCTCGTTGAACTCGCGGATGCGCTGGATCAGGATACGGTAATTCTCCTCATAGGTCTTGCCCGTGAAAAAATGCTCGTAATAGGGATCGTCCAAATCGAGCTGCACGGGATTTTTACCCGCCACCAGATGATCGGGATCGGGAAAATAACGGCGCAGGAACCAGATCAGGGCATTGCGTGCCATAGCCTTGTACGAAGCGTACATCGTCACCTTGCCGAAAAGGTATTTCACCTTGGGATTCAGCACCACAAGCGCCCCCAAACCGTCCCAGAGGTTGTCCAGCGCATAGATACTCTTCGAATTGCCGCGCGACTGATAGGAAGGCTGTACGAACGAACGCCCCAGTTCGATGGTATAGGGCAGGTATTCCTTGCGGAATTTGTCGCTGAAGGTGAAATAATGTTCAGTGGAAAGATGCCGGGGATTTTCCGACGTGCAGACGATAAAGCGATAACCGCCCACGATCTCCTGCTCCGCAGGGTCCCAGACGATCAACTGGTAATAACCGTCGCCGGCGAGATCCTCCTCGTCTATATCCACGGCGAGCCCCGTTCCGCCCCCCGCCGACCGGAAGGCGACCTCCCGCAGGCGTCCGATCTCCCGCAGCAGGGACGGGCATTCGGCGGCATCGAAAATATAGATTTCATTCGAAGCCTTGTTCGTATTTCGGACCTTGCGTTCAGGGGTCAATTCCGCGAGCAACAGACTTCGGCTTACAGGCTCTATGATGGGTTCCATGCTGTTAAATTTAGAGCAAAACTAAACAATTTATCCGTGTTTTGCTTCGGCACGCAACTTTTTTTCCAAAGAATACGCCTTTTCGCGTACGTAATCCGCCCGCTGCTGCCACGATCCGCATTCGACCAGCTCGTCCGTCGAAACAGGCTCCCCGACCAGTATCCGGAAATGTTTTCCCTTCTGCGAAAACATCTCGTCGGGCAGATAGAGCATCTCGATATTGAACCGGATACCTATCTTCCTCCGAAAATTGGAAAGGCGGTAAAAGAAATCGGATAGTTCGCCCTCGACGAAAACCGGCACGATCCGGCGCCCGGACGCCGCCGCCCGCTTGACGAAATTCGAACGCCACGGCAAATCGGACACCACCCCCTGCCGACGGCGCGAACAAAGCCCGGCCGGGAAGGTCAGAATCGGACAATCGCTTGCAAAAGCTTCGTCGAACCTGCGCAGGTATTCCCCGCATTGCGAACCGTGCTTGTTCACCGGGATCCAGAGCGGTCGCAGCGGCTCGACGTGCATCAGCAAATCGTTCACGATCACCCGCGCATCGCCGAAATATCCGACCAGCTCGTCGGCCAGCATCATACCATCCATTCCCCCGAAAGGATGGTTCGAGGCAAAGAGATACCGTCCCTTCGGGTCGAGCTTTTCGAGCCCTTCGACCGAATAGGTCACTCCCCAGAACTTAAAACAAGCCTGGATAAACTGCTGAGGAGGAAGCGCGGAATACTCATCCAGAATATAGTTGATTTCGTCCTGATGGATCGTGCGCTTGAGCCAGCGGATAACGAATCCCGGCACCCATCGGGCGATCCGGGGAGCCTTTGCCGCAAGCACGGCATCGACATCTATTTTCGGCATAACGTAACCCTTTTAATTATCGGTCGAAAGTCGTACGACGCCCGATTTGCACCTATCGCACCTACGCTCGGATTTCCAATCGAAACTCCGCATCGGTACAGGGAGATCCCGGAAGCGGGACACCCCGGCCTTCCGGAGTACGACCGTTCTCAACCGTTTTTTCTTCGGTAAAGATAACGATTTTTCCCTGCAAATTGCCTAACTTTACACCCTAAATATATATCGAAGCCAAATGACCTCCGTCTATCATACGCCCGTCCTGCTCGAAGAGTCCGTCCGACTGCTCGACATCGATCCTGCAGGAACCTATGTCGATCTCACCTTCGGCGGTGGCGGACATTCGCGCCGCATCCTGTCGGCACTGGGCGACCGGGGACGTCTTTACGCCTTCGATCAGGATCGGGATACCCGGGACAACTGTCCGGAAGACAGCCGCTTCCATTACGTCGAAAGCAACTTCCGCTTCATGCGGGGCGCCCTGCGGCTGCACGGAGTAACCCGGGTCGATGGTATCCTGGCCGACCTGGGCGTGTCGTCCCACCATTTCGATGCCGTCGAACGGGGATTCTCGTTCCGGGGTTCAGCACCGCTCGACATGCGGATGAATCAGCGCGGAGGAGGCACGGCGGCCGACCTGGTGAACACGCTCGACGCCGATGCCCTGACCCGCATCCTGGGCGATTGGGGCGAAATCGACACCCCCTGGAAAGTCGCCGCCTGCATCGTCCGCGCACGGACCGCGCAGCCGATCCTGACCACCGCAGACCTGGTTGCGGCCGTAGCGCCCTGTACCCCGAAAAAGGACGAATCGAAATTCCTGACCAAGCTGTTCCAGGCCCTGCGCATCGAAGTAAACGGAGAAATGGAAGCGCTCAAAATGGCGCTGGAACAGAGCCTCAAGGTGCTGCGCCCCGGCGGACGGCTGGTAGTGATCTCCTACCACTCGCTCGAAGACCGGCTGGTGAAGAACTTCCTGCGCAGCGGTAATTTCGAGGGGCGCATCGAAAAGGATTTCTTCGGCAAGCCCGAAACGCCGTTCGAAATCATTACGCGCAAGGCCGTCACTCCCTCCTCGGAAGAGCTCGTCCGCAACCCGCGTTCGCGCTCGGCCAAACTGCGAGCCGCTGCCAAAATCGTACGCCAATAACCGTTTCCGACCGACATGAAATACAACGACCACGAATTCGACCCCGTCACCGACGAGGAGCGTGCCGCCCGGGAGCGGGAGGAAGAGCTCGCCCGCCGCATCCGGCGCGAAGTGCTGCGCGTGCAGAGCGGCGAAGCCGACGAGGAAATTCGTGCCGACCGGGAGCGGGAGCAGGCCGAAGAGGAGGCCCGGCAGGAGGAGCAGCGCAAGGAGGAGCGCCGCCGCTCGAACATCTTCTGGCTCCTCTTTTCGGGCAATATTCTGGTTCGGAAAGGAGCCTCGGAATACTATCGTTACATGATTTGCATCGCCGCGATGTTTTTCGTCAGCATCTTCGTAATGTTCACGGCGCTGCACCTCGACATGAAATACTCGCGGCTTTACCGCGAGGTCCAGATGCTGCGCGAGCGCTCGACGCGCCTTCAGGAGCAGCGTTTCCGCCATACGACCCACTCGGCCATCCTCGAAGAGCTGCGCCGACGGGGCATCGACTTGTACGACCCGGTCGTTCCGGGTGAAATTCTCGACGACTGATGAGCAAGATGAAACCGGAAAAATCGCGCATCAAAAGCGACATCCTGCTGCGGGTGAGGTTGCTCTACATCCTCTTCATCCTGGCGGGACTGCTCATCTTCGCACGTCTGGTATGGGTGCAGCTCTTCAGCTCGGAGGTCGCCTACAATGCCGAACGGCTCGCCGGACGCATCTTCACCGAACAGATCATCCCGGCCCAGCGGGGCAACATCCTCACGCGGGACGGAGATCCGCTGGCCACCTCGATCTTCCGCTACCGCGTCGAATTCGATTTCGGCAGCCCGGGGCTCGACTCCGTGCGTACGTTCCACGAACAGAGCGACTCGCTGTCCAAACTACTTGCCGCCTATTTCGGCGACAGATCCGCAGCCGAATACCGTCGCATGTTCCGCACGCAGCATGCCAAACACTACCAGGTAAAATACCGCAAGGACACCCTCGTTCCCCGCTCCGAAGGACGCATCGCCCGCTGGATCGACCGGATTTTGGACCGGGAATTCGTGCCGAAAACTCTACGATACCCTGCGCGACCACACTCCCGTCCAAATCTTTCCCCGCGACATCGACTACACCGAATGGGAAACCCTGCGCAAATACCCGCTCCTGAACTGGAACATGGGCATGGTTTACAACCTGCGTGAAAGCGACGAACGCATCTATCCGCAGGGCGAACTGGGGCGCCGCACGATCGGACTGACCGGCGACCGAGGCAACTACGGCATCGAGGCCGTCTATCGCGAAGAGTTGGCCGGCCGCGACGGTCGGGCCACGCGCCAACGCATCGCCCGGGGTTTTTACGGCCGCGTCGTGGACGGCGACAACATCGACCCGATCGATGGACTGGACGTGGTCACGACGCTCGATCTCGATGTGCAGGACGTGGCGAACCGTTACCTGCGCGAACAGCTCGAAGCCCAGAACGCCATCTGGGGCACCACGATCGTGATGGAGGTCCGCACGGGCGAAATCCTCGCCCTCGTGAATCTGGGGCGCACCCCCGGCGGCGGATACGCCGAGCGGGAGAACTACGCCATCGGGCGTAACACGGAGCCGGGCTCGACCTTCAAGCTGGCTTCGATGCTGCTGTTGCTGGACGACGCGGATATGCCGCTGGACCAGACCTACGACACGGGCAACGGACGTGTGGTGAAGGTCGGCGGCATCCGGGTGCAGGATTCGCACGCCGGATTCAACGACATGGATTTCCGCACGGCGGTCGCCCAGTCGTCGAACGTCTATTTCGCCAAGGCGATCTGGGAGCGTTATGCCGACAACAAGGAGCGTTACAGCGACTTCATGAAAAAGCTGCACCTCGACCAAACCGTCGGACTGGAGGCTTTCGGCGAGAAAAAACCGCTCTTTCAGGATTGGAAGGAGGTGCCCGACCCCAACAGTATGCTCGTACGCCGCTCGTTCGGCTATCGTATCAAACTCTCCCCGATCCAGGTCATCACCCTCTACAACGCCATTGCCAACGACGGCAAGATGATCTCGCCGATTCTGGTCCGGGAGCTGCGTCGGGACGGGGACGTGGTCAAGCACTTCAAAACCCAGACTCTCGTGGATAAAGTCTGCTCCGAACGTACGCTGCGTGAGGTCCGCAAACTTCTCGAAAGCGTCGGCACGGAAGGTACGGGTGCTGGATTTTTCCGCGACACGACCCTCTACACCGTAGCGGCCAAGACCGGTACGGCCCAATACGCCGACGACAAAATCGGCTACCGCGACGGCTATTACATCGGCAGCATGGTCGCCTACTTCCCGGCTCACAACCCTCGCTACACGGTGCTCACGACGATCCACACCAAGCGGCAGGCCGGCAAATCCTACTACGGCGG
>OIAD01001082.1_pt1 | contig 9490 bp, 13 predicted proteins | sample 1580601 | NCBI WGS metagenome assembly OIAD01 (sample SAMEA3882554, study PRJEB24775) | human gut metagenome | biome: human-associated habitat; feature: intestine environment; material: feces | place: Netherlands | collected 2009/2010
ATGGGACGTCTGGTTGGAAATGAATATGTTTCCTTAAACCTTACAGGCAGAAGCTGGGATGGGGATACTCTGGAGCTTGCACTGATTCCGGAGAGTTTCCGGACGGATGTGCTGAGAGAGAAGCTGGATGCCAAGGGCGTTCTGATTGAAAACTCGGACGCAGAACTGGCACTGTTTGCCCTGCTTTTTGAGTTTGACGGGGATGTGCGCCATATCCGGCACGTGATGTATAACTGTTCGGCTTCCCGTCCGAAGATTGAGGGCAAGACCAACGAGGAGAAGAAGGAAGTGCAGACGGAAACGCTGACTGTCAAGGCTACGCCGCTGTCGGATGGAAAGGTGAAGGCGAAGACAGGAGATACTACGGATACAACTGTTTATGCAGACTGGTACAAGGCGGTGTATCTGCCGGCTGCGGATCCGGCTTCTTTGCAGGCTGATAATGGTGGAAAGTCTGTTGTGGATGCTACAGGAAATGGAAAAGCACTGAGCTGAGGAGATTCAGATATGAGCATGATGAAGAAGATTGAGATTGACGGGAAGGCGGTTGCTTTTAAGGCATCGGCCGCCATTCCGCGTATTTACAGGATTAAGTTCCAGAGGGATATCTACAAGGATTTATCTGTTCTGGAAAAGAGTATCGGGGATGGGGATCCGGAAAAGTCCTCACTGGATCTGTTTTCCCTTGAGATGTTTGAGAACATTGCTTATGTGATGGCGAAACATGCGGATCCATCCATTCCGGATAATCCGGAGGACTGGCTGGATGAGTTCAACACGTTCAGTATTTACCAGGTTCTGCCGAAGCTGATCGAGCTGTGGGGAATGAACATCAGGACGGATGTGGAGGCTAAAAAAACTTCATGCAACAGACCGTGAAATGACAACTCCCCTGTTTCTTCTCCGGTGTGTGCAGCTGGGGATTTCCATCCGGGATCTGGATCTGCTGACTATCGGGATGGTGAATGATATGTTTGTGGAGAGCAGAAACGATGAGTATAAGGGATGGAGACAGGTTGCCACACAGGAGGATTTTGACAGGTTCTGATCTGATGATTATAGGTGACAGGATGCCTGGAAAAAGGTATAATGGTTTTATCAAATCGGAATTTGTGGAGAGATTTCCTGAACTTTCCTTATTTTTCAAGGCTTACAGCCTCTTAGATAGTGAAATGATATGTATTTTCCCTTATTTTTGCCCTTATGCGGAATCCGCAAGGGAAATAAGGGAAATTTTTAGTTAAGCATTGCTCGCTACTTTATCAAGAAGTCTTGCGGAATCCCGCTTTGCTTTTCTTGTTGAGTGAGCGTAAATGTTCATTGTGGTACTGACATCGGAATGTCCTAACAGTTCCTGTACATCTTTCGGAGCAGCTCCATTCGAGAGCAGGTTGCTGGTGTAGGTATGTCGTAACTGGTGAAAGTGAAAATCTTCAAATCCTTCCAGCTTTTTTGATACTGACCTGCAAGCAATGCCGAGTGTACTCGGCAGTTCCAGACTGCCATCCGGTCTGAGGCAGACAAAGGATATTTCTTTATAATCTGCCGGGACTTCCTGTGTTCCGTCAAGGTGATAGTATTCATAATACACCCTGTTTTTCACATGCACCTCTTTGTAGTAGTTGCGGTGGTAAAGTTCCCCGTACTGCATCCGGCTTTTCAGTTGTTCCCGTCTTGCTGCTTTCAATATTTCAGTCAGCGTATCTCCAAAATCAACAATCCTTACTTTCTTTCGCTTGGTTGTTCCAATCACATTTTTATGCTTCGTTCCGTCATAACGGATACTGCGTTTTATGGTCAGGCATTGTTCTTCAAGGTTGATGTCCTGCCATGTAAGACCACAGGTTTCCCCGATACGAAGTCCTGCATAATATGCAATCTGAATCGGCAGGATCGCAGGTGGATTTTTCTTTTCCAGATACTTGATAAGTCGCTCATAATCCTCATGTGAAATCGGCTGTGTGCCATCTTCGACTTCATCATCGGAAAAGAGGTCAACTTCCTCTGCCTGTCTTTTCAGCTTGATATATTGCATCGGATTGAAACTGATTAACTGTTTTGGAAATACTGCAAAACGGAATGACTGCTGCAACACTGCGGAAAAAGAATGGATATAATCTTTACTGTATCCTTTTCTCACTTTTCCGTCTGGAAATTCGCCACCGAATGTAAGCAGATCAAGAAATGCCTGTAAATGTTCGGCAGTAACTGTTTTCAGTTTACGGTCTGCAATCGGGTGTTTCTTAGTGCAACGGATTGCACTGAGATAATTTTCCACTGTGCCATTACTGAGTGTTCCGGTTTTCAGTTCTTCTTCTGCCCACATGTCCAGAAGTTCACCTACGGTAAGGTTATCTGCTTTTGCAACAAATTTCTTATCTTCGTAATCTTCCAGTGCCTTGCGGAGAAGTTTTTCTGTCTCACTTTTGCTTTCGGTTCCGGCATATTCTTTCTGAACCATTTTGCCGCTTGCGTCCTCTACATAGAAGCGGTAGTACCATTTCTTTCCTTTCTTTCTAACAGATCCTTTTGCCATAATCGTATGTCTCCTTTCGATATCAGACAATCGGAACTGCTGAAATGCTTCTTGCGTGTAGGCATCTTATGGACAAGTCCATAAGCCAATTCGCCGCTCGTCAAATCTGTAAACAGCTTGACTCGCTTGCGCTCATTGTATCATAACTCCGATTATCTTACTATACCGATTCAGAATCCTCATACATAACTTCGGATAAAAGATTGGCAAGTCTTTGTTCGGCTGCTTCCGGTTTCTTTGAATAGAGCCTTATCACATCTGCCATATCGTTAAATGCGTTGACAGTATGTGTGATCTCTCTGAGAAACATAATCTCATTATATTCATCTTTCGATTCAAATCCCATTACTTTGGCAATGTCCGCATCTTTGGTACTGCCTTTGTAATTTTTACAGGCGAACTGAAACGAATCCAGAAACAGTTCATATTGCTTTAACATTAACAGCAGTAAGTCTTTAGAAAAAGCGTCTTCTGTTTTATTGAGGTCAAGAGGAAACTGTTTGAGAATGTCGCCCATCGCATCACGAATCTGCAATTCTTTCTTATCCGTAATATCAGTTTCATATTCATCGGTTTCCCCTTTGAGCCATTCAATCGATACATGAAGTGCTTCCGAAAGACCTTCCAGTACCATCTTTTTGGTATTGTCAATCGAACCATTCTCATAACGCAGGATTGTGGAAGCGGTAACTCCCATCTTCTCTGCGACATAAGGCTGTGTCAGATTTAATTCCAGACGGCGCTGTTTTGCCCTGCTGCCGATCAGCTTGCGTAGTTCTTTATCTTTCATGCTGATGTGCCTCCTTTTTCGGTATGTCATTACTATACCACGCAACAAAATATATTGCAATATGCAATTTTAAGAAAAGTAGCAAAATTTCATAATGCTTGACAAAGCAATATAAACACGCTATACTGACAGCACAAATGAAATTGCATAATGCAATTCGAAAGGAGGTGGTCATATGACGCAAAGAAAGATTGCCTTATCTATTGAGGAAGCTGCTGATTATACGGGAATTGGCAGGAACACCCTGCGAAAGTTGGTAGAGTGGAAGAAACTTCCGGTATTGAAGGTTGGGAGAAAAGTCCTGATCAAAACGGATATGCTGGAACTTTTTATGGAAGCCAACGAGGGCAGGGACTTGAGGGATAAGGGAAATGTGAAAGCAGTCACAAGAAACGGTTCAACTTAAAAAAGCGGTTCCCGAAGAAACCGCCAAAGGTTCTATCAGACCGGAGTCATGATATACCTACACGCAAGCAGATTATACCATGTACTTCGTCTGACAGACAACAGGAAACTTATGTTTGGAAAAAAAGAAAGGACGATGATATTTATGGCAAGATCAACAAAGAGTTATGAGGAGCGTATGCTCCAGTTGGAAAAGAAAGAACAGGAAAGCCTTGAGAAAGCAAAACAGTATGCAGCACAGAAACGGGAACTGAAGAAACGTCAGAAAGATGTGGAAACTAAAAAGCGGACACACAGGCTCTGCCAGATTGGTGGTGCGGTGGAATCGGTGCTGGGTTCTGCGATTGAGGAAGATGATATCCCAAAGCTGATCGGCTTCTTAAAAAGGCAGGAAGCAAATGGGAAATTCTTCTCAAAGGCAATGCAGAAAGAGCCAGTTGCGAATACGGAGGAAGTGTAATGCCGGAGGGAGTGGAGTTTCCATTCCCTTCATTGCTTTTTCATGAAGGGCGCACTTATGGACAACCAGAGGTCGTCCCAATAAGTTTGCCACAAGTGGCAACCGGTCTGCGCTCACGCTTGCCGGGCTCGTTCCGTCGGCGGGGCTTTCAGCCAGACCTGCTCATGCCGCAGGAGGCACTCTTCGCCAGAGGGGCGCATTCCATGCAGGCTGTTATTCACAGGGCACTCTTACGCAGAGGGCGTTCCGGCAGATACCATTTTCTTTTTGGGAAAACGTTACCTGCCGGAAATCAAAGCCGGATACGGCAGAAAGGGGGAAACGGATCATGGCGATTTTTCATTATACAGTAAAGATTGTTGGACGCAGCAAAGGAAAATCCATCATATTAGCATCTGCTTATCTCAATGGCGATGTGATGAAAAATGAAGAAACAGGCAGGATCAGCTACTACACTTCAAAAAAGAAGTCGTTTATACCAGCCTGATGATGTGTGAAGATGCACCACAGGAATGGCAGAATGTACCTGCTGAAAATATCAGACGGTTCCAGAAATCTGTCCGATATAAAAGGGCAGATAACAAAGAAGCCGCACTGAAAAAATTTAAACTTACTTTTCAGAAGCAGCGTTTATGGAATGAAGTTTTGAGGATAGAAAAAAGTGCAGATGCACAACTCGGCAGGTCATTTGAGTTCTCACTTCCGAAAGAATGGAGCCGACAGGAACAGATTGATTATACAACCGAATATATTCAAAAGACCTTTGTAGATAAGGGAATGTGTGCGGACTGGAGTATCCACGATAAAGGAGATGGAAATCCCCATGTGCATTTACTTGTGACGATGCGACCATTCAATCCAGACCACTCATGGGGGAACAAAGAAGTCAAGGATTGGGATTTTTTCAGAGATGAAAATGGAAATATCGTAGTGGATGAATCCCATCCGGACTGGTGGCAGGATAAAAAGAACCCTGACCGTCATGGAATCCGAATCCCGGTATTGGACGAAAACGGTAATCCGAAAATCGGTGCAAGGAACCGTAAACAGTGGAAACGTGTATTAACCGATGCTACCGGATGGAACAATCAAAAAAATTGTGAACTATGGCGGAGCGAATGGGCAAACGTCTGTAATGCACATTTGAAAACGGAAAATCACATTGACCACCGTTCTTATGCAAGGCAGGGAAAATTAGAGATACCGACGATCCATGAGGGCGCGGATGCCAGAAAAATTGATGAGAAATTTCAAAATGGGCAGACACAATCAGCGTCATGGAAAGTGGTAGAAAATCAGATCATAAAAAGACAAAATGCACTGCTGGATAAAATACAGATTTCTTTCGGAAAGGTATCCGGTGCATTGACACAATGGAAGGAGCGATTGGATGACATTAGAAGAAAGCCGGGAAGTCATTCCCATGATGGAGACAATGATAAACCAGATCGAGGAACAGCAGAATTTTATGGCAGCGATGGTACAGGAATTGCAGGAACGGGATCGACAGCTCCTGTCTTTTCAGGAGCAGAACCAGAGTTTAAAAAGCTTAAACAGCGAATTATCCAGGCTGCTAAATCTTTTGCCAGATACAGAAGAACTGCTCTCACAGATCGAGCAACAGAAAACCAGAATCGAACAGTTGGAAAACGAGAATCAGCAATGGCAGGAATTAACGCAGAAGCTGAACAACGAGAACAGCTTATTGCAGAAACAGAACAGCGAATTGCTGACCTTAAACAGCAGATAGAGAAAGCGAGGGAGATTGATGAACGGATGCAGAAACTTAGAGAACGTCGGGCAGGTGGAAGAACTTCTGCTGATGACCGAACAGATGCAGGACGAACTGGATCAGAAAGACCAGACAATCCAGGAACTAAACAGGCAGCTAAGCGAATCGCTGACCTTGAACGAGAAATTGAACAGCGAAAACAGAGCCGAGAATATCGAAGCATTGCGGACAAGATTAAGGCAAACAGAGGAACGATTGACCAGCGAGACAGACAGCAGGAAAAGAGCCGACGCAGAAGTCGTGGCATGGAAATTTAAGTACGAAAAAGCAGAACAGGAAAAACTTTATGCACAGACACACCAAAAGACGGTAGAGGTAGCTGTTGAGAAAAAAGTGCCTTATGAGAAATGTGAAAAATGTGACCGTACTGCTTACCGGAAAGCAAAAGAAAAATGCGATAGCCGTAAAAGCCAGTTAGAAAAGAAATATAAAAATATGACGATTGGTTATGAAAGTATCTTGTTTCTACTGGCATGGTACAGCATAACAACAACACTGTTTACTGCGATTCTTTCGCCGGTTTTCCTTAACGACTGTATCGTCTTTTTCGGTGCGTTAGGAAAAGGAATGGGAAGTTTATTTCGGGAGTTTGTGACAGGTGCAGACTCTTTCGGACAGTTAAGCAGTGGAATACCTAACAGTATTCTTTCCGGGATTGTGTACTGGCTGATTGCCGGTACTGTCATGGCAATTTTATTCGTAATAACCGGGTGGCTGATAATCGGGATTGGTTATCAGGTAGGAAAAATCTACCGGAAATATTGTTGGGATATCATCAGTATCGTGGTAGCGATAACGAGTACAGCTGTTGTAATTTACTTTGGAGAATGGATTAAAAACGCTAATCCGATAAATCTTATTGTATTGCTATTACTGTCGCATATTATTTATATTGGAATCAGATGTTATGTGAAAGACTGGATGGAAGAACGAGGATATTATTAAAAGAGGACAGGGAAATTTCATAATCTTCCTGTCCTTAGTAAGGGACTATTGATTGTTTATATAAAGAAAAAGTATATAAATAAATCTTGACAATTAGTACGAACTCGGACTATAATATAAAAGTCCGGATTCGTACTAATTTAAGGAGGAAAAAGATGAGAAAAGATAATAATATGATAATACAGTTGCAACGATATTATGCTTTATGGAAAGAATGTACAGCAATGTATGAGGAATGGTCAAAGGATCAGGGACTGTCTTCAAATGGAGTTTTTGCTTTGCATTCATTTTATGAAAGTAATGGAAGATGCACGCAGAAAATGATAAGTGAAAAATGGAATATACCTAAGCAAACGGTAAATACGATACTAAAAGATTTTCAGAAAAAAGGATACATCAATATGGTATCTGATGATTCAGACAAGAGAAATAAGCTGATATGCCTCACAGAATCAGGAATGGAATATACGAAAGATATCATAGAAAAACTGCACTCAAAAGAAATATATGTAATCGAAAAAATGGGATTAGAGAATATAGAAAGTCTTAATGATAATACAGAGCTGTTTATCAGACTTTTCAAGGAAGGAGATTGTAAGAAAAATGAATCATAAATCATTATTTTTTAAATATGTTATTCCATCTATTATAGCATTTGCATTATCAGGAATATATGCGATAGTGGATGGATATTTTGTAGGCAATACCATAGGAGATGCTGGACTTTCGGCTATTAATATTGCATATCCGATTGAGGCTTTGATTCAGGCTCTTGGAACAGGAATTGGTATGGGAGGAGCTGTTTATTACTCAATTAATGCAGCAGAAAAGAAAGGAAAACGGGCAGAAGAATTTATTGCTACAAGCTGGTGGCTTCTTGTAATAGTAAGTGTTATCAGTACCATAATTATTTACTCCTTTTCGTCTAAAATTTTAGGATTGCTTGGAGCAGATGGAATTATATTAACAAATGCGACAGATTATATCAAAATTATAGCACTTGGAGCAATATTGCAGATTCTTGGAACTGGAATGATGCCATTCATTAGAAATTATGGAAACTCTTTCTGGTCAATGTTTGCGATGGTTGGTGGATTCATAACCAATATTGTTCTGGATTTTATCTTTGTATGGATATATGAAATGGGCATGAAAGGTGCAGCCACAGCTACAATAGCCGGACAGGGTGTGACTGCAGCAATTGCAATCATATACGCATTATATAATAAAAAGTTTTATGTGTATGTATCCTTAAAAAATGTAAAAGAAATGTGTGGCGCTATATTCAGAGTAGGTCTTGCACCATTTGGGCTAGCATTGACTCCTAATATTTCATTGGTGTTTATAAACCGATTCTCCGCTTCTTATGGGGGAGAAAAAGCTATTGCAACTTATGCATGTGTATCCTATATTATCTGTATCATATATCTCATATTGCAGGGCGTAGGTGATGGAAGTCAACCTTTAATGAGCCGTTTTTATGGTGAGAAGGATCAAGAAAGCCTGAGAGGAGTTCAGAGAATGGCATACATTTTTGCAATAATTCTTGCTGTTTGTGGTGGAATTATCATGTATGTAAACAGAGCAAATATTGGAGGGGTTTTCGGAGCTTCTTATGAAGTAAGTATTGAGATTTCTAAAATTGTACCTATATTTTTAGTGTCATTACCATTTGTTGCGATTACCAGAATAGCGACAGCTGGATTTTATGCTACTGAAAAAAGTGGATTGTCATACATTCTTACATTCATTGAACCAGTATTGATGCTGATATTTATGCTTGTTTTACCACCTTTATTTGGTGGACAGATTATGATATGGTGGAGTACGGTATTGGCACGTGTTTTTTCAGCGATTCTGGCATTCATACTAATAAAATATTGCGAAAAGGGAGATTTGCAATATGGAATACAGAAAATTTAACAATCAGATAGTAGCAAGAATAATCTAGGTTTATCTATTGTATTTTTAAGGACAGCCTCATAGCAATAGGGCTGTCCTTTTAAAATTATGAAGCTAATTTTTAATAAATTCTAGTAGATTTTGATTGGAATAATCATAACTCTAATGAATCTTCAGCATCTACCCACATCTGTAAATTCCCATCAAGATATAACCTTGCATATTCTAATGGCTCATCGATTGCAAGCGATGTCAAAGCACAATCAGATCCAGGTGTGGTTCTTAAATTTTTTTCTGCTTCCCAACAATCAATACGGAGTATATAGCCCGTATTAGTATATACATCAATGCTGTTGCACTGTGGATTGTATTCTGCAAATATTGTTCTCATCGTATCCCATCTCCTTATGATTCAATCGATCATTAATTGTAAAAATTAAGAAGCATTCCAATCAGTTCACCATGTCAGTTTTATTTTGTGTTATACTGTTTTATAGATTTTTCTTGGTCTCCGCTGCCGCTTCGGTCGGCACAGAGCAGATGTCCACCGGACATCTTGTGCCCTTGTATTTTCCCTTATCAGAGTTCGTAAACTTATATGGGAAGATATAACACAAGGGAAACAATAAGGGAAAGCTCACCTGCGATAAATCCAGTGTT
>OIAD01001084.1_pt1 | contig 9464 bp, 7 predicted proteins | sample 1580601 | NCBI WGS metagenome assembly OIAD01 (sample SAMEA3882554, study PRJEB24775) | human gut metagenome | biome: human-associated habitat; feature: intestine environment; material: feces | place: Netherlands | collected 2009/2010
TGAATCACCCCGTCGTACGCTCGATATCGATGATCCCTTCCACGTTCCGGATCTTCGCGATCAGCTTGTTGAGCTGCTCCTTCGAGCGAATCTCAAACTTCACGGAAACCGTCGCCTTGCCCTGCTTATTGACACGGACATTCATACCTGTCAGGTTGATGTTCTCCTCATTGAAGATCTTCGACAGCGAGAACACCAGTCCCTTACTGTCGTTCGCGTAGATGTTAATCTCCGTCATATACATCTTCTGATTCTGCAGCAGATCTTCAGACCATTCCGCCTCAATCAGACGTTTCCGGTCAAATTCATCCATGCAGAGGACATTTACGCAATCGGTACGATGAATGGATACTCCACGTCCACGCGTGATGTAACCGACGATCTCATCACCCGGTACTGGAGCACAGCAGCGTGAAAAACGCACTGCAACATCGTCCATACCTTTGACCACAATACCACCCTTGGCATGCTTGTGACTTTCGCCTCTGCCTGGTGTGTTGATCTTGTCGACAATCTGTTCCTCTGTGATCTTCTTCGCTTCTTCTTTTTTGTATTCTTCCTGCAGACGGTTGACAACCTGTCCTTCCTTCAGTCCGCCATGTCCGATTGATGCAAGCACGGCATCCCATGTCAGGAAGTTGTATTTCTTCATTACCTTTTCCTGCAGTTCCGGCTGCAAAAGGTTCGATAACACGATACCCTTTGTCTTACAGTATGCCGCCATCGCATCTTTACCACGCTGGATATTATCTGTCTTGTTCTCCTGCCGGAACCACTGGTTAATCTTCGTCTTTGCCTGTGAACTCTTTACCACAGACAGCCAGTCCATACTTGGACCTTTGGAGTTCTGCGATGTGATAATCTCAACACGATCACCATTATGAAGCTCTGTCTCAATCGGCACCTGCCGTCCATTGACACGCGCACCAATCAGCTTGTTTCCGACCGCCGTATGAATGCTGTAGGCAAAATCAATTGGTGTAGAACCAGCCGGAAGATTCTTGACATCGCCCGCTGGTGTAAATACATACACCTGATCTGAAAACAGATCCAAATCTGTCTTGATGGCGTTCATGAATTCCTTGTTATCTGTCGTATCGGTCTGCCATTCCAGAATCTGTCTGAGCCAGCTTAACTTCTGCTCTTCGTTATCGTTCTTGCCACTGCCGCCTTCTTTGTATTTCCAATGTGCAGCAATACCATATTCCGCGGTACGGTGCATCTCGTAGGTTCGAATCTGAATCTCGAACGGACGACCACCCGGTCCAATCAATGTCGTGTGGAGAGACTGGTACATGTTCTCTTTCGGCATTGCGATATAATCTTTGAAACGTCCCGGAATTGGCTTGTATTTCTCATGAATAATTCCGAGTGCCGCATAACAATCCCGTACCGTATCGACCTTGATACGAATTGCATGAATATCGTAGATCTGGTCGAGCGTCTTGTTCTGCGTGATCATTTTCTTATAGATGGAGAACAGATGCTTGACACGTCCGTCTACCTCTGCCTCGATGCCAGCTTCCTTCATATACTGCTTAACCTGTTCTACCATCTGTACGATGAAATCCTCGCTCGCATTCAGTCGTGTAGTGATCTCTTCCTTTAAGTTCTTGTATACCTCTGGATAGAGATACTGCATGGAGAGGTCATCGAGTTCGACCTTGATCTTGGAAATACCAAGACGGTGTGCGAGCGGTGCGTAAATATCCATCGTCTCACGCGACTTTTCGATCTGCTTTGCCGGTGACTGGTACTGCATTGTACGCAGATTGTGCAGACGGTCGGCAAGCTTGATCAGGATGACACGGATATCCTTCGCCATCGCAAGGAACATCTTACGCAGGTTCTCTGCCTGAACCTCGATCTTATCCTGTGACAGATCGAGCTGTGTCAGCTTCGTAACGCCATCGACAAGCAGTGCTACCTCTTCGGAGAACTCCTTTGCAATCTCCTCCCGCGTCATAACCGTATCCTCTACAACATCATGCAGGATTCCTGCTACGATCGTCTCTTTATCAAGTTCCAGTTCTGCCAGAATGATTGCCACGCAAAGCGGGTGAATAATATATGGTTCCCCGGACTTTCGCTTCTGACCTTCGTGCGCTTTGCTTGCAATCTTATACGCCTTCTCGATCTCCGACAGATCCGTCGTCGGACGATACGCGCGAATGGTAGCAATCAATTTTTTATACAATTCCTCCGGCGGCGTAAAATCCTCCGGTTTACTGATTTCTTTTTTCAGTGTATCATGTGGTATCTTATAGGTTGTATCCGCCATAAAAATCACTCACCTTCGTACTGTACAACAGATGCTACATCGTAGCCCTCCAGCAATTTTCTTCCTCCAAGATCGGTCAGCTCGATCAAGAAGATCATCTTTACTACCTCACCGCCCAGCTCTTCGACGAGCTTGGCTGCTGCCTGAATCGTACCGCCTGTCGCTATCAGATCATCGACCAGTACAACCTTGTCGCCCGGCTTGATCGCATCCTTATGGATCTCGATCGTTGCAGAACCGTACTCCAGATCGTAGCTCATCTCGACTGTCTCACGTGGCAGCTTTCCTTTCTTACGAACCGGGATAAATCCCTTCTTGTTCATATAGGCAAGTGGTGCGCCAAAGATAAATCCTCTCGATTCTGTACCTGCGATCAGATCATAGTCCACTCCATCTAACAGCTTGTTCAGCTCATCAATTGCCAGTGCATACCCTTCCGGGCTTTCCAGTACACTTGTCACATCTCGGAATATAATCCCCTTACTTGGGAAATCCGGAATACTGATGATATAATCCTTTACACTCTTCATTTGCGCTCCTCCTACCTTCACGTATGCTCTATTTTGATGTTTCATAATATACGCTTTTCCGGATTGATACCGGCTCCATCTGAATCGAAACAGTTCCATTGAATTCGTTCTTCTTCATATGATACAGAATATCAATCAGTGCATGGTTTTGTAAACCCTTCAATATTTTATCACATTCTTTGTCTCCAAACCACACTTTTATGTTATCCAATAGCTCTTTTCCACGAAATACCATGCCGTTTATGCGCGTGCCATTGCCATCGACAAACGTGCAACGTGCGTATTGCCCTTCATTTCCAACCATTTTGATCGATCGGATACCCATTTTCACGATACCGAACAATGGTCTTACATTGGCAGTTCCGTATGGTTCCAGCTTTGCAAGCTCCTCATAGAGGGGCAATGTCAGCTGCTTGATGGCACAGGATTCATCCACATACAGCTTCTCGACGAGATCTGCGTCTGTCAGATTGCAATCCCGGTTTAACGCTTCGCGTAACGGTTCGAGTGCTTCGCGCGTAATCGTAAAGCCCGCCGCCATCGGGTGTCCGCCAACCTTCACAAACAACTCTTTATGTTCACAGAGCTTATCAAACATATTATACGTCTCAATCGAACGCCCGGAGCCTTTCAGTCCCTGTCCATTTTCCGCATCGGTAAAAACAAGCGTCGGACGGTAAAATGCTTCCTTCAGCTTGCTCGCGATCAGTCCCGCGATGCTCTCATGAATCCCCGGCATATACAGGACGATAACCTTATCATCCCCGATTTTCTTTTCTTTCACACCATCTTCGGTCGGAATCATGCGAATATCCTTTCGCACCCAGTCCGTTGCCGCCCGCACACCGCGGTCGGTCATCTCCTTCCGCAGTTCGTTGAGCTTCGCCATATCCTGTGCCAGGCTTTCCGCCCGCGCCGGATCATCGGTCAGCAGCAGCTCCACGCCCTCTTTCGCACTTTCCAGTCGTCCAGTCGAGTTCAGACTCGGACCAATCCGGAAGCTCAAATGATGCACCTCGATTGGCTTTCCATCAAGACCTAACGCTTTCTTCAACGCATTGATTCCAAGATTCGTACTGTTCGTAAGTCTCCGCAGTCCACGCTTGACAAAGATCCGGTTCTCATCTGTGAGCGGCATGATATCACACACCGTACCAAGCGCTAAGATATCCATATAGGCATCTTCGCCTTCCCACGGAAGCTCCATCACCCGGTATAAATGCCGGATGAATTTGTACGCCACACCAGCGCCGCATAAGTCCTTGTAGGGATATGCGCAATCCGGGCGGTGCGGATCGACCACGGCATCCGCGTTCACATACAGATAATTTTTTTCTCCGTTTTCCGTCACCTCGCACGGCACCTCATGATGATCCGTAACGATCACCGTCATTCCAAGTTCTTTCGCCCGGGTGACTGCGGTCTCCGCCGCAATTCCATTGTCACAGGTGATAATCGTATCCACGCCATCGGCGTATGCCGCTTCCACCAGCCGTACATTCATCCCATACCCATCCATGATCCGGTGTGGGATATCATAAGAGACATCTGCCCCTGCCTTTTGCAGCCCTTGATACAGAATATAATTCGATGTGATGCCATCTACATCGTAATCGGAGATAATACGGATTTTCTTTCCTGCCCGAATCTTTTCTTTCATAATCTGGCAGCCCTTGTCCATGTCCTTCATTAACGCTGGATCATGAGTGTATGCAAGATCATCACTCAGATAACACGCAACCGCATCTGGCTCCGTGATCTCCCGGTTCACGATGATATGCGCCAATATCGGGCTGATCGAGAACTGCTCTGCCAGTGCGCGGATATCTGCGGCTGGCTGTTTCACCCGCCATTCTTCTTTTTTGTACTCCGACATATCTGTGTTCCTCTCTTCTTCACTTAAAAATGGGGCTGCCGAAACAGCCCCACCTTATTTTACTTATGCATTTTTCTTGGAGAATTTCTTCTTCATTGTATACCAGAGTGGTCCGGTGATACATACAGATGAATAAGCACCACACACGATACCAAGCATCAATGTGAATGTAAATTCTTTCAGAGAAGTTACGCCCATCACGAACAATACAAATACCATGATAAAGGTTGTCAGGGATGTATAAATTGTTCTTGTAAATGTCTGTCCGATACTCTTGTTGACAAGCTCTTCCAGACTTTCTTTACTATCCTGTGTCCGCATATTCTCACGAATACGGTCGAAGATAATGATTGTCGCGTTGATCGAGTAACCTACGATTGTCAGCATACACGCAATAAATGTATTACCAACGGACAGTGTTCCGATGGAGTATGCCGCAAATACAACCAATACATCATGTACAAGAGCAAGCACCGCACTGACACCAAACTTCACGTCAGAGAACCGGAACGCAATGTACAGAAGCATCAATACAGAAGATACTGCAATCGCTACGATCGCATCTTTCTTCATCTCACCACTGATGGTAGAACTGATACTCTGGTTGTCCACTTCTGTTGCCTTAAACTGTGATTTCAACAGGTCGTCAATCTTTGCACTCTGCTCTTCTGTAAGCTCGGATGTCTTGAAGATAACCTGATTGTTTCCTTCTACTGTCTGAATCTGAATCGTTCCAGCATCAATACCCGCTGTTTCTGCTATCACTGGTGCAACCTCAGACTCTGCACGCTCCAGTGTATATACATCGTCCTCTGCAAAAGTAGCAGTTGTTGATGTACCACCGGTAAACTCCAGACTGTAATTTAATGACTTGCCAATTCTTGAATGGTTTACACCGAGGAACGCAAGTCCTGCAATGATCACGATCAAAGAAGCAACACCACAAATCTTGAAGTTCTTTACATATCCGTGAATCTTTGGCTCCTTTGCCTTACCATACATCTTTGGATTCTGTACGCCAAGCTCTAAGAACGAATTCAAAAGCATCTTTGTCACAAACAATGCGGTAAACATAGAAAGCATCAATGTAACCGCGAATCCCTTGATACTACCAGAGCCAAGGATCATCAAAACAACGGTTGCAATCAAAGTTGTAATATTACCATCCAAAATCGCGGAAAGCGCTTTGGAGAAACCTGCCTTCACTGCCGCACGCACACCGCTGCCTGCAGAGATCTCCTCACGGATACGTGTGAAAATGATGACATTCGCATCCACTGCCATACCGATTGACAGGATAATACCTGCAATACCAGGAAGTGTCAGTGTGATGTGTCGGATGCTCAGAATCAAAAGCATCAATACAACATAACCTGTCAGTGCTAAGCTGGCAATAAATCCTGGGAAACGATACAGTACAATCATCAGGATACATACCAAGCCAAAACCGATCGCACCGGCGATCAAGCTTGTTGATACTGCTTTCTGACCAAGCTTTGCACCAACGATATTATACTGAATCTGCTTCAACTCCAGAGGCAGCGCACCAATCTTAATTGTTGATGCAAGGCTTTCTGCCTCATCATAGCTGGAAATCTTATTGATAACTGCATTACCATCTGTGATTGCACTCTGTACAGTTGGAGCACTTGCAACGGCTCCATCATAGATGATATAGATTGGCTTTCCAATATTGGCTGCAGTTGCAGTTGCAAACTTCTGCGCACCTTCATCTGTAAACTGAAGCTGTACAACATAATCCTTCACTGTACCACTGTCGTCCACACCTGCCTGTGCGTTCTTGATATCAGAACCTGTCAGAACTGCTTCGTATGCATCGTTCGTACCATTGTTCTGATTCTGCTGCCAGATTGTATAGTTCTCGGAATCAAGGAACAGAAGCTGTCCCGGCTGACCGAGTTCATCCAATACGTCATGCGCATCTACCTTCTCTGTGTTTAACGGAATCTCAACCGTGATACGGTCATTTCCTTCCTGATACACTTCACCTTCTGAACTGTACGCATCGACTCTTCGCTGCAGCTTATCCACAGTTGCTTTAATCTCGTCGCTTGTCGGCTTCTCATCCTGAATCTCATAGGTTACGGACAAACCGCCCTGCAGATCCAGTCCCAACGGAACATTCGCAGTTTTACCGGATTCATTCTGTCCTACACCAGCGATTGCCATATAGATACCGCCAGCCAGAAGCAGGAAGAAAATAATCAGATTGATGACTGCTTTTCTTTTTGTTTTCTTCATCTTTTTGTCTCTCCTTCATTTATTTTACTCTGCCGCTTCGTCTTCTTCGTCATCCGCCAGAGCTGCTTTCATCATAATGGCACATTCGACACGTTTCCGCTGCAATTCACAACCCACATCGTATGCGTCTAATATATTGCCATGGAACTGATACGAATTCGCTGCACAGCCGCCACTGCAATAAAATCTTGCGAAGCAATCCTTGCATTTGTCCTTGGCATAGACATTGCAAAGCTTGAATTCTTCCACGATATCGTTTCGTTCTACACCATGGAATACATCACCCAGTTTGAACTCATCGTGTCCAACAAACTGATGACACGGATACAGATCTCCAGTTGGTGTCACTGCCAGATACTCCGTACCGGAACCACATCCAGACAGACGCTTGTACACACACGGACCACCATTTAAGTCGAGCTTGTAATGGAAGAATGTCACTGGTTTTCCTTCCTTCTGCCGGCGGATCAGATCAACTGCCAGCTTGTCATACTGCTCGAAAATCGTTGGTAAATCTTCCTCGCGGATCGCATAATCATTCTCATCTGGTGTGACAACCGGCTCAATTGAGATCTCCTTGAATCCAAGCTCGGTCATCAATTCAAAATCCTTCGTAAAGTCCAGATTGTTTCTCGTAAATGTACCGCGCACATAATAGCTCTTATCGCCGCGCTTCTCCACGAACTTCTGGAACTTCGGCACAATAATGTCATAGCTTCCCTTTCCATTTCTGGTTGGCCGCATCATGTCATTAATCTCTTTTCTGCCGTCGAGACTCAATACAACGTTTGAAATCTCTCTGTTGCAGAAATCAATGACTTCATCATTTAACAGCATACCATTTGTCGTCAGGGTGAAACGGAAGTTCTTATTTGCCGCCTTCTCCTTGCTTCGTCCATATGCTACGATTTCCTTCACCACATCAAAGTTCATCAACGGCTCACCGCCGAAGAAATCAACTTCAAGGTTTACACGGTTTCCGGAATTCTCTATCAAAAAGTCAATCGCCTGCTTGCCAACTTCCAGACTCATAAGTTCCCGTTTCTGACCATGATATTCTCCCTCATCTGCGAAACAATACTTGCAGGCAAGGTTACAATCATGTGCAATATGTAAGCAAAGCGCCTTGACTACGGTCTTTCTCTTCTTAAAATCGATAATGACATCCTTGAACACATCTTCCGTGAATAACAGTTCCTTTTCTTCTAACTCGGAAATGTCGGAATACGCATCCTGGATATCTTCCTTACTATAGGTATCTCCATACTTCTCTAAAATTGTCTGTTCAATCTCTTCGAATTTCTTATCCTTGTACATCGCAATCATATCATATACAAGGTCATCCACTACATGTACGGAGCCGCTGCACACATCAAGCACGATATTATACCCATTGTTCTTGTACTGGTGTACCACTTTCTTAGTCACTCCTATTTCTCTTATTCATTAAGGAAAGGGGACATCGCAGGATATCCCCTTTTCTTGTGCGAAGTGTATGTATTACACTTTCTTTATCTGTAATTAGTTGTTCTCGCAGCTCTGGTTACCAACTGTACAGCTTGTCTTACATGCTGACTGGCAAGATGTCTGGCATTCGCCGCAACCACCCTTAACTACAGTGCTCTTCATTGTCTTTTCTGTCAAAGTTTTGATTCTCTTCATCTTTATCGCCTCCTACTAGCATTATTAATGGATATTTTATCACATGTCCTGTCATTTGTCATCATTATTTTTTTACATTCTACTTGTAAATACGCATTTCTGCCATGTTTTATGACAGAAATGCACCGATTGCCCCTCCACCGAGGCAGATCAATGTATTAAGCAACCCGGATTGTATGATTCCCTGTGCATTTCCACGCACGATCAAAGATAACACAAGCAGGAGCACCGCATAGAACAATCCGAGCAACACGCCCCACAACAACCGCTTTACTTCCATGCATTTACCGATGAAGAATCCGCCGATGGCACTCGACAGCAGATAGATAAACACAACACCCAGTTCTACAACATTCTCACTCAATCCCAGCTTATACAATGCAAATGCCAGAATTAAAAGCAAAAGCCCGGTCACAATGTACGCTGCAACCAGTGCCTTTAAAACACAAAACGCAACCCGTTTTTCCATATAGACTCCCATTCGTCCGGTGTGGCAGACCGCCATACCCACTTGCTTTGGTTATATATATGAAAAATGAGTTGCGTTTATTACTTTCTATTTCACTTATTTACGCTTTCGCACTGGCTTTTTTCTTTGGTTCCTCCACGAGTTCCCCCGCCTTCTTCAAGGCAAGCTTCGTGATGACCGGTCCGATCAGCTCATAGATTACGACACCACACAACACGATTGTCTGGATCTGTGCGGCATACTGCGGCAGAGATTTTCCGGCAGAGGTTGCAAGTCCAATGGCAACACCCTCCTGTGGCACCAGAGTCAGGCCCAGCCATTTCTGCACGATCTTCGGTGCCTTGGATATCTTCGCACCAAATGCCGCGCCAAGTGATTTTCCGA
>OIAD01001087.1_pt1 | contig 9389 bp, 8 predicted proteins | sample 1580601 | NCBI WGS metagenome assembly OIAD01 (sample SAMEA3882554, study PRJEB24775) | human gut metagenome | biome: human-associated habitat; feature: intestine environment; material: feces | place: Netherlands | collected 2009/2010
GTTATGTGCTGGATGACACTTACACGTTGACAGAGGAACAGCTGAAGCTGGCAGATGTCAACGAAGATGGAACCGTCGACTAGGCAGATGCTGACAAGCTCTACACGGAAATGCAGGTTTATCCGCTTGGGGATGTGGATATGAATGGAAATGCAGGAGTGTCGGATGCTGTGGATATCTTGACCTATTGTGCGAAAGTGAGTGCTGGTCAGTCCATGGAATTGACAGCAGTACAGAAGAATTTGACAGATGTTGACTTGAATGGGAAAATCAGTGTAAACGATGCTTGCTATGTTTTGCATGGATATGTACGAGAAGCAGCAAACTGTGCGTATATCTATTCGGAAAACACAAACCAGTATTATTACGATCCGATTAAAATCGTATTCATTGACAGAAATGATCCAGATTTTATGCAAGATTATATGGATGGAAAGTATGATGATGCAGATGTCACTGTTCCAAAGACAAATGCTTAACCACTGGCTGTTTGCGAAAAGCAAATAAAAGGAATCAAACCGCTGTGCTGGGAAACCGGTGCAGCGGTTTTTCGTTTGAAATCCGGCATTTTGCACAGGAATGCACTGCCCTGCGGAAAGATTCCGAAAAGTTTTTTAAAATGTTTGGAGAAATACTTGCAAAATGCAGTAAAATAGTGTAAAATAAAAGAGTACGGTGCGATTGCACTGCAAAAAGGTTTACATTTATTCATGAAAGGATGTCAGAAAATGGCAGGTTTGAACAAAGTAACAGTAGACGATATTGATGTAAAGGGCAAAAAGGTACTGGTAAGAGTAGACTTTAATGTTCCGATGAAGGATGGCGTGATCACAAACGACAACCGGATTCAGGCTGCTCTCCCGACTATTAAAAAGCTCGTTTCCGAAGGCGGCAAGGTAATCCTCTGCTCTCACCTCGGTAAGCCGAAGAATGGTCCGGAAGCAAAGTTCTCCCTGAAGGCTGCTGCAGAACGCCTTGCAGAACTGGTTGCTCCGACAAAGGTTACTTTCGTACCGTCTGATAAAGTTGTAGATGATAGCGTAAAGGCTGCAGTCGATGCAATGCAGGACGGCGAAATCATCGTTCTGGAAAACACCAGATTCCGTGGTGCAGAAGAAACCAAGAACGGCGAAGAATTCAGCAAGGAACTTGCTTCCCTCGCAGATGTATTTGTAATGGATGCATTCGGTAGTGCCCACAGAGCACACGCTTCCACTGCTGGCGTTACCAAGTTTGTAAAGACCACCGCAGTTGGTTATCTGATGCAGAAGGAAATCCAGTTCCTCGGCAATGCAGTTGAAGATCCGGTTCGTCCGTTCGTTGCAATTCTGGGCGGTGCAAAGGTTGCTGACAAGCTGAATGTCATTTCAAACTTGCTCGAAAAGTGCGATACCCTGATTATCGGCGGCGGTATGGCTTACACCTTCCTGAAGGCAGAAGGCTATGAAGTTGGTACTTCTCTGGTAGATGATACCAAGCTGGATTACTGCAAGGAAATGATCGAAAAGGCAAAGGCAAACGGCAAGCAGCTGCTTCTGCCGGTTGATACCGTAACCGCTAAGGCTTTCCCAGACCCGATCGATGCAGCAATCGAAGTAGAAACTTACGATGCACAGCACCTGCCGGCTGACAGAATGGGTCTGGATATCGGCGAAAAGACACAGAAGCTGTTCGCTGACGCTGTAAAGTCTGCAAAGACCGTTGTTTGGAATGGCCCGATGGGTGTATTTGAAAACCCAGTTCTGGCAAAGGGTACAATCGCTGTTGCACAGGCTCTGGCTGATACCGATGCAACGACCATCATCGGCGGCGGTGACTCCGCAGCAGCTGTTATGCAGCTGGGCTTCGCTGATAAGATGAGCCACATCTCCACTGGCGGCGGTGCATCTCTGGAATATCTCGAAGGCAAGGAACTGCCGGGCGTTGCAGTGATCGCAAACAAGTAAGAGATTTTGTCTTCTGGGAAGCAGACCGCTTTTCTGCTCCGGTAGAAGAGCGTCTGTTCCAACAGAAAGGAACTGCCAATGTTGAAAAAAACATGGGAACAGATTGCAGATGCTCCGAAAAAAGAGATTGCATTGCCGTTTGCCTGTGGGGTTGCCTGCGGCATTTTGATTGGACTGCTTGCAGTTCCATTCTCCAAGGGCATTGTCATCGGCAGCTATAACAATTGCAATCATCGGGTATCGGATGAATCTGTACGGGAATTGCCGGAACAAGACGGCGAAAATTATGAAGAATAAGGAGCAAATTCAATTATGAATAAGGCACTGAGAAAGGCAATTATTGCCGGCAACTGGAAAATGAACAAGAACCGCAAGGAAGCTGCGGAACTGATTGAAGCACTGAAGCCAATCGCAGCAGACAAGACCTGTGGCGTGATTATTTGCGTACCGTTCACCAACCTGGAAACCGCTCTGCGGCTGACAGAAGGCACGAACATTGAAGTTGGTGCAGAAAACGTACACTTTGAAGAAAAGGGTGCATTCACTGGTGAAATTTCTGCAGATATGCTGACAGAAATGGGCGTGAAGTATGTTATCGTTGGTCACTCCGAAAGAAGACAGTACTTCGGTGAAACCGATGAAACTGTTCGCAAGAGAACCACTGCTGCTCTGAAGGCTGGCATGACGGTTATTCTGTGCGTTGGTGAAACCCTTGAAGAACGGGAACTGGGCATTACAGAAGAAGTCGTTGCAAAGCAGGTAAAGGTTGCTCTGCATGATGCTTGCGAAAAGTGCATCAAGAATGTCATCATCGCTTATGAACCGGTATGGGCAATTGGTACTGGTAAGACTGCAACTGCAGAACAGGCAGAAGAAGTTTGCGGTTTCATCCGGAAGACCGTTGCTGGTCTGTTCGGTCAGGCAGTTGCTGACGGCATAACCATTCAGTACGGCGGTTCTATGAACGAAAAGAACTGTGCAGAACTGCTGGCTAAGGAAGACATCGACGGCGGCTTGATCGGCGGTGCTTCTCTGGTTGCTGAAAAGTTCGGCGTTCTGCTGGAAGAAGCTTCTAAGTAAGCAAATTCTTCTCAGTAAAAATTGCATGAATCAGACAGGCGGTTTTTGATGACCGCCTGTTTTTGAAAAGGAGAAAAAACATGAGTAAAAAACCAGTTGCATTGATTATCATGGATGGTTTCGGCTATAACAAGGATACCTTTGGCAACGCCATTGCAGCTGCCAACAAGCCGAATATCGACAAGTATTTGCAAGGTCCGCACACCTTGATTGGTGCAAGCGGTCTGGACGTTGGTCTGCCGGATGGACAGATGGGCAACTCCGAAGTTGGTCACACCAACATCGGTGCTGGTAGAATTGTCTATCAGATGCTGGTCAAGATTACAAAGGACATTCAGGACGGCGTATTCTTTGAAAACAAGGCTCTGTGCGATGCGATGGAAAATTGCAAGAAGAACGGCACGGCTCTGCACCTGATGGGTCTGCTCTCTCCGGGCGGTGTACACAGCCACATGGAACACTTGTTCGGTCTGCTGGAAATGGCAAAGCGGCACGGTCTGAAGGATGTATATGTCCATGCATTCCTGGACGGCAGAGATGAACCGCCAACGTCCGCAGCTGGCTTCATGAAAACCACTTGCGAAAAGATGCAGGAAATTGGCGTTGGTAAGATTGCAACGATTTCCGGCCGTTACTATGCAATGGATCGTGATAACGCTTGGGATCGTGTCGAAAAGGCATATGCTGCGATGGTTTACGGCGAGGGCGAAACTGCAACCGAACCAGTTCAGGCAATCGAAGATTCCTATGCAAAAGAAGTAACTGATGAATTTATGCTGCCGACCGTTCTGGACAAAAATGGCTTGATCAAGGAACAGGACAGCGTGATTTTCTTCAACTTCCGTCCTGACCGTGCAAGACAGATTACCAGAAGCTTTGTTGACCCAGAATTCAAGGGCTTTGCACGCAAGAAGGGCTTCTTCCCACTGCATTTCGTTTGCATGGCACAGTATGATGCAACCATGCCGAATGTAACCGTTGCTTATCCGCCGGAACAGCTGCACATGACACTGGGCGAATATCTGAGCAAGTGCGGAAAGACCCAGCTGCGAATTGCAGAAACTCAGAAGTATGCACACGTTACCTTCTTCTTTAACGGTGGCGAAGAAAAGGTATTTGACGGCGAAGAACGGATTCTGATTCCAAGCCCAGATGTACCGACATTCGACCTCAAGCCGGAAATGAGTGCATACGAAGTAACCGATGCAGTTGTAAAGGTAATCGAAGAAGAAAAGTATGATGTCATCATCCTGAACTATGCAAACTGCGATATGGTTGGTCATACTGGTATCTTTGATGCTGCAAAGCAGGCTGTAGAAGCTGTTGATACCTGCGTGGGCAGAATGGTAGATGCTATCCTGGCAAAGGGCGGCGTTGCCCTGATTACCGCTGACCACGGTAATGCAGATAAGATGTGCGAACCGGATGGCACACCGTTCACCGCACATACCACCAACCCAGTACCGTTTATCGTGGTTGGCGAAGACTGCAAGCTGCGTGACGGCGGCGTTCTGGCGGACATCGCTCCGACAATGCTGCAAGTACTTGGCTTGCCGCAGCCGGAAGAAATGACTGGCAAGAGCCTGATTGTTTCTGAATAAATTGCAAACACTCTGATTGATACAACGAATCCCCATGCGTGGAACAAATGCCATGCATGGGTTTTTTTCTGTTGGTTTAACGCTTGCAGAGTTCCTGTAAGCCTTCCCAGAAAATTTTTGTATGGGAGGCAAGGTATGCCTGTTCTCGCCGTACCAGATAAATTGTCGTATCCGGCAGGGAATCGGAGATGGGAACGATTCGGGTTTCCGGATTTTGCAGCAGGGAGCAGGCAGACTCCGGAACAATTCCAATTCCTAGCCCAGCATCTGCCCAGTAGACGGTTGTTCGGGCATCTTCATTCACGCAGAAATAAGAAACAGGTAGTTCCAATGTGCGGAATGTCTGGTTTAAGATGTGTTCCCAGCGACGGTAGATAATCAGTGGACGTTCTGCCAGTTCTTGCAGGGAAATGGTGTCTGCCTCGGAAAAGAACGAATGATGCCCCACTGCAATGAGCGATTCTGTCTGTAGGGGAACTTTCTGAATGCCCTCTGCGGAGAATGGCGAACGCACCAACGCCAATTCTACACGGTCTTGGTGCAGTTTTTCTAGAATCTGGTAGGTATCGGATTCGTAGAGAGAAAAATGAATCTGCGGATACTGTAAGTGAAACGATTTCAGCCACTGCGGCAGCAGGGAACAGCCAACCGATGAAATAACGCCCAGCCGAATCGTTCCGCTGGTCTGTTCGGAGCAGACAGCCAATTCTTCTTCAGTGATTCGCCGCAGCTCCAGCATGGATTTTGCACGGGTATAGAGCAGTTTTCCGGCTTCGGTCAGCTGTACTTCCCGTGCACCTCGCAAGAATAATATACAGCCCAATTCTTTTTCCAGCCGTTTCATCTGCATGCTCAACGGCGGCTGGGAGAGAAAAAGTTTCTTTGCCGCAGCCGTAATGCTGCCGCTCTCGGCAATCGCCACGAAATATTGTAACTGGTGGAAGTCCATGATTTCCTCCTATAGCGAAAAAGTATGGATTCCATATGAAATATATATTTTTGGAATCCCGCTTTCTATGATATAATAAAATACAGAAAAAATCAAGAGGAGGATTGTATTTTTGTGTGGAAATTACTGCGATTTTTGAAGCCGTACCGCAAAGAGTCGATTTGTGCACCGCTGTTTAAGTTGCTGGAGGTCGTCTTTGAGTTGCTGGTACCGCTGGTGGTTGCTCACATGATTGACAGCGGCATCGGGGGAGCGGATAAAGGGATCATTGTTCGTTCGGTTTTGCTGATGATTACCTTGGGAGCGGTCGGGCTGGCAAGTGCCACTACAGCCCAGTATTTTGCAGCGAAAGCTTCTGCTGGCTTCGGGGCAAATATTCGCTATGCCATGATGCAGCATATTCAAAAGCGGTCGTATGCAGAACTCGACCAGATGGGGACAAACACCATGATTACCCGCATTACCAGCGATGTCAATCAGGTGCAAAGTGGTGTCAATATGGCATTGCGTCTGGTCATGCGGTCGCCGTTTGTCGTCATTGGTGCAATGATTATGGCGTTTACGGTAGATGTCAAATGTGCCCTGATTTTTGCAGCAGTTATTCCGCTGCTGACGATTGTGGTATTTGCGATTATGTTCGGCAGCATTCCGCTGTATCAGAATGTACAGAAGAAATTGGATGGCATTTTAGGACGTACCCGTGAAAATTTGTTGGGTGTTCGGGTGTTGCGTGCATTCCGGAAAGAACAGGAAGAAATGGATGCTTTCACGCAGGAGAGTGTCGAACTTTCTGCCCTGCAAAAGCGAGTGGGGCGGATTTCTGCCCTGATGAATCCAGCAACGTATATTCTGCTGAACTTGGCAATTGTTTTTCTGATTTGGACGGGTGCATTACAAGTCAATGTTGGCGTTTTGACGCAGGGTGCAATCATCGCCCTATATAACTATATGTCACAGATTCTGGTAGAGCTGATTAAGTTGGCGAACCTGATTATTACCCTGACAAAATCCATTGCCAGCGGCAACCGGATTCAAGATATGCTGGAATTTGGAGAAGAACCGGACAACACTGGCAAGCAGGATTGCAAAGTTGCTGCGACAGCTGGTGCAGAGATTCGATTTGACCATGTTTCCTGCCGCTATCCGCAGGCAAGTGCAGATGCTCTGGAAGATATCAGCTTTACAGCAAAGGCTGGGGAAACCATTGGAATCATCGGCGGAACAGGCTCTGGAAAAACAACGCTTGTGAATCTGATTCCGAACTTCTATCCGGCAACTGCCGGAACGGTTTCCATGGATGGCATGGATGTCAAGCAGTGTACAGATGCTTCGCTGCGGGCACAAATCGGAATCGTGCCGCAGAAAGCAGTGTTGTTCCAAGGTACGATTCGGGAGAATTTGCAGTGGGGCAAGGAAGATGCCACCGATGCGGAACTGTATCAGGCTTTGGAAATCGCACAGGCAAGAGAAATTGTTGAGAAAAAAGCCGGAAAACTAGACGAACGTATTACCGAAAATGCAAGCAATTTGTCCGGCGGACAGCGGCAGCGGTTGACCATTGCACGTGCATTGGTGCGGCAGCCTCGAATTCTGATTTTGGATGACAGTGCATCCGCTTTGGACTATGCAACAGATGCTGCTTTGCGGCAGTCTTTGCAGCAGATGCCGAACCGCCCGACGATATTCTTAGTATCACAGCGGACAGCTTCGCTGTTACAGGCTGACCGGATTCTGGTTTTGGATGGCGGAAAGCTGGTCGGAAACGGAACCCATGCGGACTTGCTGGAAACCTGTCCGGTTTATCAGGAAATCTATTATTCTCAGTTCCCGAAAGAGGAGGTGCAGACAAATGCCGAAGAAAACCGCTAAAGAACCCCAGAACTGGAAACGGATTTGGCAGATGATTCGCCCATATCGGGGCTGGATGATTGCCTCGATGGTGTTGGCTGCCTTTACGGTTGCCTTTACGCTGTATATTCCGATTTTGGTCGGCAATGCGATTGATGCAATGGTGGAGGCTGGGAAAGTTTCCTTTGCGATTATCACACCAATTTTATGGAAGATTGCAATTTTAGCCATTTTAACCGCTCTGTTTCAATGGATTATGCAGACCATGCACAATAAAATTACCTATCAGGTAGTACGGGATTTCCGGACGGCTGCCTTTGAGAAGATTCAGAAGCTGCCGCTCTCTTATCTTGACCGACATCCAACCGGCGAAACCGTCAGCCGTGTCATTACAGACGTTGACCAGTTTGCAGATGGGTTGCTGATGGGCTTTACACAGCTGTTTACAGGGGTGTTCACGCTGATTGGAACACTGCTGTTCATGCTGGTACTGGATTGGAAAATCAGTCTGGTGGTTATTTTGATGACGCCGCTTTCGATTTTGTTTGCAAAGAGCCTTTCGGGACATATTTATAAGATGTTCCGGGCACAGTCGGAAGCTCGTGCCGAACAAACCGCAATGGTGAATGAAGCCATCGGCAACCAGAAAGTCATTCAGGCATTCCACCATGAAGAAGCAACGATGGAGCAGTTTCAGGAAAATAACAAAAAGTTGCAGGAAACTTCGCTCCGTGCATCGTTCTTTTCTTCTTTGATCAATCCGGGAACACGGTTTATTTATGCGGTTGTCTATGCAGCGGTTGGCTTGATCGGGGCACTTTCTGTTTTGAGCGGAAGAATTACGATTGGCGGACTGTCTTGCTTCTTGAACTACACTAACCAATATACCAAGCCGTTTAATGAAATTACTGGCGTGCTGACCGAATTGCAAAATGCGGTTGCCTGTGCAAATCGGCTGTTTAACCTGCTGGACGAACCAGAAGAAACGCCGGATGCTCCGGATGCAGTGGATAGGAAAACGGTTGACGGAAATGTGACGATTCAGGATGTGGATTTCTCCTATGTACCGGAAAAGCCGCTGATTGAACACTTGAACTTACAGGCAAAATCGGGACAGCGGATTGCCATTGTTGGACCGACTGGCTGCGGAAAGACAACGCTTATCAATTTGCTGATGCGGTTCTATGAGGTGAACAGCGGAGCGATTTTGATTGATGGCGTGGAAACCAAGCACATGACCCGGCATAGCCTCCGGCAGAATTTCGGGATGGTTTTACAGGAAACATGGCTGAAGAGCGGCACGATTCGAGAGAATATCTGTATGGGAAAGCCGGATGCAACAGAAGAAGAAATGATTCTGGCAGCCAAGGCAGCCCATGCACACACCTTTATTCAGCAGTTGCCGCAGGGATATGATACCGAAATTCGGGACGGCGGAAACCTCTCACAGGGGCAGAAACAGTTGCTCTGTATTGCAAGAGTGATGTTGTGCTTGCCACCAATGCTGATTTTGGATGAAGCAACCTCTTCGATTGATACCCGAACAGAAGTGCGGATTCAAGAGGCGTTTGCAACGATGATGAAGGGCAGAACGAGCTTTATCGTTGCCCATCGGCTTTCAACCATTCGGGAAGCAGATGTGATTCTAGTCATGAAAGATGGGCATATCATCGAGCAGGGTAATCATGAAACGTTACTGGAGAAGAACGGATTTTATGCGAAATTGTATCGAAGCCAGTTTGTACAGACTGCAAGTTGAATGAAAATGAAATCATAGAAGATGATGGTTTCCTGGAAGCATTAAATGGGACTGCCGGAGAGGACTGGTCGGATGAAGAGAATTAAAAAGATATTTACATTCCGCCCGTTTTCTAAGAAACAGAGGAAAGTGCTCAACTGGTGGTGTGATGCATCGCCGGTGAAAGATAAGGATGGAATAATAGCAGATGGAGCTATCCGATCCGG